>WLWI01001790.1_pt1 | contig 18520 bp, 7 predicted proteins | sample 6701501 | NCBI WGS metagenome assembly WLWI01 (sample SAMN12718690, study PRJNA515312) | sponge metagenome | isolation source: marine sponge | host: Mycale hentscheli | place: New Zealand: South Island, Marlborough, Capsize Point | collected 2014-11-01
CAAGTATAATAGAAAAAAATTAAAAAAATGTTTAATTTTTTGTCTTTTACACTATACATAATCAACCACCCCCTCTTTTTTTACTATTAAAAAAAAAAAACAACCCTCCCCCCCCCCCCCCCCCCCCCTCAGAGGCTTATTTTTTATTTACATATTTAGTTTATGGAGATACTGTAATCATTCTAGCAATATCCATTTTGTACAAGATTACAGATCAAAGATTGGAGATAATTACAGGAACAAGATATAGTCGAGGACTTGCATGGGCAGGGGCCATTCCTCGTTGATGTCAATTATCGATACACCTGGAATCTTTTGGCACATATAAACTTAAACACACTTGCTTCCACTAATTCGATTATCCCCCGCATGCCTCAACCCGTGGGAGTGACCACCATTACCCACTACTGCAAGTGATAACTGATGAAATGCGCCAGTAAGTCTAACGTGTCAGACCGTAGTGTCATATGAACCAAGACCTCTCACTCCCACGGCACGAGCCAGTCATCCATCAAAACTATACAAACTGGAACTATACATAAGTGGGGACATACAGATGGCCGCTGGGTCTATACACTTTGTTGGGTTTTGTACATATTGCATGCATTATTTTGTATTTATACTTTCTTACTGGTATATCTAACTGTGCAGTCAACACATTGCATCCAAGATAGCTTCAGTTTATATATACAGTTTGACACTATGCTACGCTGAATTCTTCAAGTACCTTCTGATATTGCAGTTATTTGAATGATAATCAAAACACACACTCCCAGTACAAACAGCATACTGTGATTGATACAAGTAAAGCTATATCCACATTTAAGTACTAGCCAGCTACAATAGTGAAAAGAAAGGAAAAAAAGAAAAACTTACAGAGTCTCTTCTGTTCCTCCCCTTGCCACTGGGCTTGAGCGACACAATGTCCATAGTTACCGACTGGATCTTCCTCCAACGCTTCTGAACCAGCTGCTGAATGCACAGCTGCAGAGACAAGCCTTGGCGCCTTGTCTTTGATTAGGAATACTTACAAATAATGGCGACACTACTCCACTATTACCCTAGCTACGCTGCAACTACGGCGAAAATTAACACTGCGCAGGTTCGTAAGACTGGAGCGACGGACATGTTACCAAATCAGACTTACTGCTTAACAGAATAAGTGGGGAAGGTAAATTCTTCTTTTGGAGCCTCCCACCAACAAATATGCAGTAATAACCCACATCTTTGGGGGAGGGGCTAAGTGAGTTTTATTATTAGCGATTGGGAAAAGAAACTGAGAAGACCACACCCACAGAAGTTGGTCGCACAACATAAGGTAAACGATCGTCACATCTACCGATTTAAATTACAGCGCAAAATTGCCCCACACCCCCCACTGCACTCGCACAGCGCGGTATAAAAGGGCTCAATTTTGTTGGAAGAACTATCAAGTTATCGCTACTGCTAACAACATTCAGTTTGAAAGATGCGTTCATCTAGAGATGTCAAGACATTTGCCTGCATGACCTGGTTAGTAAGTCAATTGCAAACTTTTATAATAAAGGGATTTAATAGATATTAAATTAATATTACAGGTACAATAATTTGCATGAAATGACAATAGCTATTTGAAAAACCCCTTCACAATTAATTCCCTTTTCCCTATCCTGCAGTTTTTCATTTTTTTACTGTTCTGTTTCCTCTGGTTCTTTGCTCTGTCTTACCCAAGCAGGCTCATTTGGTTCATGGCCGCTCAGCTGGTTGCACCCATGGACATCCTGGCTGCAGCGAGCATGGGAGCTGGTCTCGGATCCGCAGCTGGAGCATCCAACAGCTTCAAGTGTGAGATCTGCCACTACATCCCCGGGCTCAGTCCCTCCCAGATCTCGCTGTGCTGCGATCTGCCTCAGGCTATCGTCATACTGTCTCGAACCCAAACCAAAATGAACACGGAGTGCCAGTGGCAGTTTAGGAAAGACTTATGGAACTGCTCGGAGCTTGACATGCCCTTGTTTAAGGAACCAGCTCTGCCAGGTGAGCTAGTGGCAGATTAGAGGTTAATGTGGACTGGTAGGTAATTATAAATTAAGGTGGAATAGATATTGCAAAATGGCAGATTTCCCCCCCCCCCCTATTATTAACTTAATATCTGCCTACGTACATGTATAAGCAGGACCTAAGAACTGAAAAAATGACCGGATTTGTAATCTTAATAAATTTGTATGAATCTGCAAACAAAATTGTGGGACCGAACATCGACAGCAGCGGCGGGAATAGAGACAGCAGAGTGGAAAATTGACAGTACTAGAACTTTCTTGTATTGAGTTGTGCCGAGTGTATATCATGCGTATGTAGGTGTTGATTACTTGTTTGTGCCGAGCGTGTGCCACGTGTTTGTGTCATGTGCATAGTGCAGTGTGCAATCACTGTTTGCCAGTCCTTGTTTTACCGAAGTTTACTGTAAATTTACTGCATAGTTTATCGTGTGGTAAACTCTAATTCTGGAACAAACCACATGTACAACTTCCCATGTTTACTCCTGTTTTACTAATCCAGTGTAATTTTTGTTCCAGAATAAGAGTTTACTACATAGTTCCCTCTCAAGCACACTACAGATTTTCCAGCAGTACACTTCAGTAAATCATATACCTGCAAGCAGTGAATGTGTGTGAATATAATGTGTTGTATCAGTGTGGTGTTTCAGTTAGTTCTGTTCTTCATTTATCATTTGTGTCTGCGCATCTGTTTACGGAATTAAATTAACACTTAACCTCCGACCACGGGTGCTGGATCGCGTAAAGGGTAGCTACTTAATACTTCTACCCTTACCTACGGAACAACATGGTGGCAGCTCTACTCATCCTGGGCACTAGGCTTGAGATTAAAACCCTAAGCATTCTCGTGAACCCCCACAAAAATCAAACAACATGAAAAGAAATATATACATCCGATTCAATACTACTTGGAGCTATTCAATTCACGACTTGTAGTTGCGAGAAATATAGCATAACTTTTCACCTGATCAATGGTTGCAGCAACTGGAAGTGGTTGAGTCAACACTCACACCTCTAACCTCAACTAGTGATAGACTCTTTGGGCTATGTCTGGCCTTTGGTTGAACTAATTGCAATAAATGTAATTAATTTGCAGTAGCCTGTAATAATTGATCAGTTGATATAATTAATGACTGCAGATTCGGATGTTATGCAAATAATGTTTATGTGTTTGCTGTCTTACAGTGTTGCTTTTTTCTTTCCTCCTTCAAGAACGCTACCTGTTGCTTCTAAATACTGTTTAACTTAGGTCACTGAGGAATCTAGATTAGTATTAGTTTGGTAGCTATGTGGCCTACCAGAATACAAAATGGTTTTGGATTTTCAACCAAACGATTCGTGAACCTTCAATTAACCCACCCACTCATCCCATCTTCACACATCTTAATTACCACTACATTTACTTACTAGCTGTTCATAATATGATTTGTCATTTAGGTTGCTCCAATTTTTGGCTCAAACTTGCTGCTTAGCAATTACTATGAATTAGATCAAGACCCTCAAAGAGCACACCTAAATATTATTTTCAGTACATTGAGACTTACAAAATTGGCTAATAATTTTATTTTGCAATTTTAATAAAACTTTTGGCAGTTCCACTAAATAAAAATAAATATAAAAAAAGCTGTTATTTTAGTAGACAAATGGGTTCGAAAAATTAGGACAATATATTTATTTATTTATTTGCTGTGATACACATCAGAAAACTAATTTCATTTTGAACTTTTCTATTTATAGAAACACCGGAGAAAGCATTTGTGTATGCACTGGCCTCGGCTACTGTAGTCCACCGCATCACAACCGCGTGCTCCCTCGGAGAACTTGGGTCAGAATGTGGCTGTGACACTTCCAGGAATGGACTCATATCGCCTCAGGGCTGGCAGTGGGGTTCGTGCAGCGACAACGTCTCCTACGGAGTCAGCTTTGCACAGAATTTTCTTGACGAGAGGGAAATTAGCGTGGATACAACCAATCATACAGCTGTCAGGAATGGCCTAGTCCACCTTTATAACAACTTTGCAGGAAGAGAGGTAAGCAAAAATATTTTTTTTGTATATAATACATTCTAAAAAAAAACAAAAAAACTCAAGCATTTGTGAAAAAAAATCGCAGAGTGGCATCACAAGTTTACTTCTTCATACTGCCATAAAAATTTGGTTTCTCTCTTTCATGTGCAGTTATAGCATCTACGTGGGTGTAGCTACGTGGGTGTAGCTAACTGTGTGAATAATGACATAGAAATGATATGCTATTGGATATGGCAGAAAAACCTCTTTACAAAGTATGCAGGGAATTTGCCCAAACTCTTGGTCCAGCTTCCTTGCCATCACAAACAGCCTTGTATCAGATACATATGGCAAGAGAGGAAAGTCAGTATTTTCATTTCTGCATTCCTTTGGGTAATTACTAATTATGTCAGCCATACAATTACAAACCAGTAAATTGTTGGTATCTAATTACTCATGTTTGTTTGCTATAATTATAATTGGCAGATGCTGAACATTATAAGTCACAGCTAAAAGACATGGTTGTTATTTTTTTCTTCAGGTGATAAAGGAAAACATGAAGTTGGCGTGTCGTTGCCATGGTATTTCTGGTTCCTGCACTATCAAAACTTGCTGGAGGGAACTTCCGACGTTCGACCAAATTGGTGATGCCGTCAAAGAGAAATACAATGCCGCCGTGAAGGTCCACGTCTCAAGAAGCCGTCAACTGCGCTACATTGACGAGAATAGCCGAGAGAGGCTCCCGCCTCGTTCCAGCTTGGTTTACGTAGAGAAGCCTCAGAACTATTGCACCATTTTGCAAAACTTCACTCAGGGCCGGCAGTGCATCCCTCAGTCGATGCTGGAGTCCCAAGAGAGGAACTCAATCAAGGTCAATTCCATGATGGAACACTTTCCACCGTGCGAGAGCTTCTGCTGCAGTGGGAGCTACGAGGTGGAGACGAATATGGTGTCTGAGCTGTGCAACTGCAGATTCCAGTGGTGCTGCGATGTCATCTGCGACAGATGTAATGTTACCATGACGAAATACCGCTGCACAGGATAACTCGGCTCCATCCGGAACAAGTGACTTTGACTTCCATCTTTTAATCTCAAAGCGTTGTCGTGTCAAGATTGAAAGAAAGTCGAGTTCTTGTTCCACACTCCCCTCCGCATACTAACTGTATTAAATCTCTTAGATTTTGATTTTTTTTCCCCAGTATTTATTAATTTTTGTACTGGATTATATTCACTGGAGCATTCATTGATCACTCAAATCATAATGTGTATAGTTAGCACAGCTCAAATCAATCAACTTCCGCAAAATGCCCCAGCAACAGGGGCTTTAAAATCACACGTATTTGTGTTTGCACTTCCACACATATACTTTATAATTGCATTTTTTTTTGTTACGTGCCAGTAAAATTTAAAAAGTTGTGAAATTTCAAAGATTGATGGCATTAACTGAAGCATGTCCTCGATATCACACAAGACAGATGATTAAAACATCAACTGAAAAATCAGATGAGACAAGTGCTAATTCTCTGGTTTGTAACAACTAATAATTTATAAATTGTTGCATTCAATCTGTAGAGACTAGTCAATAAGTCAATTGCAAATCAATTCAGCAAGTATTTTATTATACTTTAACTATAATGTCTCTAGTAACATCAACAATTAAAGCTTTTGGCAGTTATGCTCTAAGTTACAATAGTTATTTACGATCAATTTCAATAAAAGAAAAAAGAAAACAGAAAGTGACTTGAAGAATAACTACTTTCTCACTCTAATAGCCGGAAGAACCAAAGGCATGTGTATTACTATGCTGACATTTTGAAGTTCAAATCATTCAGAAGAATTCTGTGAGACATTTCTCGTTTGCACCAAACACATAGCAATGGAAAGTACAAGAGGCATCTCAGAAGTCCTAGAATGAAAATATTTAAGATGTCAATGGCAACTCAAGCCAAGGTAAGTATGGATGATTTCAAAGCCAGTCAGCGAATAAGGCCCAAACATGACGCATTGGAACCAGGAATGCACAGTAAGTTGGAACCAGGAATGCAGAACAAGCTGTACCCGCACACATACTATCCTCGGCCTCTCACTATCCCTGGAAACATATAGGAAATGCCATTCAGCAGGATAAAGAGAAACCTTCTCACACTTGGCTTCAATTCTGAAAAGGTGCACCAGTACAAAGTGGGTGTTCACATCAAGTAGTCATTCTCCAGTAGGCAGCACTTGGCAGAGGCACTCTACGCCCACCATAGGAACAAATATCAACATTCCTTATCTTTGAAATCGAAACATTACCTAGTTATAAATCTAAATTAATTAATTAATTACATCCTGCCAATGTCCAATACCTCTGCAACAAGGAATGCATATAGCACATTTTATAATATACATATATAATATATATATTATATGGGAATTTGTATAAATATAAATTAATTAAGTTTATTACATGTATATATATTATATATATATTATATATATATATATATATATATATATAGTGTACATTAATTTTGATTTCAGTTGAATAGTAGAGCAGTGAGATTGATCTCTGAACACATTATGAGAAGTTGCACACTGTTTTAGTCCTACAGAGTTTATACATCTACTTATCCATCACCATCAGTTGGTTCTGCATATACCTCATATTTCATTCAGCTACAAGAGTAACCAAAGTAAAAATGATTTGGTAATCTAGCCATTAAAATTAACACTACAACAAATCTGCATGCTCAACTACCAAATAAGTTTAATTTCAATACTCTTGGTATAAGGGCCCATCGTCAGAATTACCTTTGAATATCACTTCTGTACATCCAACAGAGAGAGGATGGGATGTTTAAAGAAAGGGATAATGTATTTGTGAATCCGGTCTTCTTGGAAGTGTTCCGTTAAATTGTTAACTAAAAAAACTACAAAAATTAAACAAAGGATGACCACAAGAAGCTAAACATATTCGCTTGAAGGGAAGTTTTTTTGTTCCTGGATGGCAACTGAATCCCCTGAAGCACGATGCTGCATCCACGGGCTCTATACTTCCTGACAGCTGCAATTCCTGGAAACTAAAACTTTGATGTTTTGTGGGTTTGCAGTATTCAGTGGGTATCAAGTCTCCATCATTTGCCAAGATAGTAAAAGCAAGGAGGATGTAAACTTAACAAGTTTGTTCATTCCTATTAACCCTGGGGCCAAACAATCTAAAAATAAAAATTGCGAAAATTTCTACTGATCAGCCACTTAAATTATGATAAGCATCTCCATCACTCCATCACAGTTATATCAGATTTAAGTCTATCAAGTAATCTTGTGACCTAATAAGGAAATAATTGCTTGATTACAACATTGTCTCATGCTCAGGCATCAAAGAGTCCAGACAAGATTTCTACAGTAAGCCACCAAATAGACTCTCTCTCACATGATATACTTAGTGGTCATCCCTTCACCTAAAAAAAAAAAAAATAAAAAAAAAAAAAAAAAACACTTTCAAAAATGTGCAATTAGCTAATCCAGAACTCAAGAATTTGATCCAGTGTAACATCAATACTGTAATGCAAAACCTCTGAACTGAAATCAGTCCACTTCTCTCATCACAAAAAATAACAGATTCCAAACAAGTTTCTCTCCCTCGAGAGCAGACGAGAAGGCTGTGGACGTCTTGACGTCTTTTTCTGCAAACTCAATGAATGAGATACAGTTTCTGCAGAGTTTACGAGTCCTCATTAGCTAGCATGAATCCAATGACTTCATAATGAAATGGCATGCAAGGAACTATGTAGCGTCAACCCACGGGTGTTTGAAGTGGTGGCACAGTGAAGACACTTGACAATTTAATGACGATAAGTACAGCGAAACTGTTAATGAAATTCATTGCTCAAGAATGCTGACAAGGTCTGAATATTGACTATGATTCTGTGTGCGTGCACGCATGTGGGTGTTAATACCCTTGTTTTTAATTTGCACATTCTTAGGCTGATTATTTTGCCCGACTACTAACTGTTTGTTGATGAAGAGTCTAGTGAAAAACGAGCCCTAGTGACACATACTCACACACATACGCACATACACAGAGAAGTATATCAGCACAGACGTTGAGTTTGTGATGCCATTTGTGAATCTCTCCAAGGGTGAAATAAGCGAATAATGGCTGAAAATTCCATCAACAAACCTCACAGGAGCCAAAAATTCCAGACATTCAAACTCCTTAAAAATTGATTATTTTTATCTCTAGACTGTAAGCACCTACAAAATTAGCACACACACACACACATATAGATATATTTATTTTTTAAATATTCCTTTGTGATGAGCTGCACCTGAGAATTTAAAAAAAAAAAAAAGGTCACCACAAAAAAGTTTACCCAAGCACTTTTTCCATTTCAACTTGCACCATCTCAGCATATTCTGACTTATCGAATTGCCTGGAGCTATATGTCGTAAACCACAGCTAAGTTTCCTTGAACATCTGGAGTAAAAAGAAACAAACCAAGCAACGGCCACAGGTAACCAAGCACATGTGAAAAACAAAAGACAAACCTCAGAAAATTACAAATCAATTACCACAGAGGTTGGGGTAATTTAATCTAGGAGAAGAGGCCATTGTTTTAGCAAGGAAAGATGAAGAACGATTCGTAGTGGTTAAAAAGCTGAGGCTTCTTGTACAGGCAGCTTCGCCAGGTGGCATCCTCTCCAGAGCTAACTTTGCCATCTGAGGGTTAGCTCCGAGTAGAGCTCCTAATGGCTGGTAACAGTAGTAAAGGGCAAGTCTACCACATATTTGCACGCTTTGTAAAGATTAATAATTATGTTTCATTAAATTATGGGATTTAAAAGTAAATGTGGCCGGAAGTGTCTAAAACAACCCTAGAGAGAACTGCATCTATAGGTACGTGACAGACTCAAATTGCTTAATTTTTAAAATTCAATTAAGTGACCTTAGATTGAAATAAATGGAGCAGACTTTATTGTTTACGTCTATATAAAAATTCATATTCAACAATCACTTACTGACTTAATTTTTAATTTTTCTAATCTTCTTAACGAAAGATATTCAGTAATTTGGAATTGGCTAATCTTAGGTATAAGATATTAAGCCACTTTGAAATTGCCAATCTTGGTAAGAGTACTTTTGACGTTGTTTATCTTTTAAGAAAGGAGATATTCAGTAATCTTTTAATTAGCCAATATCAAGCAATATGGACTAACACAACCAAAGCAGAGGTGGTTCGTTTAAGTTCGATCAAACTCCACCCACATTTTTCTCCTGAAAGAGGCCAAACCTATGAAAACAGTCAGTTTTTCCAACAACAATTTGTTGTTGAAGACAGTCTGTACCTAGAAATAGTCTTAGACAGCTCTCAGACCATCAATCTATTACAGTGAAACAAGCAGCCCAGCTAGCTGGTTGCTAGCTAGCAAACTATTTATGACAATGATTTTTTTCTAAGTAGTTTAGCCACACACACGACCGTAAATGCATCATTTAGTCTGCACGCCGTGTAATTGAATTTTCTGAAATCAAGGCTCCAGCAATGTTGGTGCTAAAGTCTTCAATAGCACCTGTAAAGCATAGTGCATAGTGCATAGTGCAGGGGGCAGGGGGCAGGGAATATTAAAAGTTCATTTCCCAAGCAGCCTAGCTGGACATCCAATAAACACAACATTCTTCAATACTTTGGATAACATAGTAATACATAGTCCTGTGAATTCTTTCTCTTGGGAACCTGCCCTCTATTTTGTTCTTTTGGACCAGTAGAGACAGGAAACATTAGCATTCATTTGTTTCTCCTGGTACAGCTGCTACATCTCTGGGTGAGATATCAGGCCATTAGAAAATTCCACTGCTATTAAAGAATGCTTTGCACCTTGGACAGCTCAGAGAGATCTCACACGATCCAATTACAAGTGTTGGCCCAATGACATCCCTTCAGGCAATTGGCTAATGACCTCGGGGGTGAGCTATGGAAGAAAGGAAGTACACTAGGAACCCTTACACAGGGAAAGGTGGAATAGCGATCAATCCAACCTTTCCTTGACCAAGCACATTCTTGGGAATCATACTGGTCTTTATGTTGTGGCATTCTGCAGAGATAGAGTTACAAACCGTGGCTGTTTGACCAAACCAGTCGGCTTTTGAGAACTAAGCTTTGTGAGTCTTATGGCTATATTCTGCTTGTTATGCACGTCCTATAGTGATGCAACCATGCCGGCCAGTCTGTCTGTGTCGTGCAGCCCTTCTCATCAACAAGAGGATGTCCTACATATTTCTCCACAGATATTATATCTCAATTAAACAATCACGATTGGTGAGAATCTTCTATCTCTTCACAGCCGTTTAGTACAAACAAGCAATCAAGCTTTAATTGCTGGAAGAACTTTACCGTCGCCGGAAGTCTTACTTGGTGAAAACAATACCTTTATATGCTGACGTATCAAAGGAACTTAGATTAGAATACCTGTTGCCAGAAGGAGGCAAGATAAGACAGGTGTAGCTCCATTGATATACGTGACAATCTGTCATTTTAGCTAATATGTTAAATAACAAGTTATTTAACAACAAACAATTGAAATAAATGACTTTCAATGCATGTCCTATTCAATCGTGGGTAAAATGAATAAATCAATGTCGTTGATTCTTCTTTCATAATCAATATCTATTAGTTTAGTAGCCTGAAATTTGTAACAAAACTGCAATACGTTTCAACCCGTCACTTCACAACTGATGAAGGCTCACGAGTCAAAATATATATTGAGGTTTAGTTAAAGGTTTTAGGCTACAGATATAATTATTAAAGAAATACATTCCTCGAATCTTATCTTAGTTGTAAAAAAAAATTCAAGTATTCGAATTCACTAAATATAAGTAAAACAAACAAACAAGAAAACCATCTCAAACAAAAACAACATGCTAGTTGATCCTTCAGTACCTCATGTTATCTTGGCTTTATCTTCACTCTACCATCATCTGCAACCTCCAGCTCCCCGCCACTCGCCTTCAGCATCTCCTCATCTATTGGACACACCCCCTTAGCTTCTAGACCGGCGATCAGCTGCTGATTGGCCAGGTTTCCACGGCACAGGTTCCTGATTGCAAATACGGTCCACTGCGCTATGTCTACATGGCGAAGGTGTTAAGGAGTGCTAATGTGTGACACTGTCTGACACTATCTACTACAATACATATGTTTTGTGTGGGCCAGACGTCAACCGAGTCCTAATTAATAATTAATTAAACTTAAGTAAAGCTAATTGTATAAAATAAAATAAAAAGATTGGTGTTTGAAGAGCAATGTGGCTGCTAATAGCACACATTTAAACAGTGTGAATCATTTTCAATCATACAACTATAATATACATATATATACACTGCTGAGATGCATAACATTTTATGTAAATAAGTAGCTTTATGTATATTGTTAGTAAATTGAGGCCTGAAATGTCCCCATTCATGGCTTCAATGCTGAAATTATAACACATCCTCAACTCATGCCCGAAATAATAATAAATGTAGCAGCTATAATGTCTGCTTGTTGATCTTAGCATTCTACATACTAATTAAACTAGTAATAAAGGGTGCTACTCCTTCTAACAGAACAACAACAACAACAACACTACCTCACACAAACTTGTGGAAAAGCATTGACTGTAATTCCCCTCTGGACCAAAAAGACTGTTCAATAGATATTCCCACAGCAGGACATGACCCAGAAATGGTCAGCCAGTAAAATAGTTCTCTCCCAGCAGGTCCTAGTCTAGAAATGTTTACATGTTTGCAACATCATGTGCAACATTCCTCAATCTCCATGATGGGGGCACCTGGAATTAATCAGTCTATGGAATTTTTCCACCCCTACCTATTGATCATGTGCAAGTCAAAAAAAGCAGCTGCATGCACTAATTCAATTATATATTTGCAGACTGGACTGCTGAGTTTCCCTAGCAACCCACTGCAGCCACACAGACAAGTGCTATTTATCCTTATATCCGTGCTTCCTTCTATGCTGCAATCACGTAGGGTATCTTTAAGGATGAGAGCCCTTCTTTGAAAGACTGTATTAGGTGCTGAGTGGTTTACATTGTTTGTCATTTCAAGATAAATAAACATGTGTAGCATGGCTGGACTAATTAGGAGCGGAAATGGTGTTGTTGGATCAAACTGAATGCCAGTGCTACACAAGTGGACTTATATAAGAACAGGTGCTTTAAAAATTCAGTTTTGGTGCACTCGTCAACAAATTGGTTGTTGTGATTGTCTGAGGAAGTGTTTATGTATACCAGCTACTGTAAGTTATCATTATATGTGCATGTTCTTATTACAATGGAAGACATAAACTAAACTTGTGCTTTTCTTCTTTGTGCTGAAGACATTACTAATAAAAATATTGGAGCAAAAATCTCAATACCAACAGAAATGTTATGATGCAATTTTTGTAAAAAAAAAAAAATAAATATTATTTAAATTATTTTTACTGTGTGGATGTATATGTTAGTGTATATGACACATAAATATAATAGACATGCAACCTTAAAATCACCGCAAAGCAAAATACTATGTTGTAAAATGTGCCTGAATTATTGGATAAAATTTATACTACCCTCTAGGGCAGAAGCCTATCAAACCCTAATTGCATAAACACCGAGATCCTGGTTGTTATAAATAACTTATCCTTCGCTTGCACTCTTAATTAGATTAGAAGGTAAAGGAGAACACGAGTGTGGTTAGCAAAGGGTAGCTATTAACTAGTTTATGACATTCAATTAGCAGGTTTGAGGGTTCAGTGAGCATGGATGTTGCACACTCTGACAGTTGTATCTAAGAATAGTAAAATCAGGTGAGCAATGCACTCACTAAAGGGAGGCATCTCACTGAACTGGCCAACCCAACGTGAGCTAAACACAAACATACTTTAGTCATTCTTGGCTGAAATAATAATTAGCTGTTTTCTCTGATTACATACCAATATTATATTCATCAAATATATGATATTTCAATATTATTATTGTTAATTAAGATCAAGGATATATTTACCAGTCAACTGAATCACTCATAACACAATAGAAAGTGTTAACTGATTATGAGCGGTTAAAATTCTTAACCAACAGTTGAAGCAAAAACGGACATTTCAGTAAACGTTGTTGCCAAAATATTTAAATTATACCCAAAATTCTGAAAATTTCTGAGCAGGTTCATGCTGTTGACGATACTGCTATAAATACATTAAATATTATTTTGTGCATGAGAACTAAAAACTAGAAATTTTACTATCCACCCCACCATATAAAGAGAAGATCCTTATCTGTTAATACTCAGAGTGAAGTCCTTCCTCCCATGTCACTAGGAAATGGGTAAGTTGCATTCTTTACTGACCACTAGAGGTAGAGTGTATGACAGACAACTTAGTATCTCACATTAGAAAAATGGCTTTACAGTAAGGGGTTTTAAGTTACTACCAACTATACAACTCCCAAGCTTCCCTTTATGGACACAGCAATAAATCAAAGAACAACTACACAGCTCATGCACACAAAAAAGACAAACTTGTAAGAATAATAAAGACAAGAAATGAAGCTAGGCTAAAGTCTTAAGAGTCCAGACTTGCATTCTTCTAGGGGTCAAGTCTTTAGTCTTAAGCTAAATTTCCATCACATCTGTTGTCTCTAACCTTTTGTCCGTATTAAACGTTTTTCAGTCCAGTAATGCCAAAATTAAAGTTAAATTATCTAGAAGAAAATGGTGTAATTGTTTGCAGCAACCTGGGCCGTCTTAATCAGGACGAAAAAGAAGTCAATTTTATATCTTTCAGAGTATGCTAAATAATAATTCCAGTAATTTACTGACAATTTAATTAATTTTAAGTGTATAAAAATAAAATTCACATCATAAATTTAATACGCAGGAGCTAGACATTTGCCATTATTCACTCTTTTGGCATTAATTTTGTCACCATATGAGCTGGCCTAATTTACAATGGATAAATCCACAATAGAGTAGAAATGTTCATTTTAAAAGCTGTAGATTGATGAATGCTTTAATCACTGAAGAGATTTGACACCGCCAGAGACATATAAAGGAAGACATTTTAAACTCAATTACTGTGTATGAACAGTAAAAATTACATCAATTAGCTGCATTTGTAAAACAGTCCCCAGTAAAGCTACACCCTAGTATCTCGGAATCTATAAAATTTTACACAAACCTAATAACCATTGATCAACAAATACACACAACTCATAAGTTATTGCATTTTTCTTCCTTTGCAGGTGTCTTCCCAGGATTACAAAATTCTCAACATCCCAAAAATACTGGCACATGCCAAACTATTAATGCTCTCATTGTGCCTTCAAAGCTCCTGGGCATGCTCAGTTCCTTTCATTAACCTCCACCCCACACCCTGCCCACTCAGTGATTGTGGGAACCGACCACACGCATGCATGTCACTATTAACCATAATTGCCTTGACACGCACACAATTTGGACGGCCATTCTTCGAATGTGAACAGGCCCTTGGCTTGCTCTGCAAATCGACCAGCTCTAACTAATCCAAATTGGCTTCGAGAGACTCTTCCGCAGGTGTGATGCAGCCCATGGCATGTCCCAGAGCAAGCAACGCAAATGACGGGGTGCGGTTACCACTCGATAATGAAATAAACGCTTGAGGAATATCTGGCACTGTACTTCAAGCACTTCTCTAATCTCCAGAGATTAGCTCGCAGCTATTGCGATCTAATTAACTGCACTGAAACTATTGTGTTGTGTTGGCCACTGGACCGTGTGCGTGGCAACGCTACAAGCAACGAACACACTCGGGACCAAACACAATACAATGGAAGTGGACAATTAGTGTCGCCATGTCAGCCAGGAATAATCCATGGAAATACCGGCACAAAAATGAAGAATGGCCCCAACAAAAATAACAATAAATTAATTAAAAAAGGCTTTGAAGTGTGAAACAAAGCCAGATAGCTATATCTATGGAGTTTAGTTGCGAAAAACAGATAAGTGGAGTTTATTGTTTAAAGCTAGGAGTGGGCCTAATAAATTAAGTAGCCCCCAGGGTGTATTCAGCTGCACAATAGGATGTTACTACGTGCACTTTAATGGACAAGGAACACAAATGATGTTTGTATGTATGCAGCATCTCACTTTACTGGCTTAGAAGCTTTTGCAAGTCCACCTTTGAAGATGGAGAGCCTGACCGTAAGCTGCCAACATCAGTAACCCAATAATGCCTCGATTAGAAGCACTTTCACTAAGCGGTGCATTGTTCCTTTGCTGTAATCACTTCGACAGTCAAAACACATCAAATGCAACCAGTGATAAATATATTTCTTAATATGTTCCTTGCAAGTATCTAATGGGGGAGACCATTGCTAAGCATTGTAATGGTGCATGTCACAGCGTGGATTGGATTGTCATCAAACTATATATTACTCAGGCATGTATCTGCACAGTCACGAAGGAAAGTAGTGGATGAACAACAACAACAACAACAAAATAAAGAGAGACATTGGGATTTTCATCAACTATAGGAATGGAGTGATTTATAATTCCTAATTAGACAAGATGCCATGATTAGCTGTCTATTGATCTCCTCATTTGCTAAGATAGTAAACTTTCGTTGTTTTGGTAAGCACACACCCGGCCTTACTCCTTCAAAACAATTTGAGAATGAGTTTTTTATTGGCCATAAAGCCAGCCAGATTAGAGTAGATTAAATAGCAGCTTTTAGGGATCTTTTTGGTACAACAATTTGTTGGAATTGTTTTGATACCACTTCCAATGCTTGAATTGTTGTCTTCTTTAATCCAATGTTATTATGTAGTCCAACAGACAGACAGACAGACAGACAGACAGACAGAGGGACAGACAGACAGACAGAGGGACAGACAGACAGACAAACAGAGGGACAGACAGACAGACAGAGGGACAGACAGACAGACAGTCAAACAGAGGGACAGACAGACAGACAGACAGACAGACAGAGGGACAGACAGACAGACAGACAAACAGAGGGGCAGACAGACAGAGGGACAGACAGACAGACAAACAGAGGGACAGACAGACAGACAGAGGGACAGACAGACAGAGGGACAGACAGACAGACAGACAGACAGAGGGATAGAGAGACAGTCAGACTTGAATAAACATGAGAAAAATTGAAAGATTAGAAAATACATTGGAGTATACTTCTGTCATCAGAGATATATATAGCATACCTACTATTCTTTAATCTTCTTTATAAACAAAATAAAAATTCAAGCCTTAAAATATGTTCTCCATTGACAAGGATACAGGGGTTACGATGGTCCAAAGTGCAAAGGTTAAGAAGAACTGGCACTCCTCCCACTTCTCGTAAACAGTCCTGCACAAATTCACATTCATACAGTAAGTTTCCCAGCAACCGGACCAGGTCACGCTTGAAGCCGTAGAGTGGGTGGAGCCTCAGACTATTGCTGGGCATGGCATCTGTTTTGAGTTTGCTGAGGTTACGGCTAGAGGTCAGGCTACCATCCAACTCACATAGCTTCTTCAACAGATCTGCAGGGAGGAGAAAAGTTAAAAATATACCCACACAAATAAGAGAAAGCAATGCCTTAGAAATACAATACGGTATTCAATCATTGCATCAATCGCTCAATTGATGACTACCTCAGCACAAAGGTTACCAATAACAGCTGAAGCTATTATATTCAATGGAATCCCAATTGTTAATGTTTGAGGAAATTTTAAAAAAATCTTATTTTATCCATCCCAAAACTTTCATTAATTACACCACTTTAAATAGAAATCGGAGATGTCCATAAATTCACTCATTCGTTCATTCATTCATTCATACCTACATATACATACCACTGGAATTTGATTTAAAATTAACTACTCCAGAAGTATCAGCATGCATTTATATGACCCAAGTTGACATGGTAACAATCTCATTGATCAGTAAACAAGAATGCCAAGTGAGCCAGCCACTGATGTGGTCACACTGGCATCTGGTGAATTGAGTTCCATCCATCTCTGTAGCTTGCAACCCCTACACATGAGTATACAAGTGCCCCAGCAGAAGGGATGGCTGATAAAGACAAACAGCACAAGAGTGGGCAATACAAGTAAAGACAGATGCGTGGCTGGTGGCCATTTTTTCTTTCAAGTTACATTACTAACAACAGTAGTTTGTCTGCAGAAGCATCTGTCCTATGCTTTGCAGTGATTGCCCATAACTAGATGGAACAAGACAGAGCAAAAATTAAAAGATTCTTTCTTTCTAATGAGAATTTTTAAAATTTGAAACAAGTAATGCACAAATGGTGTGTATCCTATAGAGCAGCTGGAATGTGAGCAGTGTTTCTTCACTTCCTGGCAATTCTCCAGATCAAGGAGTGAGTGAGATACCCACCATCAAGTCCAAGTGCAGTCGTCTTGCAGTAACACTGTCAATTTAAACTATATAGTAACAATCTCATAGGATTTCATAAAGATCCATTTTTACTACACAAAACATTATAGCTACTAATAGATATTTATTTTAACTTCTGTAGTATTTGTAATAATAGTTCAAATGTTTCAGCTCCTTGAAGCTTTCATCTGTGGCTTTTTTTTAAAGTGAGAAAAAAATAATAATAAAAAACTACACCATAATTACTTGACACACACACAATTATTATTTTTTGCTTGTTTTTTTCTCACTTTTTTCTAAAGTCACTGATGAAGGTTCCACGGAGCCAAAACATTTGTACTATTTACAGATAATAATAGCAAATTTTTCTCGTTCTAACAGCCAATATTGTTAATTAAAACTTAACCCGAAGTTTCGATTTCTTGCTGAAGTCCTCTTCAGGGGTCAACTATTATTTACATAGACTACAGAAGTTAAAATAAATATAATTTAGTGCAATCTCAAGGGATGTTCCACCGAAATTTGGAATTTAAACTCAAAGTTTGATAGACAAGCTAGCCCTTTTTTGTGTTTTCAGTCACAACTTAGCTATAAAGAGAGCGAATTTTAAATTACTCCGTTCAGAGTTGCACGATAATAGTGAGCAGCTGCTATCTTATAGAATAAATTATTACAGGATATCAGATGAGGTAGAACTGACTAGTGTACTACTGATATCCATATACTGGACTAAGGTTTGTTTAGAATTTATTGGCCGATACTGATGCAGATATAGTTTTGGTTCAACTCTAATTTCTTGATATCTGACAAAATTCTGAATAAAATGTTGAAATTGCGCAAAAAATTAGACAATGACTTCACTGCCTGGTAAACTGATGCCACCTTACATCTTGTTCCTCTGCCCCTGCCCCCCCTCCTATCCCAGTATTGAGAATGATAAGCATTTCAATATCCATTTCTATAAAAGAATTAAAAAAACATGTGGGAGGGGGGGGGGGGGGGGGGGGGGGGGGGGGGAGGGGGAAAAAAGAAAAAAAAAAGGGGGGGGGTAAAGAAGAAAAAAAAACAAAAAAAACAGGGGAAAAAA
>WLWI01001794.1_pt1 | contig 18470 bp, 18 predicted proteins | sample 6701501 | NCBI WGS metagenome assembly WLWI01 (sample SAMN12718690, study PRJNA515312) | sponge metagenome | isolation source: marine sponge | host: Mycale hentscheli | place: New Zealand: South Island, Marlborough, Capsize Point | collected 2014-11-01
GTATGTGCGCGAGCGTTTAAACGACGACGTATATGTGCGCGAGCGTTTAAACGACGACGTATTCAGGATTTCCATAGACTACATCTTAGAGTTGCTCGCTCGCTTCGCTCGCTCGCCAATAAATAAACTGACATCCCCGATTTTCGATTGTGTTACCCCTGTAAGTGTCTCGCTCGCTACGCTCGCTCGCCAACTAGAAAATGAAATGAGCAAAACCAAACTGGGAAGGTCTCTATCTTGCGTCAGTGTTTAACAAATTGATAATTGAGTCTCAATTGTGAGAAGCTCGCTGCCTCCCCAATGAAGTATTTCAATCTAATCCTTTTAGTATACTTTTCTTTTACAAAGCAGCACATCCCAAATTTTTACAAGCAACAATATTATAAATCGGCTAGAAAATTTTAATTATGCGTACACGGACAATATCAACTTTTACCGAGTTCAAAACTAAAACAATTGTACAACTGTAATACTATTTTTGTAAGATTACCCACCTTTTACTGCATGAAATGTATAAGTAACAAAAGGATCATATTTAGCTACTACACTTTCCACTTCAAGATTAAATGTTACCGACGCCAACGCCACTAAGTGTGTGTGGCCACGCTAGTCTGTAGTGTAGCGCGCAGGTCTGACTTTCAGCGCTCAGATCTAACTTTCAGCGGGCAGATCTACTGCTGAATTGTCACTAAGGGTGGAACTATATAGAACTTACTATGTCCATTTATAATATAGGTGCAAATATTTGATTTGCTCATGTGAGGGTTCATATGTATTTCTTCAACAGCTAGTAATACTAGTGGTATGCTGGAGCACAAACGGCAGCGTTTTTCAGGGCAGAATTTAGAGCAATATAGTTCTTTTACAGCAACTAGCGGTACAACTGCATAATGAGAACGAATTTGAGACTGCTTAAAAAAATTACGCTTCGTCAATAGGAAGTAATTCTTCTGTTCAAGTCAACCAGTATCAGTTAGCAACAATTGTGTTAGCAGTTTTTCTGTGGGATGATCAGATTGGAGAGAAACCTTTCGAATGGAATCTAGAAAAGTCTTTTACAGTAGGTAAAAGCTCAAACAGTCAAAATCAATAAAATTACCCTATAAGAAACTGCACACATGGACATATTTGTTTGTTTAGGGAATCCTGAACAGGAAACAGTTCCAGATTCCTCTGAAAGGGAGAGGTTGCAGGCAGCTTGTTTGGGTGAAGAGAAAAAAGCTTGGGAAGTTCTACAACTAGAGGAAAATTTTCCTAAACTAAGTGGATGTGGTGGTTATGAGTTTCTTCCATGTTTGGAGGGTGGTGGAAAAACACTGCAGCGTATTGCAATGCCTAGGAATGGCTATACCCTAAAATATCTAAGATGTGTAGTGCATCATGCAAAAATATATATTCGGCCAATTCAAAAAGTTTGGATAATGATGAATATGAGCAGGTGATGATCATTACTTTTTTTGTTTGTTTTGTTTTGTTTTTATTTTGGTAATGATCATCACCAGCTCATATTCATCAGTATCTAAACTTTTTGAATTGGCCGAATATAAATTTTTGCATGATGCACTACACAGGTCGAGACAATAAAATTTGTGGTGCTGGTGTGAGAGTGTGACCTGTGTCTGGTGTACTATGATCACCAATCTAATTGCTGTACAATTAGAAATTCACTGCAATAACACACCTGGCAGTACTTCAGGGCCAGACGAGTCTATGCTCATACCTCCATGAGTCCAAGCAAAGCAATGGATGTGATTGGTATTAGCTTGTCCTTAACATTTAAGAAGAGCTGTTGCCTTCTAAATGGAGAACACAAATTGACCATAATAGTGAGAATAAATCAAATTATTAAATGCATACTGCAGCAAACTCGCGACAAGCTCTTAAAATCAATAGTTCAGGTCTTCAAATATGGTCAATCTTTTTAATCAAAATTCCAATTATGTGTTGATATATACATTTAACGTTTTGTCAATTAAGGTATAGTAACAACATTCACAACAATAATATTGCAACAAAAAAGTCAAATAATGCATTATGTAACTCAATCATTTCTTATCATTAAAGTTTTGTCACCTCAAAAGAGAATACAACTATATTTTACACCTAAAAAATAGGTGACTGGTTGTTGCACATCAAAATCTAATAAAGTTGGGGTGTGTTTGTGTTTATCTGCTAGCAAATTGGAAGTACCATGCATATTAGACTTAATGAGTCATAATAATAATGGAGCAGCCAAGTACTGCATTTGAATTATAAGTAGGTTAGAAATGAACATGCATCAAGTCACCAGTATTTCTTCATCGGTATTACTATAATTATTATTATTCACATATTGATATGTCATAGCAATGATGGAGTAACCAAGTACTCTGTTGGTAGAAATACAAACACATGTGGCAGTCACAACATTGATAAACATGTACAACATTTATGAAAATATATATTATGATCACAACAGTTGAAATTAATAAAATTCATATGTATTATAATTATATATTATAATTATATATAACACTAAACTAAAGTAGTTTGATATGATGGATCTGGACTGAAGGTGGGTTGCATCTTTGCTTGTTCCAAACTTTCGTACAGAGTTTCATTCTGTTGCAAATTTGCAGGACCTATAACTTCATACATACTATTACTTCTTTCTACTGTTCCATAGGCAACATTATCTTTGCATTTACAAATATCATTTACAACTCCATAGGAAATGTTAGTGTCTGTAGCCAAAATGACTTCACATTTAGTGTTAATATTGGCTCTCTTTTTTCTTATCAAAACAGAGACAAGTCCACAACCAACTAGAACAGCAACAATGAAACCGAAACAGCATGCAGCTATTACTCCAATCAACCATAAACTGAACATAGTAGATGTACTAGTAGTAGTAGTAATAGCAGTAGTAGTATCGCCTGCAAGATAACATTGTTAATATCAGTGAGCTTCAGCACAAGTGGTAAATATTAGAAAGTAAAAAAGAAGAGTATTGAAAATTATGTATCAATGTTACCAGTGATTCAAGCTTCTCTTTAGCTGAACTAACATTTTTTATTTATGTTGCCTTTTAGAATAGAGAAAAATGTTATTGTTAACATTCCTATCATTTCAAATGTCAGTCGCAATCTGTACACAGCCATCACCAGCAAGAATGCCAGGATTTACTACAATATTGCAACTCACATGATGAAATGTTCCTTACTAACTGATCAGAGTTTGATGTCTGCTGTTCAAAGGTGGTTTGTTGCACAGTGGGACACTTGTGAGGGGTAGTAGTTTCTGTAGTCTCCCTGTTACCTGCACACAAAAATTACGGATTAAATGTCAAAATTTACGGATTAAACATTCCTTTTATTCACAATTAGATTAAAATACTAATCATAAACACACTTCTCACCTCCATCATTAATAGAATAATAAACCACATATTCTGCACTGTCTCCTGCACAGTTGGTAGCCCTCACAGAGACTGTATAGTTAAGGTTGTGAGAGAGGTCCACAGAGAGAGAGGAGTCACTGGTAATGGATGTCTGAGGAGGAGATGGAGAAGAACTATCAGTGATGGTGACTGTGTAGTTGTCTGCTGATCTAGACTTGTTACTGGAAGACTGCCAGTGGAGAGTATAACTAGAGGACATGTCTTCATTTTTGACTAGAGTTAGGTTAGTAGGTGGATCTGGTAATTCTAAAAGAAACAATCAAATGTATATTATTAGTCCACACATCATTGGTGACCTGTTCTCACCTTTGTATTTCAGTTCATAGTTGGCCGACTTTTGTTCTCCAGATTTACAGTGAATTGATAATGGAATGTGTTCAGGTTTGCCATATGTGACTAGCGTTGATAATATGCTGTCACTTGATTCAGAAATTAGAGTTGCAACTGCAACTTCATTCATTGAAGTTGGTTGGACATTTAGTACTTGAAGATAATTAGGAGCATTTGTTCCTACTACAATTATCCATACTATATAATTTCCAGATGCAGAACAGTCCAGATTTCTGGAGAGATTCGCACCAGTACAGACATACTCTACTCCATGAGGTTGCAGATCAGCAACACTCTCTCCAAGTGAAGCTACTGCAATGGAATACCACAACAGTCAAAGGCTAGTCAGCTAAAACACGAAGCAACTTACCCAGTAACAATAAAAAACACGTCAATCTCATATCCACGAAACGAAAACCGTAGAACGAACTCAAGTAATTTGAACCGCTAAGTTATCATAACATTCTTTTGAATCAGCTGGCCGGAAAAAGACCAAGAACGACTGCGCTCAAAAATTTTAACGGAACTCCAGAAACCACACCTACAACTTCTGGCTGGAGACCGCGGAGAGGGATGATGATTTTTAAGATGGTTCGAAGATGGTTTCGGTCCTCTTATTGGTATTGTGGTATTATACGCCTGGGTGTTAGAAAGGCTGACTAAATACTACTATATCCAGGGTCAGCACAGACATACTCCACTCCATGAGGCTGCAGATCCAACACTCTTTCTTCCAAGTGAAGTTACTGCTACAGAATATCAAAATACGTCAGAAGCTGGTCAGCTAAAACACGAAGTAACGTACCGAGTAACAACAAAAAGCATGTTAGTCTCATCACTAAAGGAGAACAGAACTGAGATAATAATTAAAGACAAAATGAGCCGGTTGGTTATTCCAACATTCATCTGTCCGAAAATCACACTCAAATTATTCACCTGGATGTTAGACTGGCAGGCTGTATAAAAGCCTTTCCCCTGTAGCTACTATACCTGGGAAAGGGTATATTTTCTCTATAAAGTTCAATTTAAATATAATATAATAACCAATGACCTTTAGTCCAAATACCTGTGACTTATACGCTAATTTACTTGCTTATTTTCAGATTATGTTCATCAATGACATACCACTGTCAAAAGGTTCGATATCAGTTTAATATCAGTTTAATGTGACTATTGTGTAATTAGGGTATGATATTAGTAGTAGTAGCTATGTCTTATCATAAACATCGCCTTACAAAGACTGATGGCAATATTGTGACTACTCAATCCATGTATACATTAATTAGCTATAGAATAATTGATTCACAATTCTTATTCCTTGAATGTATTTCAGAAGACTCTGTAAAATTTAGTCCTAATTAGTGTTTCTCCCTTGGACAGATCACAAACTAGTCATTTTTTATTTGCTGCATAGTTTATTAATAATTTCACAATCTGTCTATGGTTGTATTCTTACCAATTCCTCCAGTGATGGAACCTAAGTAGATGTGCACTGTGTGACTTTCATGATGCAAGATGAGTTCATTTGAACTTGTTTGTGATTCATGTCTTCCTGTCTACTCCTTCTCTTCCTAAATTTATACTTTTTCATTTCTGATTGGGCTGAGAATGAATTGATTTCAATCATCATGACAGTTAAATTCAATGATGACATGAAGAAAGATAGTGCTGTTGGGTCTGCCATGTTTTACAAAAGTTCAGGCTCAGTTATGGCATTCATATACACAGAACTAATTATGGAATAAATTGATGATGATCACTTGATTTAGAAATGTGAGACTCTACTGCAATGCTACATTACGTACTTCTTGAGTTTGCATTTAGTGGACTGGTAAAATGTAATTGAAGAGTGTGTGGAGAAGTCAATCTTGGTACATTATCCATACTCTACTTCATGAGGCTGCAGATCAACCATCATACCCAATTATATGATCTATTATAACTACAACAAAGTCAAGTTTAGCAAGTAAAAACATTTCAACTTAAGAGAGTAGCTAATGTGAGCATACGAGTTTCATGTTTATAATAATAAGCTATTATGTCTTTTCTATTTTTTGTATAATTGACTGGAAATGTAAGTCTCAAAAATATTATAAATGAAAAAACAACAACATTGAACAGTAAAAATTTCCTATTGGACCAGTATGAACTTGCACAATTAAATGGGTTGTGATGGTATTTTAACAAATAGATCATTATTCAACAGTAGACAACTCCTTGGCAATATGGGATGATTTTGAGCTAAAGGAGAAAGAACAATATTGGAATTTTTATATAGAGTTAGAATTAGGAAAAGTTCAGAGGCTATGTCAAATTTGACTTGTATTTCTCCATCAGTACTAACATCCATATATGAGTTACAACAATAATAGAATAACCAAGTTTGGCGTTTGAATTATAAGTAGTTTAAGGGTTATAAAATGCATCAAAATAACTAGTGTTTCTCCTTCAGCATTATATAATTCAAACATGGCTATCATAGCATTAATGATGAATTAACCAAGTACACTCTTGGTTGCAATACAAACACAAGTGGTAGTCATAGCACTGATAAAAAAGTACAACTTTTATGATAATAAAAATGATCACAACAGTTTAAATTAATAACATTAATATGTAACACTAAACTAAAGTAGTTTCATGAGATGGATCTGGACTGAAGGTGGATTGCATGTTTGCTTTTTCCAAACTTTTATGAATAAATTCATTGTGTTGCAAATTTTAAAATAGAATTGCAACAATGAAACCAAAACAGCATAAAGCCATAAACTGACAGTAGAAGACGGGATGACTACTGTAACCCTCTTGCGCATGTGAGCTTGAGGCCTAACAAGGTGTATTTATGTTTGCTGATATAACCAGAGAAAAATGTTATTGTTAACATTCCTATCTTTTCAAGATATTCTGTCTGTTACAATCTGTACACCACTACGACCAGCAGGAATGCCCTGCATTACTACTTCATATCAACTCAAAGCAGGATGTGGTCCATACTAACTGATCAGAGTTATATGTCTGCTTTTGAGAGGTTTGTTGCACAGTGGGACATTTCTGAGGGAAAGTAGTTCTCATAGTCTTCATGGGTACCTGCACACAAACCATGATTTTTTATATATGTATAGTAGATTGTGCTAGCTATATGGTGCATAACCTGTATACATGTTTATTATAATAATATACAAATTGATTATAATATTTAAATATCATATACACATAAGTTATGATAGAATCATTACTGGTAGTATTCATTCAAACAGTTGATTATGCTACAGGAGAATTGGACAAAGTATTAAGAGTTTAGTGTTGTATTGAAAAATAAGTGCTGAGCCTTTCAAGTGGCTAGTCTCAAATTATAATCACAAATAGTCTTTTATAATAATACATCTGTAACCAATCCTATATTATGAGGAATTAGCTGAACAATTCTATTTAGGCCAAATGTCTACATTATGTATTGCTATGAGATCTCACTTCACAAAATTAGAATATATTCTTCTCACCTTCACCAATACTAAAATATAATATATTTTCTGCACTGTCTACTGCACAGTTGGTTGCCCTCACAGGGACTTTATAGTTAATGCTGTGAGAGAGGTCTACAGAGAGAGAGAAGAGCCACTGGTAATGGATGTCTGAGGAGGAGATGGAGAAGAACTATGAGTGATGGTGACTGTGTAGTTGTCTGCTGATCTAGAATTGTTTCTGGAAGACTGCCAGTGGAGAGTATAACTAGAGGACATGTCTTCATTTTTGACTAGAGTTAGGTTAGTGGGTGGATCTGGTCGTTCTGAAAGAAACAATCTAAAGTATATTATTAGTCCACACATCATTGGTGTGACTGTTCTCACCTTTGTATTTCAGTTCATAGAAGCATGAGATTTTTTTATTAAATGTACACTGAACTGATAATGGAATAAACAGAGGATCATCATATGTGACTAGCTGTGACCATAAACTGTCACTTGATTCAGAAACCAGAATTGCAACTGAAACCTCACTTGTTGATCTTTTAGATCTCATAGCAATACATAATGTAGACATTTGGCCTAAATAGAATTGTTCAGCTAATTCCTCATAATATAGGATTGTTGTGCTAATCTTCAGGTATATATTAAAATATCTGTTTTAAATTCCTAAACATTTATATGTGGCTGCTGAAATGTCGATGCATGGAATGCAATCACGGCAGACTGGTTTATGTGTGTAAATGTACTATTTAAGCAGGGGAGGGGGTGACTCTCTATTATGATGGTAAACTACAAAGATGAAAATACGCAATTGCGACAATATCTTAGTGTTATACACTCATCATTGTTACTACAAATGAATAAAGTATAAATAAAAATGAAATTTCCTAAATATTTGACCACACGATATTCAAGAATTTGCCCTGTGGGACAGATTTAAAATGTTAATTTTGATACCGAGTAATGATGTTGTTCAGGCCAGCCCTCACTAAAGTGGGTTGCCAAGGCAACATCGAGAGGAAATTTCTAGAGCTAGACTCATCCTTGTTTGTATGTTTGTGACTCCCTAAGTTTTGTCTGACTCCTTTTAACACTCTATGCACCCCACTATTTGTGTCTCCCACTATATTGATTCAGTCACACCTCTTATTCAATAAGTAATTATCACCTCCCCCCTCAGTATCATTTTTTCTATATATCTCTGTATACCCTCCAGTTTTTGGCAGTCTTGCAAGAAGTTGAAATAACAGTTTCTGAAATCTAATTTAGCCACTACTTAGCTACTATTCCAGTAGCGGTGTAAAGTGTGAGGGCCTTACAACCCCGCTCCATAGCATTCGCCACCCCAGATGTATTGCCAATAAGTAGTATTAAACTGACCCAAGAAGCCAGCCATGCACCACAGAGTGAGTGACTCTCAATAAACTGAGTGGTATGAGATGATCTCAACAGTTCATTGAAAGTTTGGACACAATGCTATGTCATCACATCAACCTGGGAATAGTGGCCCATGCCACTAAATAGGGACTCCAACTTACACAATGAATGCCAAAGGACAGACACAAAACACATGCAAATTATGTGTGTTTGTGCTTTTACAGTGCCATTTTGCTCTTAAAACAGCTATTCTAACATGACTGATCCTACACTGTGGTCATGGAAAAATACACTTACTGTAATAATTTAATTTTGTTGGTTTTCACAATTTGTACTAATTAATTTATCTGAATATGAAAATTTGCATTTGAGCACACAGGCGCAAGCTAACTTGTAGTTCTTTATGGTGTACATAGCAAAAGTTTAGACTACTTCTAGAACTACATGTAATTACCATATGCTTCTGTTTGTCTGATACTTCAAAGTCTTTATAGGCTTTAAACTTATCATCAATCTTGTTTACATCAGCATTAGTCAACATGCAAACACATGCACAAACTATTTAAAATGTGGAATATATAGATGTATGGCATTACAGCTACTGGGGAACTCACAAACTCAAACATTATTCCTACATATTTCTCTCGTCTATCCAGGTGAGTAGGATGGCAGATTAAATTGGTGCGGCCATTATAACAGCACCCATTTGACCACACCCACTTGTTTATTCAAGCAATGAGCTTAAATAATACAAAAGAAAATACAGTGATTTCTTTTAATCAGATGATTTTTAGTCTATGTTCTGCGTATTCAAATGTCATTATAATCTCACCAAGCAATTTAGCACAAGCCATTTTTATTATAATTAAAAAGCAAATGTTGCATATTTTGACAGGATATAAAAATTGTCGAAACAATGGGATATTTTAAAACACTCTAGTGGCTCCCATATTACACAAGTATGTCTTACAATTGTCACATTCGTATATAATGGGATGTAGGTGCAGGAGTCCTGGGGATATATAAATACTGCCAAAATAAACACCAGCCGATATTGGTCAGAAAAATTCTGAGATGCTAAGATGATAGTACATCACCATGCCGACCTATGATATCATAAGTATCGCATTACTTCTTACACATATCCAGGAAACATGTCCATGCATGACACACTCAGTGCAGAGTATGCCAAGGCTGCGGATGCCGCAAAATTTTAGGGAGAGTAATGTGCTAGCTCATTAGAAATACAACAATTAATTAGAAGAGTTGTAAGTGAAACCCAGGCATTCTATCAGTCCATGGAGGAAAGCTACATAGGTGGGCGGTAGAAGCTATCGATGACTATAACTTCGGAAACCACCAAAATGCTGAGGGTACTTTAAATCAAAACTTTGGCGGTATAGTGTGGGGACACTCAAAGTTTCTATATGCTAAATGACAGCTGTATTAATCAAATTTTGTTACCATGCATACTTTATAATTAACTCTTTTATTGCACTCATCAATATGCACTGATTGGTCAATGAACATGTAGCCATTGCATGCCACTAGGTCTCTCCTGCATTGTGGAGGAATTAACATCAGTTATTCTTGTCAGATATGAGTTGTTGATTGTTTAGAGTTAAAAGAATGGACAATTGATATAAACTTTGCCAGAAGCACAAACAATCCATCCACCATATATGCAAGTAAAGTGACAATAATACAAATTCTCAGTCAGAAATTGTAATTATGTTTACAGAACAAAGTAAAATCCTAATTAATTGAAATCACTCCACAAAGGTAAAGATATTTATTGAATTATGCAAAAATGTTTGTTTAAAGTTCTAAGCAAGGACCTGACTTACATTCATTTGCTGTGTAACTGCATCCACAAATTATGTTTACAGAACAAAGTAAAATCCTAATTAACTGAAATCACTCCACAAAGGTAAAGATATTTTATTGAATTATGCAAAAATGTTTGTTTAAAGTTCTAAGCAAGGACCTGACTTACATTCATTTGCTGTGTAACTGCATCCACAAATTAAAAATAAGATACTCCAACTTTCATTCACCTATTGCTATCATGTTCTAATGATCACACAAGACATGTAAACTCAGTTTGTATAAACAGAACAGAAAAAAGATTACCTAAATATACGCTGTACTCATGAAAGTGTGTGATTACCATGAATAGCTACTTTATTAATGGTTATGGAGTTGTGATAGTAACCACAATATTATAAAAATAGTTGTTCTTGTCTCACATGAATGCTTGTTGATTGATTAGACTTCGAAGAATGGATAACAGAGTTTTGAGAAAAATAAACAATTCATGCACCATATGCAAGTAAAGTGATGCTTCTCAGTAAATAGTTGCATGTTTACAGACTAAATCCTAATTAACACTTAAACACTGCACAAAGATGAAGACGATCATTGAATTATGCAAACTGTTTGTTTAAAAAGACCTATGAAAGGACCTCTGGTATGCTGAGGAAACTGCATCCCGCAATTACAAATTAAAATGCTTTAATTCTCCTTGTAATGATCACATAAAAAATGTAAACTAAACTGTATAAACAATAGAGAAATAGATCACTTTTTAAAAACACTGTACACATGGAATAACTGCCATATATCTACTTAATCCAGCGATACCATGGTTATGGAGATGTGTTAGTCACCACAAAATGCTTATGCCGCCATAGCGACAACTTCATGCACACACATATTCCCCACTCATAACAATGCTCAAGAACTCACCTATATACGCACCTGATAACATAACAAGTGCATTAATCAAACTCTGTATACCTGATTTGTAGATTCAGATGTGGTCTCCATGTCATATTAACTCATAAAGCTACAGTTGGTAATGTATGTGGAATAAATACTTACCTCATGGATTTGAGATGTGAACTTCCTACCAACACACACAAAACAAATGCAATACAAGATATTTTAACGTTAATACAAAACATGTAATCAAGTTAATATTAATATTGTGTGTAACTTACTAAACTAGAACTAATTCCTGTCCGTGACAGAAACAGCTATCTCTTGATTGCTGAGTATGTATAAATGAAAATAGTATACAACAATTATATGTACTATCAAAAACAAACTTGTCATGCTATAATAAACATAGGATGGATTTTATTATTAAATTAAAATATCCAGTTTTAAATAAGAATGATACAGTGGAATGATCTGAGACTTCAGGGGCGGATCAAGAAATTGTAAAAGGTGTTTTTTTTTCTTTCTCTGATCACTTAAGCCACAACCCCTCAACTATTTTCATGAATTTGTACGTAATTTTATTTAATTCCATGTTCAATGTTTGAAAAATTATGTTACTACTGTTAAGTTCTTAGAGACACTGTGATGAGATAATTATATGAATAAGCTTAATTGATGAGTTAGCTACAATATTATAATGAGAACAAGAGAATAAAGATGAAGCAGAACAAAAAGAAAAATAAGGTGGAGAACAAAAACGCAAGAAGAAGAAAAGGTATGAGAAAATGGAAAAAGAAAACATACATAACTTACTGGCCATTCCAAAACTCCAATATCTGCTTCATACATCTCTTTGTTTTAAGTCCTCCACCCTACAGCGCCATGACAATGTATTGGGGTCAATTGTGAGCAATGTTGTCAACATTCATCTCTATAGTGAAGATCCCTCTTGGACTCAAGCTACTCTGCCAGTGGATATTGGTGGTCTTGGAATATGTAGTGCTGTTAGTTTTGCCCCATCTGCTTTTCTTGCCTCCAGTAATTCTTCCGCTGACTTGGTCAGAGCTATTCTTCCATCAAGTCTTGTGTCCCTTCCAGTACAAAAAATACAATAAGCCCTCAGAGTATGGTCCCAGAGGCATAACCAACAAAGACTGGAAGGTGTAACAGCATGCAAGCCAAGCAAAAGATAGGGACTGAATAAGCTCACATGTGGTGGTGAAACAACTTCTGGTAGAGGCAAGGGATGAAGTGAATAGGGCAAGGCAATTAGCTGCTTCCACTAAGGAGTCAAGAGCATGGCTTCATGCTTGCCGATTGCTTCTCTGAGTCTACGTATGGACGAGGAGTGTCTTAGAATTGATGTGGGTTTACACTTGGGTATTCCAATTTGTGGACTGTACCCTTGTTGCCACTGTGGATCAGAGGTTGACGTAACAGGAGGACATGCTTTGAGCTGCAGAACTGGTGAAGGTAGACTTCATAGTCACTCAGCCTTAAATGACATTATCTAAAAACACTTGTCTGTGCACATGTGCCCTCCACGCTGGAGCCTCCTGATTTATTGAGGTCTGATGGCAAGAGGCCAGATGGTGTTACCATAGTGCCATGGGAATGTGGAAGACTCCTAGTCTGGGATGCCACCTGCCCTGACACATATGCTTCTTCTTACTCTAATCACGCTACAGTGGCGGCAGGTGAGATGGCTTATCAAGCAGAAGATAGGAAGTGTGCGAAATATGCAGGTCTGCCAGTCACTCATTCCTTCACACCAGTGGCAGTAGAGACCAGTGGAGTAATCGGCCCCAAGACCTGGAAATTCTTTAAGGAGTTGGGCAGGAGAGTCAGGAGAGAGACTGGTGAGGAGAAGTAATCTTCCTTCCTCTACCAAAAAATATCAGTGGCTGTCCAACGCGGGAATGCCATTTCTGTTTTAGGTGGGCTTCCCAATTAACTAAAACTAGATTATTCATATATTATTATTATTCGTTTATTTATTCTTTTTATTTTATTATCATTTTATTCTATATTATTATTATTTTGTAATTTTATGACCTTGAGCCTTGCCAGTTATTTTTTTTTTGTACTTGTATGATGTCTTGCTTTGTCAATACTTCATTTTCTTGCATTACATGAATATATTTTTGTATTATTTTTGTGTAAAAATCACTAAAAAAAAAAGAATAAAAAGAAAAAGATAATAAGTATAGAAAGAAGAAAACAAGAATGAGAAAATGAACTACAAGAAATATTAAGTAAGAAAATGAAGAAAAAGTAAGAAAAGACAAGATGAAGAAGAAAAAGAGATGAAAAAATGAAGAAGGATATGAAGAAAAATGAGGACAAGAAAAAATAGAAAGAGAAATAGATGGAGAAAAGCAGAAAGGGAGGATGAAGAAATATAAGAAAAACATAAACAGTAGAAAGAATTTGAAGAAGAAGCAAAATAAAAATATAAAAATTAATAAGAGCAAGAAAAATAAGAAGTAAAACTTGAAGAATAACAAAAAATGAAGTAGAAAATAAAACATGAAGAAAAAGATGAAAAACAACAAAAAGAAGAAAACAAAATAGAAGAAAAAAGAATAAGAGCAAGAAGAAAAATGAGAAAAATTAATGCCATAAGGGTGCCCGCACACCGCCTACGCAATTTTTTGTTGATGGTTGCTATGCACGATTACTACTATTGTATACTTACAGGGGCTTCTCCACTACAACACAAGGACAAAGTACCTGCCGAAGGAGCCGCGCACTAATTTTAGAGCGAATAGGAAGGAAAAAAAACCGGTTAAAAGGAGAAAGCAAAGAATGACATAGAAGAGCAGAACACAAAAGAGAGGGAATAATTTAAAAAAATACATATATGACAAAGAAAAACGAACAAGAAAAGAAAAAAGAAAGGAAGTAGACAAAAAAGGAGACGAAGAAAATGAAGACAACTATTTCATATATTAATTTTACCTACATATTGTCTTCAATCAAGTTTTATTCATATTTTGTTGTAGATAGTATACAATTCCTTATTGAGAAGAGTGATATTCTGCAGTATCTAATGAAAATGATAATTATAAAGAAGAAGAAAAAATTTGAAATGAAAAAAAAAAATAAAAAATTTGTCAGAAGGAAGAGTAAAACAAAAGGAACAAATGAAAAAGAAGTAGAAAAATGAGGAAAAAACCACAGGAATTGTGATGGGAATAAGGAGGAGGATAAGAAACAGAAAAACAAAAAGAGTAAGAGTATGAAAGAGAAGAAGAGACAAGAATAATGCAAAAAGATGATGAAAAAACAAGAATGGAGGAAAAGATAGAACAAATACCTGAAGAGCCAACCAAAATAAGAATGAGGACACAAAGAATAAAAAAACGAGAAAAAGAATAAAAGGAAGAAAAAATAAATGACGTAGATAGTACAAAAAGAGTAAGAGTATGAAAAAGAAGAAAAGATACAAGAAGAATGACGTACAATAATAAAATTAAGTAGAGTAAAAATAAAGTAATCAGAAATAAAAAAGAAGGAGGAGGAGGAGGAGAAATACAATGAAGGGAATGCGATGAATAGGAAGAAAAGAAGAAGAAAAGGGAAATCAGAAGCACTATAGGACATTTAGCCCTATTCACTACAGGAAAGGTGGTGAAAGCATGAAATGTCCTTAATACGTTACTACAGGAAATTCAAGTTTTTTCCCCGTGGTATTATCGAGTATGGAAAAGTATCAAAAGTAATGCAATTAAAGTAAAGAATGAATAGTAGAAATATTTAAAAAAAATTGAAAATAATAAGCTAAAAAAGGACCTGTAAGATAAAAAAAAAAAGTTTGAAAAAGTAGAAGAAAACAATATAAATAGAAAAGGTGTAGAATAAAGAGGAAGGTAAAAATGAAAAAGAAGTTGATGATAAAGTGAAATATTAAGAACATATAAAAAGAAGAGGAAGTAGAACATTTAAAAAGAGAAGAAAACGAAAAATACAGATGAAGAAACAAAAGAAGAAAAGGATGAAATAAAAGAACGAGAAGAATAAAAATAATAAGCAGCAGAGAAGGAAGACAATTAAGTAATAATGTGGTGAAAATAATATGTAGTAGAACATAAAAAAACTAAGATAGAAAGGAGAAAGATGGTGATAACTAGAACATAAAAAAATGAAAAGAAGCATGAAAAGTAGAAATAGAAGGATAAAAAGAAAAAAGGAGGTAATTAAATATATCGATTTTTGTTAGATTACTTAAATACACCATTGTTTGGTTTTAATTATTTTTAATATCAATTATGCAATATGGGAGCAATGAGGGATGAGAATAATAGCAAAAAGTGTAATTTCTTAGCAAAATAGACCAATGTTGAGATTTAAAGCATTAGAATAAGTATGTTCTGACTACAAATATAAAAAAAAAACCTTAGGGTTACTCAGAACTCTTCATCAGTCATATTTTTGTTCTATACACTTGATAGGCTAACATGAAACACTTTTGCGGATTGCTTTAGCAGCAATTATCCTCAACCAGTAGTGTTACCAAACATTTTTGTCCATTAGGATAACTTAAAATAGATGAATTTATTGCTCTAAGAGTTATTTGCGATGTGCTTTAGCAACACTCAACATTTTTGTTCCCAGGATATAGCTACAGCAAAAAAAAAACATTTTTATTCTGTTCGTGACTCAACTATTTGACCACGGATATAATGGTAGGAATAATTTAGTTGAAGTGGGCGTATAAATATAATAAACTGCTTTTTAACCCTTGCCGCCACTCGTTCTTAAAATGAATTCCTCTGAGGTAGTATGACCTAACTGTATCAAGCAACGTTTAGTTCATGTGAGAAACAACCTAATTCAAAGAGTTACACATTCAAATTTGCTTGAAGATACCGAAAAAACAACTGTTTGATAAAACCGCCATTTAAGAGCACGCTAAGTTTAAATTGTTCTATTGTACCAGAGCTCTAGTAGATGAATCACTCCATAGTATTCTCTAGGTAACATGACCATAGAAGTAAAATAAACTGTGCTGCCTTAGGGCTGTGACAAACACTCATTAACCAATCAATTGTGAGAAGCTCGCTGCCTCCCCAATGAAGTATTTCAATCTAAACCTTTTAGTATACTTTTCTTTTTCAAAGCAGCAAATCCCAAATTTTTACAAGCACAAAATTATAAATCGGCTAGAAAATTTTAATGACGTACATCGACAATACACAATAACTACTTTTACCGAGTCAGTAGTTCAAAACTAAAACAATACAACTGTAATACTATTTTTAGTAAGATTACCCACCTTTTACTGCATGGAATGTATAAGTAACAAAAGGATCATCTTTAGCTACTACACTTTCCACTTCATGATTAAATGTTACCGACGCCAACGCCACTAAATGGGTGTGGCTACGCTAGTCTGTATTGTAGCGCGCAGGTCTGACTTTCAGCACTCAAATCTAACTTTCAGCGGGAAGATCTACTGCTGAATTGTCACTAAGGGTGGAACTATATAGAACTTACTATGTCGATTTATAATATAGGTGCAAATATTTGATTTGTTCATGTGAGGGTTCATATGTATTTCTTCAACAGCTAGTAATACTAGTGAGCACAAACGTCAGCGAGATTACCTATGTTAGGCTACACAAAGCGGCAGTGTTGTTATATGGTTAATTTGAACTCATGCTATTCCAACTACTAAAAAAAATTATTTTTAATCACTTATATTTGGTAAAGCAGTTTCAAAGCCATAGTGACTACGGCCCCAACGCTCGACTTAAAAATAAAACAAAAATTAATAGCAGGCATTACTAAAGAAGTAGGGCACAGTTTTGAACCTCACCCTATATTAAGACATGCTTACTGCTGTAAGAAGCTGAACACCTGAGTAAAGGCAACAGATATATCTATTTGTTTATTAAGCGTTTAGTTGGTGCTATTGTTAGTTAAGCAGTAGCTGTAAGGCACAACACTTTCATACACGTTTTCACTGGACATACCAACACAAGAATAACATGAAGTAGCTATTTCAAACTAAATTTTTTTCGTATACATTCTTTTCAAAGTAGCATCCCCCAAACTTTAAGCAACAATACTATTAATCCGCTGTAAAACTTGAGGTATTATATCATTTACATAGTGATATGTCATAGCAATGATGGAGTAACCAAGTACTCTGTTGTTGGAAATACAAACACATGTGGCAGTCATAACATTGATAAACATGTACAACATTTATGAAAATATATATGATCACAACAGTTGAAATTAATAAAATTCATATATATAACACTAAACCAAAGTATTTTGATATGATGGATCGGGATTGAAGGATGACAGCATCTTTGCTAGTTACAAACTTTCGTAGACAGTTTCATTCTGTTGCGGATTTGCACGACCTATAACTTCATACATACTAATACTTCCTTCTACTGTTCCGTATGCAACATTATCTTTGCAAATAATAATATTATTTGCAATTCCATAAGAAATATTAGTATCTGTAGCCAAATTGACTTCACAATTATTATTGGGTCTAGATAAAAACTTCTTTTTCCATATCAGAAGAGAAATAAGTCCACAGCCCACTAGAAGAGCCACAATGAAACTGAAACAGCATGCAGCTATCACTCCAATCAACCATAAGCTGAACATAGTAGATGTACTAGAAGTGGTAGTAGCAGTAGTAGTATCGCCTGTAAGATAACGTTGTTAATACCGGTGAGCTTCAGCACAAGTGGTAAATAATAGAGTGTAAAAAAATTAGAGTATTGAAAATATAATGTACCAATGTTATCAGTGATTCAAGCTTCTCTTTAGCTGAACTATCATATTATATTTATGTTGCCTTTTAGAATAGAAAAAAAATTTATTGTTTACATTCCTATCATTTCAAGATGTCAGTCACAATCTGTACACAACCATCACCAGCAGGAATGCCCGGCATTACTACATTATTGTTACTCACATGATGATATCTTCCTTACTAATTGATCAGAGTTTGAAGTCTGCTGTTGAGAGGTTTGTTGCACAGTGGGACACTTGTGAGGGGTGGTAGTTTCTGTAGTCTCCCTATTACCTGCACACCAAAAATCATTTTTTACGTATACAGTAAATAGTCGAATAAGATGAATCACATTTATAATGATTATTAT
>WLWI01001795.1_pt1 | contig 18465 bp, 14 predicted proteins | sample 6701501 | NCBI WGS metagenome assembly WLWI01 (sample SAMN12718690, study PRJNA515312) | sponge metagenome | isolation source: marine sponge | host: Mycale hentscheli | place: New Zealand: South Island, Marlborough, Capsize Point | collected 2014-11-01
AAAACGTGTTGCTCTTGGCACGTCTTGATACTGCATCAGCTCAAATGCTCCCCCTTTTTTTCTTTCAGCCATTGGATCAGTACCCTGCTATTGAAACTACCTAAGTTTGATACTGAAAGTGTTTATTATTGTAGAAGCAGTTGTTGTTTTGTTAAATGGTAATAGGGGGATTTATAGGTTATGGTACATAGTTACTTCATGAGTGAGGTGGAAAAAGAAACAAACATTTTATGGTCAACAAACTCAAGTGACATAAATATGGAATACTTTGAACCTGGTCATTTGGTCAGTATATTATTACACTTGATTTTTAAAAAATGTGACATTTCACTATTATACATAGTATTTATAATATACTTCTTATTCTAGCTACATTTAATGAATACTAAAATAACTGGCTATTTCACATAGCTAGCTACTCCAGAAACTTTCAAACTATCATATTCTATCAGTGAAAAAAAACAACCTTTCCTTAAATGTTTTTTTCTTAGTTCCCTTATTAACTCCAAAGTTATAAGAAACCAAGTAGCTAGTTTAGTGAAGACAAGTTTACATTAATGGATATTCTGAATAAAATATAACTACTACTATCCATAATTATTCTAATTCTAAACAGCTAATCGGTGGCTTATCATGCAGAGAGAAAAAATACCTTAAAACTAAGAAGCTGCTTTTTATAGCACTATTACATATGAGGCTTTTGAGTGGGTAGTACTATAATGGGGCTACAAGTTGAAATTTGAAGATAGTCTGGCACAGTAGCTAACACTAGTCATTCATCTAAATTTCAAATCAAAACTGGGAGTAGTTGTGAGCTGCAGGAAATCTTGAATAAATACTTTCACTAAAACTGCCAAAAGAACACAAGAGTAATTTTTCCAAACAACTAAAGTTCCTGACAATCCAACTATTTCAGGCAGGCCCACTTGTCCTTCTAGAGAGCTGTATCTTACGAAAGTAAATCTAAGGTTTGTAGCAGCTAAACATGATTTCAAAAAGCATGAGTGTCTCTCTGCCGGGACCTGATTGTGATGATTGCACTTGAACAACAGCAAAATCACAACTGATCAGCTGTCGTGCAGGTGGGCACTTACTAGAATGCTTTCTAATTATAAGCATGGCGAGTTATCAGAATTGCCACTTCAATGGATTGTCAGGAGTATGACTCTGTCTCTCTCAATGATCATGTGACCACTGCTATAATCGTACATAGCTATCTCAGCAATAATAACAGGCAGGGGCGAAATAACACAGAATGAGAAAATGTGTGACAAAACTTTGATTATAGATTATTAACAGGTGCACCAAGTTCATGTAGGATTAATGAGCATATTAAATCCCCCTCCCCTCAACATGCACATACACACACACACACACACACTCACACAGACAGCAAGTGGCAGGAATGAAGGAATGAAGAAGTGGCACTACTTTCAAATTAGCTTAATCATCTCTTCCAACATTGAACAACAACAGAAAATATCTATGCATCCTATATGATACCACCAGTAGCCAATAATTGTTCTTTCCTTACCGTAAGTTTTCTGTAACAACCACCTCCCCTCCCCCCTCCCTCACCACCACACGCACACACAAACTCACACATACACAGACATATAAGTTAGTTTCCCCAACGTTTTCTTTAATTTTCATAACATTTTGTGATAAAAGCCCACCATAATGACAATTTTATGGCTTACTTTAATTCTAAGAAGATTAACAGCTAAATATGTTGGTGAAAAGTATCGAAGAAACAGAACAGCGCAATCTCTGGTTAATTAGTAACCATTGATACAGCTATCTTTGGGGAAGGTGACAGGCAAACATTAAATTAAAAAGGATGGAATATGCTTGAACATTAGATTAAAGTCTACATAAAATTCCTGATGGATAAGTCACTCATTGAATGGATCACGGAATCATTAAGTAATCATAATGGATTATTTAATTCAAATTTGTACATACAGCACTATGCTTGTGATTTTGTACTGCATTAGCTAGTCTGTGAAGTGATAGTTGCGCATTGATTACTATTGCTGAAAAAAAAAAGAGTTTATTTAATAGCTGTTTGATTGGTTAGACTTGAATACTGTGGGTGGTGGCTCTTATTGTTGACCTAGGAAAACCTAGTCCACCTTCATACAATGTTTGCTACTTAAACTTTGATACTTTTTTTGTTGTTGTCAATCTGAAGGGATTAATATTATGGATTCAACTAGATAAGTTAAAATAAAATGGACTAGATTTATCATGACTCAAAAATAGCTAGCTCACGCCATTAGCACAGTGGAGTGTACATCCAATGTCAGCCATTAGATGCTACTCCTTGTCAACTTACAAATTTGTTCCAACATATTTTGCTCTTTACTCAATTATAACTTCACAGTTATGCTAGAGTTATTATCTCATCAGTCGACACCTCTTGAGTACCATCTATGATAGCTGCAATTTATCACTTCCTTAGTTTATTATTATTATTATTATTGTTGTTGTTGTTGTTGTTATCTTAAACCCTTCAGATGGATTCTGAGGGTAAAAATTTGTTCCAACATATCTGATTAAGTGCTGCAGTGTAACCAGACCATTTCCCAGCGTAGCTGTTTGGTAAAGGGTCTGGCTAAGACTAACTGTTGTTATCTGAATAATATAAACCTGTATCTCTATTTATTGTTGTTGTTTTTGTTTGTTTTTAGCTACTTTTGTTCCTCGCTGCACGTCAGACACTAATAGTTTGTGATAAGATAACATCATTCTCTAGTTCAAGCACGCTGAAGAAGACACATAAAAAGCGCTCAACCGCTGACTATTGAATGAGGTAAGAGGTAAAGGGTCACGGTCAAATCCGGTTGTGTGCGAACTTTTTTGGGGGGGGGGCATAATTTGTCCACAACTCGCACCCCTGCTCTCGGGACAGCTATAAAACTACCTATCTTAGAACAAAAGGCAAGAATTGCTGCGCTGAATGTGGAAGAGTTTAGTAGGAGAACATGGGCAGCGCTACGAGTACACCCTGCATGAAAGGTGCAAAAATTGATTTAACCGTCCCTGAAGTGCAATCCGCAACAACCATGAAGTTATGCGACTTGTGAGTGGTTAAATGGGACTCTAGCAAGTGCTATAGGATTAGTCATTATGCCTAGTTCTTTCCTACAGGTGCCAGACTAACCTCCAGCACAAAATGCACCAAGATAGAGAAACGGTAATTTAAGTCAATGCTGCAAAGCTTAGAATAAAGGCTATTCTAAAGAAGGAAGCTGCTGATAAAGAAGTATTGAAATGTGAGCTGGTTTGCTGTAATTATCATACAATATAACTACCTGGTATAGTAAATTGTACTGTGACTTTCATTTCAAACGATAGGCAGTTATATTTTTCCCATTATTTTGGAGAGGAAAGGCATTCAAAAATTTTCAGTGAAATAAATAAACAAACAAACAAAAAAAAATAGCTGAGCGGCAAAAAAAAAAAAAAAAAAAAGACAATGATAAACTTAACATGATAGCTAGCTACTTTATCAGAGGAAAACAAAAATAACAGATAGTTATTAGTAGAGTACACTAAAGGCAAGATTGTTACACAGCGGACAAAAGTGCCAAATTTGGTATGGTGGTCCTTTGGGGTATGGGGAGTTAGAAAAACACTGGCTGCAAACACAAAAATGTGTGTGCCATGAATTATGCCAATTTTTTTAATTTCGCGAAAATTTCACGAAACTTTCTGTGGCTTTGTTGTCATGATAGTAGTCTGCCATCAAAATTTCAAGAGTTTATCTTGAAATTTAGAGGTACTGTGAGCAAAAATGTCCAACATTACAATTGAATTTGGCTGACTTCAATCAGTTCATTAGTTCGTACTTCATAAACATTACAGTTCCTTAGAGCCATGCGTAGTGTCTAGTTCTCTCTGCCAAACTAACCACCTTCGTTGTACTCACATTAGGGGACTCAAAACATATATGGTTTGGACGACATTACCGGAAGCAGCCAGAGCTTGCAATGAACTTATCAAATGCCAGTGCAAGTCCCCTCGTGGCTGTACAAGATGCAAGTGCATAAAAGCTGACCTCCATTGCACTGACTTATGCAACTGCAACTGTGAAATATAACATGCATATGTCACTAGTTTGTTTTTAATCACTTTCTTCCATATTTTGCTCACAAAACCTCTAAATTTCAAAATAATCTCTTCAAATGTTTATGACAGACTACTATGATGACAACAAAAAAAACAAAAATTCGCGAATTTTTCGCGGCGAAATTAAAAATAATTGGCATAATTCGTGGCACACACATTTTTGCGTCTGCAGCTAGTGTTTTTCTCACTCCCTATATTTCAAAGGACCATGAAACCAAATTTGGTACTTTTGTCCACTCTGTAACAATTTCATGTTTTTTTGCCCTTAGTGTACTCTACTATATATGGTGACACTTCATAATACAAAATAATTACTGTGAGAATTTTCAGATTTAGTGGGACTTGGAACATTACTATTAGAGTTATTATAATAAATTTAAAAAATAACCATAAAAAGATGATTTATAACACTAATTGCCACAACTGCACCAATTGGTTAAATCATGGGCAGTTAACACGAATTCTTGCTGACATAGCATGCTCTCTGACTCTGCTGTAAAGTGAAAACAAAAATCCGTAGACACTGGAGCTTGTTGGGTTTTTTTATTTTTTTATTTTATTTTTTTTAATTTTTTTATTTTTTTATGAATGCTTTAATTGAAGGGGAATTGGCTTCCATTGAACAAGACAAGAAAACACTGATCGCTATTGTAAAGCCTTTTGATATATCTGGAAATGTTGACTTTTTATTACCTTAAAGGCAGGATGTTCAATGCTCATTGCTGATGTTACTTTTTATAAACCCATTCAGAGTTAATAAAATATGTAGTATATTATTTATCCATCTGCGACTGTGGATATTATTATTCCTTTGATACCTCATATTTTTATGGCACTTGGTACATTACAAGATCAACACAGACGAGAACATTGGAAGAGATCTGAACAAAGAGAGAAATGGCGAGTGGCTGAGCATACACGGCAAAAGGAAATGAAGAAGAATGAACATGACAGAAAAATGAGGGAGCAAGAAACTCAGAAAAGAGACAAAATGGAGCTAATGAGATTGGAGCATGAACATACCATAGAAAGGTTGGAAAAGGAAAAGGAAAAGAAGAAAGTTGAGAAGGAAATTAAGAAGATGGAAACTTATAAGCAAATGAGAAAAATGGAAATGGATAATAATAAAGAAATGAGGAAAATGGAACTTGAAGAATTACGACTTAAAGTTGAGCTAGCAAAAATTGAAAAGGAGAATAATTGGGAAAATTCACACATCCCGGATTCAAAACAAAGTTCAAACATCAGACAAAGGTTCAGGCCATCCCATCAGGTCCATTGACTGAAATCGAATGACAATGAATAACAGATTGACTCTAAATAAAGAATTTGTTGTTGTTGTTGTTGTTGTTGTTGTTGCTATTTACATTTGATTTTGATAAGCATTTCATAAGATAAGTGAAAGTGAAGCCAGTAACAGATGTGGACAGTGAAGGAGTAATTCCCCAGGTGAAATCCCTGTCCTGGATTTAGTTTCACAGGCTTTTTCCCAGGTGAAATTAAAAGCAATTGTGGTGGTTAGTTCCTCATAAAAGATGTTTAAAGCAATTGTGGTGGTTAAGCAACCCTACAACTGCCTTAAAGCATTGGGTCACTGAATGACCAGTTTGGGCTTTGTGGTGAATGACCTGCAAACAATGAGTCATCCCCTCACTAACTTTGAACCTTTTACTTTGCCGACCCGTACAGGTCGGATCATTAACACTTTACCTTGTTAGCATTTTATATATTTACTCGACTCCATCGTAATCTGCGGTGCTGCTCAATGTCTTATATATTGTGGCTGAGGGCAAGTCACTGGTCAGAATGTGTGTTTGTCAAATTGTGGTTAAACGTCAGTTTCCTTTAACTTTTAATTGAACAAGCGAACTCTTGGGCGGGAGAGGTTTAAGGGCTGACCCTTAATTAGAGAACCCCCTCCGAAGTTCTTCTCCACGTCGCCATTTTCTGGTGGCTGGATGCACAATAGGCTTGTTGTTTGTGTTTTTTAATTTACATTGAACAAACAAAAAACTCTTCAAACTGAGCATGCATAGTAGGATATATTTGGACCACAAAGCCCTTGAGTTTAGGCCCCAATAGTGGGCACAGAGCTAGATAAGTAGCTATGAGGAATGATTAACAATTAACTATTGAGAACAGAGTCCATTCTACAACACTATAGATGGATCGACACCAGCAACCCTGTGAGGAAATAAGATTCCATAAATAAGTCTGCTATGTATAGCTAGACATAGCAGGAAAACATAATACACAGTAGCTAATTGGCTGTAACACACAGTGACAACACAACCACAGTGAAATGAACCAAACCGTTAGAATTTAGATAAAATAATAAGCAGCTGGCCTAGCACAGTGTGCTAATTCCTCTATCTCTGCCACTAATTAAATTATGACTACACCTTCACACCTCCCTACTTGGGAGGTGTGAAGGTGTAGTCATAATTTAATTAGTGACCTCCACTAATTCAATTATGACTACACCTTCACACCTCCCAAGTACAACTCACATGTCATCATCTGTTTATACAAAGTTCCTTGTTCAGTCACCCTCATTCAGTTCAGTAACCACTAGGCTTTTAAATTGAACTGAAGTTCAAAGACCATGCAGGTGCTTATAGCTTTAAGAAATCCTTAATATAAGTTCCATAAATTCTCGGCCTCTGATGGCCTTCTAGTGGAAACACAACTAAAAAGAACAAACTGATACAATGTTTTATATAGTGAAGAGAGTGTGAGATGTTGAAAACAAGAAAAAACAAAAAGGAGATAAGCAAGAAATTTCAGGGTCAAGGCTGCAGAGGGAGCAGCCTATTGAGAAGGAAGTGTTACTAGTTTTGAGCTATACAACCTGTGTGAGAGAGTACATCCCCGCAGGAACTTATATTAAGGATTTCTTAAAGCTAAGCACCTGCATAGTCAACTTCAGTTCAATTTAAAAGATTAGAAATTAGATAAAATGCATTGTGGTGCCATAAGCAGCTGGCCTAGCACAGTGTGCTAATTCTCAGCTCTCTATCTCTGCCACTAATTCAATTATGACTACACCTTCACACCTCTCAAGTACAACTCACATGTCACAGAAATTGTCCAACACCAATTAACATTCCCAATGATCTCATGTTCTGTATCATCTGTTTATACAAAGTTCCTTGTTCAGTCACCCTCATTCAGTTCAGTAACCACTAGGCTCCACAAGCCGAAATATTATGGTTTTATTCTACTGAAATAAATTCTCTGAAACTGGCTAGCTATCAGGGTAGCTAGTTCTATTAAATAGTCTAGCTGCCTGTAATATCGACGTTTTTTATTTTCGCTATAATAATGTGGGGAGTATCTCACCACAGTCTGTTTGCCAATTCTTAGCACTCCAAATTCCCCACTACGCTAAACACTGATGCAATGTCAAGGCCTTAATAAAATCATAAACTCTCTGCTTGTAGCTTATGCAGTAGTGGATTAGTTCTGCAAATATTATACTTGCCATCCAATAAGTCGCAAACAACTGACTACAAAGGTTAAATGTAGTGTTGTTTTAAATAACTAAAACTAAAACCTGAACCCCTTGGTTTTGGGGTAGCTATTTTACTTTTATCTGGAAAACAACAACTATAACTTAGTACTTTAGGAGACAGAAAATCCTATAAAAACCAAAACTACAAGTATAAAGTCGATGAAAAAACAACAACTGCAGTCATGCAATTATTGAAGATATACATTGTCATTAGTTATAAATAAACACATCCTAATTAATATAAAAGTAAAACTTTGTCCATATACTTAAGGTTCATAGAAATAGCTTGACAATAAAATACATGGGATTCTTTCTTAAGGAGACACATTAAGGAAGAATTTGAGAAACCACACAAGTTAAAATAATAATACTAAGTCAATTGATAGTAAAACTAATGAACTTATTCTTTTACATGATATTGAAGTCTTCAGGTAATTAGAAAAGAAAAAAAACTTTAAGGCTTCCAGTTTTTTTTATTCATTTTTAGTACAAATAGGTAACTAATACTAATAATTTCTGGAATCTGATATCAAATAATTAAACGTTAAATTTTACCTAGTTTGTGCTGCTATGTAATCATCCTCATCTATCCACACCATGCTGCTTGCTGCTCTCAATACTCATTTCCGTATTTCCTTTTTATTATTATTATTATGGGGGAGGGGGTAGTTGCCATAGTTTCTGTATAACTCAAGGTTTGCTTTTGATAAAGCATGATGCCAATTTTATAGCTAGCCACTTCATATGTCTCAAATATAATATAATCCTCACCTGTGTACACTTTTCAAGTGATAGGAAATTTTATCTTGCAAGAAAGCAAATAAAAAAAAGTGAACCAGAAAAATGAGGAGCAACAAACTCAAAAGAAAAACAAAATGAAACTAATGAAATTAGAGCATGAAAATAATACACCACTGAAAGGTTAGAAAATAAGAAGGAATATGCCTCTGAATTTTGAAGGGAAAAAGTTGAGAAGAAAATTAAGAAAAGCAAGAAAAAAATGAAATTGCACAAAGTCAAAAGAAATGAGGAGACTGAAAATAAAAAAGGTGAATTAAACTTGAGTAAACAAAAAGTTGGAATTGCAGAAACTTTCAAAACAAAGACTCAGGTAATCCCGTCACGTCCATTGAATGGAATCAAAAGTGTCTTTAGAAGCATAGAACACTGTAATTCTGAGTATGAAGTAGCTATTTGTTATTGTTGTCATATGTTGTATATCCCTGACTCCTGTATTTGTATAGGCATTTTCCCAGGTGAAATCCCTGACTCCTGTATTTGTATAGGCATTTTCCCAGGTGAAATCCCTGACTCCTGTATTTGTATAGGCATTTTCCCAGGTGAAACCCCTAATCAGTTCAACTGTTATATTATGTAGTTGTGTAGAAACCTTACAACTGCCTTAGTTGCCAGTGTTGAGTTATTTTTTATTGTTACATTTTTATGCTAATTTGGAATGGGTGAATCCACACATCAACAGCATGCACAGTATTTTGACCCTCAAAGTAAGGCAATGTGATCTAGAGATAGTCTGGCACAGCCCCACCATTTACCAACTGTGCCAATTAAAACCACTAAGGAAAGGATCCTGGGAACATACAATACAACTTGTGAATGGTGTGGCCAGTGGGGGCAGTATCAAACACAACCACTGAGAATTTGAGCTCCTTCACCAACCAAAAAACAAAACTCCGTTCCAGCTCTGCACAAACTCCTCCCACCATGCGATGTCCCCACGGCACGCATTGCTGAGACGGATCATACTATGACCCTTGGCCGGTTGCCAGTCTGGTGGAGTAGATCGAGGAGTCTCCCTAAAAATGATCGCCCAGATCGGACAACCTTGCAGGCATGGTTGAGGAGTCCGACCAACGACTCCAGTTCCCTGCGGCGACATGCTCGCCTTGTACCCCAATGCTGGAGAAGGGACTTCAACCTCTGTAACTTTCCCTCTGGGAGGCGCAGTTCACCTGCCACTGTGTCCACCAAAATACCAAGGAATACCAGTGAAGTCAACAGCCCTTCACTCTTCCCAGGAGCCATCGGCACTCCGAGTTTGGCACAGGTCTCCTCGAGGATCATTACGGACCTCGCACATTCATCCGAGTCTGGCGGGGCTACTATGATGAAATCATCTAAGTAATGCAGTACGAACTGGATACCAGCCTGGCGAAGGCACCAACACAAGCCATCTGCCACTGCATTAAAAATCTTCGGAGCCGACCGCAACCCAAAAGATAGACAGGGTCAACATAGATCTTTCCATCCCACTCCATGCCCTGCAGCACCCTGTCATGGGGGTGGACTGGGATGAGCCGATATGCTGCTTCTATATCCATCTTCGCTAGCAAGGACCCTTTTCCCAGTTCCTGCACGATTGCCGCGACATCATCCACCGCAATGTATGACAGTGACACCAGATCCGGGCTGATGCCGTCGTTCACGCTGGCTCCATGTGGAAACAACAGGTCCGTAATGAGCCTGAACTTCCCTGAATTGTGGCCCTTGGGTACCAATCCGACTCGATTCAAATGAATGATGGGTCCATGACATAGGGAGTGGACCAATCATTCGACCCTTGCCCGACTCCTTGGAGATATACTCCTCAATCAAATCAGGCCGGAGCCTCGTGGATAGCATGTTCGATGCGGCTGACTCCAGCGGGGTCCCCCACTGGAAACCTGTCCTGAAGCCTTCATAGAGACCACGAATGGGTGGCGCACCAAGGCTGCCTCCCATGCATCTACTTTCAGGAGGGTACTCACAACAGCCAGCTCATCATATATGTGCCCAGTGAAGGGTCGGCAAAAGTCCAGCGTCAGGAGATCGGCAGTGTAAATGTAAAGATCATCCCAGCCTACAGATGAAGGCAACAACCAACCATGGTGACAGCATGCAATCGGAGTAAAAATCAAAACAAAAACAAAACCAGCCCACCCTGGTAGAAATTAATAGCACATGAATCGATTTTAAGGGGGCCACGGTAGGCCGTCACACCCCATTGGGTGGAGACTCGACAATCAGTCACTATCCCCTTGCCCCCCCCCCCCCACCCCAATTACCTCTGCCATCCCTCACTGTACCTCACCTCCTAACTACCCTAAGCCCCTTGTACGTGACACAATCAATTTGATAGAATCATTTATGCTCCATTACAACAGCAATGTGATGTTCAACACCATTTCATAAATTGTTCTCAGTTCACCCCGGGACCTATTGGCGTCTGGTCGTGGGCCATGTACCTCTGGCTGGAGCCGCTGGATGGAGTGGGGATCGAGGACGCTGGTTCCCCTGGGGGCAGGCAACTGCTGGGTGTGACCCCCCACAGAGTCTGCAACTGTGCGCAAACCGGCAAAATGCAAATAGGCAGCGGCCTTCATTGAACCTCCAGCAGAGCTCGCTGGAGCGATTGGCCGGACGAGCAGATGAGGCAGCTGATGGGCCTTGTCCACCAAACGGTTTCTGCCATGGAATCGCCCCCATAGGCCAGGGCATCCAGAATTGGTCAGGATTCTGTGGGCACTGTTGAGGCAGGTGGTCATCCTGGAGGCAGTATGAACACCGGGGAATGGATCTCGCCCTGCCCGTGAAAGCCTCACTATACAGGCGTGGGTCTGGGATGGACCAGTTCAGGTCCTTCCTGACGAGTGCTTCCCGCCTGAACTGGTGATCATAGGTGACCCACCGGCCCGCCTCATAGTTCCTTTCCGCCCTCACAATCATGGCCTGGTAAGCAAAGAGTTCTGGGGCCTTGTGAGGGAACCTTGCCGCCACCAATGCCGCCATCAGTGAGTATCGCTCGATCCACTGGGAGATATCAGTGATTGGTGGCCGGCTTGGAGGTTGGGGACGTCCTGGAACCGTCTCTGGTATGGTGTCTGCGGTCACCTCGGCCATCTCTACATATTCGAGCTCCAGGATTCTCTTGGTGACTTACTTTGAGAGTGAGGCGGCCGGGTTGAATGGGCCGGGTTTCAGGAGGGATCCGGTGTCCCCTACACTGGTGGGCGCCAGAGCCGCTGATGCCAGCAGAGATCTAGCCCTGGAGACCCTACCCCAGCTGTTGGGGTGAAGGTTGGCAGGTCTGCCAGTGCGGAATGTGCACTAGGTATGGTAAAACCTGTAATGACAGTCATAACCCACTAAAATGGGACTAGCCCGGGTCACGATATGGTGGGCTACCCGTGTGGACAGAAATTGAAGTGACCATGCCACTCCAGGGGGGGGGGGGGCTGGGCTAACATGCCGTCGGTGCCAGCGTGCCAGAGGATGTATATAATAATAGGGCAAGCGTACCAGATAGTGTGACTAATACTTTGGGACAGGCGTGCCCAGCAGGTCGAACCCGAGAATATCTGAAGCCGGTGCGCCAGATATATCAGACTGGGGACAAGCATGCCAGGCAGTTCTGACTAACGAGTCTTTGGCCGAGATGTGCCAGCTAAACCTTATCTGGGGCGAAGTCTCCCCCATGATCAGACAGCCATAGCAGCTGCTCTGGGGTAAACGGAAGTGGAGGCGGAGATGAAGCCATAACAAAAAAAAAGCTTAATGCACCCACTGCTGAGATAACAGCTCTGTGTCGCTGCCTGCGATTTACTGACACGAGCCCTACCACTGAGCCCTACCACTGAGCCCTTGGCAACCCACGCTACCTACACGTGACCTATCTTCCTCACTTCCTGTGACAATCCTATCCCAGCCCCACCCTCCCTATTGCTGCGTGTACGCTCCCCTCCGACGTTTAACTACCTCATTAACGCTGCTACGAGTGCCCAGTGGGCATGCGTGGGTCCAGTCACGCGCAGTTTAGAGGGTACACAAACCTCCTACGGTATAATTAAGGAATTTCAACCGATATTTAAAAAGCAGCGAACTCAACGAGCGGCACATTTTTTCAGCGCGTACAATCGGGAGTTGGAAGTCAGCGAACATGGGTAATTCACACTGCTGCATGAAATGGTGCAAGGGAGAGCCAATTGATTTAACCGTCTCTGAAGTGCAATTTGCAAGAACTTCTAAATTATGCGACTTGTGAGTGGTCTGCGGATAAAATTGGTTTAGAGTGTTTTATTCCAGAGTGTTCATTATATTTGTTTTTATGCCTCGTACCTATAAAGTTTTTTTGTTTTTCTTTTTTTGTTTTGTTTTGTGTTGTTGTTGTTGTTGTTGTTTGTTTTCTTTGCTTGTTTGTTTTTTGTTGTTGTTTTTTTGTTGTTTTTTTTTGTTTTTTGCTTGTTGTTTCAAATATTGTGTTACCACAGGTGTCAAGTTAAGCTCCGGCACAAAATGAGCCAAGATAAAAAAACAGCAATTCTAGCAAGTGCTGCAGTTAAATAGCAGAAATTGAAAGAGAGGAAGAAGCAACTAAAGCTGCAATGAATTGTAAGTTGATTTGCTAGGATTATACTTAATGTTACACCTCATGGCTGCCTACAGTTGATTGTACTCTGACGGCTGTTTCAATAATGATGTGCTGCTACAATTTTGTTTAATTTTGGGAGGAAGTAAATTGTTTTATTTGCTGAAAAGCAAAGTAAACCAACTAACAGAAACGAGATAGCGCTAATTATCATGTTATGGCAGCTAATTCCATAATTCCAGCACTACCACAATAGGTATCATTATAGCTACTTGTGATTTTTATGAAATATATTGTAGGTGGCTGATCAACTTTGTAATAACTAATTATGACTAGCTAACTGTAATTGTCAAAGAAACATGAACTCAGTAGGCATTTCAAATTACTCAGGAAAATGCAAGTGGAGATTAAATTTTGCGGCAGTTTATAATAAATTAAATCGCTATGAAAATTATCAGGTATAGTGGGGCCCGGAACAACAATTACATACTAAAAAATCATTATATATTATAGTGGACTAATGATAAAAGATGATCATAAAAATGATTAGTAAAAATTATTGCGGCTCTATCAAAATATGGTTAAATAGTGGCATGACATATCATAGTCTGACTCCGCAGTAAAGTGAAACGAAAAGTTAGGGTGCAGCAGCTAGAAACTGGAACTTGCTGTTTTCAAATAAATGCTTGTTTTTTAAGGTAAGTTCATTCTTGGTTTTCAAATTGTACTGAGCAAAACAAGATGACTTTTAGACTATAAACACATAGCTATCATAAAGCAATTTACGTGTACATGAAAATAATGATTTTGTTCATACGTTAATGGCCCAATTCAATGTTAGTACTGCTGATCACACAGAGTTGAACTAGTATTGTTAATCAATATGCCGTTGTAGACTTTCATTTCAATTTTTTACTTTTTTATTGCACATGATTCCACACGATACAGTACAAGAAGAGCACAGAAAAAATCAATGGAAGAGAAAAGTTGATCTGTATGAAAAGCGCATCGAAGATCAGGTAAAAAAGGCTGAACAAAGAGAAAGATGGCGAGAGGCTAAGCATATAAGAGAAGAAGAGGCAAAGAAAAATGAAAACGATAGAAAAATGAGGGAGCATGAGCATACCACTGCAAGGCTGAAAGAGGAGAAGGAAATAAGCCTTTTGGATCTGAAAAAGAAGCAAGTTGATAAAGAAGGAGCTGAACAAAAAGAAAGATGGCAGGTGGCGAAGCATACAAGGGAAGAAGAAGCAAAGAAAAATCAACACGACAGAAAAATGAGGGAGCAAGAAACTCAGCAGAGAAACAAAATGGAACAAATGAAATTAGAGCATAAACATACCATGGAAAAGAAGACTAAGATGATACAAGTAAGAAAAATGGAACTGGATAGTGAAAAGGAAATGAAGAGAATGGAAAATGAAGGATTGTGGATCAAACTGGAGTTTAAAAGATTGGAAAGGGAGAATGGTCCAGAAAATTCAAATGTTCAGGCTCCACAAGAAATGTCAAACATCCCACCTTTTAAACAAAGGTTCAGGATACCTCGTGAAGTCCACTGATTGGAATGAAATAAAAAAAATTGACAATGAAACATAACTGTGTGACTCTGAATAAAGAATTTGTTGTTTTTGTTTGTAGTGCAGTATTCTTTACTTTACTGTTATTAGTAAATTAAACATTTAGCAAATTGAGTGCAAGTGCAGTCAGGAGTCAGGGCAGGAAGGCTGTGTGTGTGTGTGTGTGGGGGGGGGGGGGGGGGGGGGGGGAGGGGGGGAGGAGACGGGGGTGTTTGGGGGGTGAAAGGGGGGGGGGGGGGGGGGGGGGGGGGGGGGGGGGGGGGAGAGAGGAATGAAGATGAAGGCGTATTTTCCCAGGTGAAATCCCTTACCTCGCTTCTAACAACAGATAGTTAAAGCAATTGTGATGGTTTGGCAACCATACATCTTTTCCTATTAGTTTTTGGCCAGTAAATGACCACTTGGCTGGAATGATATAGCTGTTAAGACATAGTGAGAAGATAAGATTTCCAGGTAGATATAGCTAGTTTGAAAACATACTATGCAGCAAGTGCTGTAATATAATGGAATGCCTCCACTTTCCCCATAGGCCACCCCCATGCAACACCCGTATTAATTGGATGGTGATTTTTTTTTGCTATAGATACAGTAATGCAACATGTAGACACGCACACACGCAATGTATGTATAACAAAAGCATGGAAATAATAATGTTGGCATCATTATACTTGGCTAACAGTAGATTTATTTGTTAAAATGATCCATACTTTAGTTATTAATTTTATATTTATCGTACAAATGTACATTACATCATTTCTACCATAACTAGCGAGTCTAAAATTACCTGTTGGAACAGACCCCCCAAACACAAGCACTGAGAATTTGAGCTCCTTCACCAACCTGGAGACATTTTAAACAAATAAGCCTAAAATGTGTGTGTGTGTGTGTATATGTGTGTGTGTGTGTGTGTGTGTGTGTGTGTGTGTGTGTGTTCACTAACCTTACTTTAGTTTACAGGTTTTTTCCCAGGTGAAATCCCTCACCTAGTTCCTCTGATAAAGCAATTGTGTAATGTAATTATATGTTGTTACAGCTGCCCTGTCTAGCAAGAGGACACCTAATAACAGGGTTTTTTTTTTTTTTTTTTTTTTTTTTTGTGTGTGTGTGTGTGTGTGTGTGTGTGTGTGTGTGTGAGTGATATGAACGACTGAGCATGCACCTTGAGATTTGGTGGGTGAGACTAGATAATTAAATAGTGGTATGGGTGGTATGGGTGGGATGGGAGGGGAGAAAATAATTGACTGTTAGCTATTGCTTGAATGCATATAATATATATATATTATATATATTATATTACACTTATTACATGAGTCAGAGTGTGATATGGCAAAATATTTCAGGAGCAGGCTAATTTATTTTCATAGCCAGAGGGAGTGAAAATAAAGCCTGAGAGTGAAATATCTTACCATATTACTCTGACACAGCTTGCTTAACGCAACACTTAACGCCTTTTTTTTTTCCTTCAAAGATGTAACTGTTGTTTAGCGAAAGAATTAGGTAGGTAGGTTAAAATGTCAGAAAAGAGCTCAAAGAGCTGCCGAAACAGCAGAATAAAAATGATGGAAAGAAGAGCTTATAGCTAAAGATGCTACTATAAAGAAGAGGATAGCTATGTAGCTACACTTATATCAGAACACCCAAGGTGCACAATTGCTCCCAGACCCTTTCTCCCTGTAGCGGTACGGTAAAGGGTCTGAAGCCAGGCTATCTTCAGGTGGGTCACTGAAGTTGATGTTTTTGAGCGATTGAACTGTTTCCCCTAGGCATACTTACGCTGCTACGAGTGCCCAGTGGGCATGCGTGGATCCAGTCACGCGCAGTTTAGTTAGAGGCTGGTACACAAACCTCCTACGGTATTATCAAGGAATTTCAACCGATATTTAAAAAGCAGCGAATTCAACGAGCGGCACATTTCTCGGCGTGTACAATCGGGAGTTGGAAGTCAGCGAACATGGGTAATTCACACAGCTGCATGGAATGGTGCAAGGGAGAGCCAATTGATTTAACCGTCTCTGAAGTGCAATCTGCAAGAACTTCGGAATTATGCAACTTGTGAGTGATTCTGGAGTGTTCATTATATTTGTTTTTATGCCTCCTACCTATAAAGTTTTTTTTTATTTTCTTTTTGTTTTGTTTTGTGTTGTTGTTGTTGTTTGTTTTCTTTGTTTTGTTTTTTGTTGTTGTTGTTTTGTTGTTGTTGTTTTGTTGTTGTTGTTTTTTTGCTTGTTGTTTCAAATATTGTGTTACCACAGGTGTCAAGCTAAGCTCCAGCACAAAATGAGCCAAGATAAAGAAATAGCAATTCAAGCAAATGCTGCAGAGCATAGAATAGCAGAAATTGAAAGAGAGGAAAAAGCAACTAAAGCTGAAATGGACTGTAAGTTGGTTTGCTAGGATTATGCTTAATGTTACACCTCATGGCTACCTACAGTTGATTGTACTCTGACAGTTGTTTCAATAATGATGTGCTGCTACAATTTTTGTTTAATTTTGAGAGGAATGTAAATTGTTTTATTTACTGAACAGCTGAGTAAACCAACTCATGGGAAACGAGATAGCTCTAATTGTATTGTATTATCATGGTATGGCAGCTAATTCCATAATTCCAGCACTACCACAATAGGCATCATTAATTGAGTTGAGGATATAAGAGTGTTTTTGTCTCATTTATTTAGTATAAATCAGTATATACTTGTGATTTTTATGAAATATAATGTAAGTGGCTGATCAACTTAATTATGACTAGCTAACTGTAATTGCCAAAAAAAAACATAATGAACTTAGTAGGCATTTCAAATTACTCAGAAGAATGCAAGTGGAGATTAAATTTGGTGGCAGTTTATAATAAATTAAATTGCTATGAAAATTATCAGGTATAGTGGGGCCCGGAACAACAATTACATACTAAAAAATCATTATAATTATACTAGTGGGTGCGCTCGAATAGCGCAAAATAGCGAAGCGAGCAATGCATGTTCCCTGTAATTGCAGCTATTCCATGCATGCTTGGTGTGGCTACAAAATACTGTCAAAGTGAGAAAACAATAATGGAAGCTTTTTTCTATGATGAAGGCTCCTGGTACATAATCCTCAGGAATAGTCTAATAAATAAATTAGGAACATTTAATGGCTTTTCAAAAAGAAAGATTCTTTACTTTACCTGTTTCTGTTTAGTTTTAGCTCTCCTTCTCCTTGCCCTGTCTTTTTCATTTCTTATCTCTCTCCTTACTAATTTTTCTTCTGGAGTTCTAACGCCCTCAAAGCTCTTGACCGAGCGTTCTAACGTTTTGTCTACTGGGCATCGCTACTTCGTACGGCGGGTAAACAAAACAAAATGTTGCTAAGAAGGTTACCCGGCCTGCGCAAGCGCGTAGGAGAAAGGGAACGTTTTGTCTACTGGGCATCGCTACTTCGTACAAAGGGTAAACAAAATAAAATGTTGCTAAGAAGGTTACCCGGCCGCGCAAGCGCGTCGGAGAAAGGGTACACACGTACGCCCACGCAAGAACAAAATCAATTTCTAGACCTAACTAACTAGTGGTGTGCTTGAGCACAAATGGCGAGCGAGCCTAAAGACTATACTATTTTTATATGAATGATTTTGACTTCTAACACTGAAGCTACTGAAATTAAGGTCCAGTTTTTTAATTTAGCATACAGGGTGTAAAGGGATTTCAGTGCCATAGTAACAACTCTCTGCAACTGCTTGAATTGAAGGGAAAAAACAACAACAAAACAATACACGTTTTTTAAACGTTTTCTTTGTGATATTCTTTAGCTAAGTAGTGGTTGTAACACACAATGCTTTGACACAACTGGACATGCACCTACACAGACTTACCTTCGCGGTAGTCTAGTGGACAATGTATTTTCAA
>WLWI01001797.1_pt1 | contig 18452 bp, 8 predicted proteins | sample 6701501 | NCBI WGS metagenome assembly WLWI01 (sample SAMN12718690, study PRJNA515312) | sponge metagenome | isolation source: marine sponge | host: Mycale hentscheli | place: New Zealand: South Island, Marlborough, Capsize Point | collected 2014-11-01
TAGTACCTACTAGTTTAGCACCTTAACCTGGTTGCCATGGCAACCAATAAAATGCAAACATTGATTTTTAAATTCACTATGTCATGTAGTTTCCAAAAATATATAGATTACCAAATCTCCAAAAAAAATTAACGAAAGTAGAAATTATTACTTAACAAACCTGACTAAATGCATGTATGGGCTTGTTTCTATGTATATTCTCTGGTTCCATGTCCCAAGCAAGTTCTTTGGTGCTTTTCTCTTCCTTTATGGTCAAGTACACATGCAATCATCCATCCCGCTTGCATATAGTCTGTTTTTTGTCCATTAGGAAGACTAGCTACTGCTCCTAAATGTTTATTTTTATTTTGCTTTCATGTGAAATGTAATATAAATAACTGCTCTTATTAATGAACTTAGGCATCCAAGTACTAAGTCCAGTCAAGACCACTTAATCGATTATGACAGGCTCAAACTTTTCATTAAAGCAAATGTTTGGTGGGTGAAAGTTTTTGTGAGAAATGCCAAGGTCATGCAATTCCTTAAGCTATAATTGATTCTTTATTTAAAATCGAACATCTTGACATAGCTACTACTGTATCATGTGATGCTTGATGCGACATTGTTAGTGCTTTGCTTGATCACAATTTGTATCTAAGTGTCTCCTATTTTTTGCATTTGCAAACTTGATCTATTTCATTTGATTTAGCTCAATATAATAATAATACATGTATATCATATCTTTGTCTTTTCAAAACATGGAATAACTGTTGTTTTTTTGTTTTTGTTGTGAATTTGCTATTGCTGTGATGCTTTTATGCCATCCACTAAATGTCAATAGAGTATGAAATATGGTACAATATTTGTGAGTTGAAATTTCAGTTCAAATTTTCACAATACGAATTTGAATTTTAAACCAGGAAATGCAAAGAAGAATAGCTTATTGAAGTTTTTCAAGAAGACCAAAGCATCTTAAGTGCTGATGAATTCAAAAGACATGCACATAAAGAATCTCACATTATAGATAATTGGACTTCGAGAAATAGAAAAGGAGCATCTTGGATGTAAGCTATGATATCATATTAAATGTTTCCAGTATCTAACATATACACTTAGCACATTTTTGTTTATAAAATGTATTGCACAGTCAATTTAGAATTTGAAATCAATTTTTTTGTAATATTTTCCCCCCAAGTACTTGTATTCTTGTAATATTAAATTTGTCTACCCAATACAATGGCTTAACTAGTTCACTAAAAGTGGGTTTTGGGAGGGGGGGAGGGGAGGGGGGCTGATGTGAAATCAGAGAAGAGTTTCTGTAACAAGACTGAACGAGGAAGGCCTGGCAGCCAGTAATGTCAACCTCATTGTGGCTTCTCCCATTCTTCCATCTTCTTATTATACCTAACTTCATTCTTCACAGCTATAAATCCTACATCTTCACAGCTACGAATCCTACACCTTCACAGCAACAAATCATGTATCTTTACAAGGGGATGTAACTAGACAGAGGGATGGAGGGATGCAGTCTCACATTACCACACCCTCAATTATTCCTAAGTGCACAGTTAAAATAGTTGGTCTAAATTTAAGGGCCACAATACTAAATGGAGATTAGCACTTGGTGTCGGAATCAACCATAAGTGTGAGCAGGCAGAGGAGGGAAGGGTATAGTTAGGTAGAGTGGAGGCCTTTCAGATTACGAGCATGCCCCAGTAGCAGCCAGACAGGACTGTTGATACCATACCAGATGAGAAAATGAAAGGAAAGGAGGGAAACCCTCCCAACCAAAGCTTGAATTAAACAATTAATAATAATAAATAATAATAATAGTAACAATAATAAATAATAATAACAATAATAATAATAACAGCAAAAACACTTATGAACCAAAAAAAAGAAGGAAAGAATGCCTGAGAATACACAATTTTTTAAACTATTCCAAATGGCCTGAACAGGGTCAGTGAAAGTGCTGGCAAAAAACTCCTGTTACTTATAACGCGAGCTGCAGTCAAAATATTTAGTGTTTGGGACACAAAGGTAAGAGGTCGTTGATGCCAGAAATGATAGGATACGCATAAAACATCAGTCTGGAGTCGACGACACTGTTCCTACTACTCTTCGGGAGGATGACGGTAAAGGGTCAGTGATGCCCCCCCCCATGTTATCAGACTCCACCCAATTTAGCATTTTATTTATATACCGCGCTAATGACCACTACGTAGCAAACAAAACCGCAAGATGAGTTCTGTAGCTTATGTCCGCATTACACTGATCTCCCTTGGCTTTATTATCACCCAGCAGTGCTGCGCAGCTCCTATTTCCCTTCATAAAGAAAAATACGCGTTTTCAAAGCTTTTTGAAGTAAGAAAACCTAACGATTCTCCAGCGGTTTCAGTGGAGTCAGGAGCAAGTGCCGCTTGTGAAGCTTGTAAGTTTTTCAGCGGACTCTTACAAGCCTTTTTGGAGCAAGGCCGACCAGAGGAAGGCGTGGCAGAATTGGCAAAGGCTATTTGCATTATAGCAAAGATAGAGGACAAGAGAGTCTGTGATCAGGTTATAGAAGAGTTCAAAGATGAAATATTGACAGTGGTGTACAGCATAGCTCTGGGAAGAGCCAAGCTTCTGTGTGCCATCTTGTTAGGGCCATCCTGTCAGCCAAGCTATAACCCCAAGAATCAGACTCTGTGGAAGATTCCAATTCCAGGGAATAAGCCTCCAGTACAACCGATTCCGGATCCAAAGGTGAGGCACTGTAGCCATTTGATATGCTAGATATCAATAGATAGCAGCTAATACTTAAATGGAATTTCGAGTAAATTTATTTTGGTGGAATAAATTAAATGTAATTCAATCACAAAATGTCTGACAATCTGTGAAAGTTCCTGTAACCTAGAGCTGCCATGTAACAGTCATCACATCTGTTCTAATTCATTTATCCTCAATGCTTATGGAGGTGTTATTTCATAAAGGCTCGACAGTATTACTGCCACTTTATGTATGGTGTGAGAGCTCTGATAATACAGTGGTTAGAGGTCATAGGATGAACATCATTTGCTAGAAATTATAACAACATAATAAGTCAAAATCAAACTCCTTTACCTTCTGCTCTCACTGTTTTACCTTCCTCCTCCCTGCATGGTTTACAGATGAATACATGCTTCCTGCATGGCATGCATATGTAGTATAGTGGAACCTCTGTACAAGGAGACTGAAAAGCAACTTCACTCTCAACAAAAGCTTACATTAATGGAACTAATTTATCTATTACAATACTAAATAACCTCTAGAAGTAGCTAAACTCTCTAAGGGCTATACATTTACCCTTAATCTTGGCCTGTGTAGAGAGGTTTCACTGTACATGCACGTGTGGTGACTTATAAGTGGCATGTACCATCACATCTTATGACAATTGCTTTATAGTTATCGTTCATTTTTTTTGCCTGAATGAATGAATACTGTCTGTATTAAAACGGGGTGTTTAAATCACACCTCGCAAGGAATTTACCATGAGGTGCTGTCTAGACAACCCACTTTGAGCCCTTATAACTTTCACACCAATACATTTTATACCAAATGAGCATATATAATTAATAGCTTGTAATCCTCTAGTTTCTTCGTTTAAAATAAGTTAGATTAACAATGAAGACAATATTAGGCTTTAAACTGGGGTGTCCAGGCTGCGCCTCCTATTTAACACCAAAACTAATTTTATCAAGCTCCCCACTTTTAATAGATAGACTATTGAAGATCAATATTAGAATTTATTTTTTCAGAAGAATTTGGCAAAATTTTCAATTATTCATCCATTTTCATTCTTGTCATTGCACAATCACTTGATAATGACTTCTTTTGTTAAAAGCTATGTACTGACTGATACTCCTATTCTAGTATGCCAAGTGGCAATACTTGTTTTAACATAACATAAGCATTTTAGTTGTAATCATAAATAATATTACCTATATCATATGGAAGTTGGCAATGCTATGTGATGTTCCACAAACTGAAAGTTTTTACTAATACATCTGTAGGATGGGTATAACTAGAGCTAGACTGCCCACTATTTATTCAATGGTATCTCAAACAGCCACTTGACAAGATTTTCAGAATGACCACGTAACAACTGGATGACAGAAGTAATAACAAGTGCAAATGTGTGTGAACGTTTATGCAATACTGAGTTTGACATGCTACTGTACACATCAATCTTGATGGTAGTGATGTATTCCAAAACTTTTTATTTATTTTTATAGTCTGTGTGTTGCTATTTCAGTATATTCACTTTTGGTTTCAACATGTTCCTTGACTAGGATGTGCTATTAGTGGATACTTTAGACTTAGGTTGTTAAGTGCTCCTGCTTAACAGCGAGAAACTGGGGCTGCTTGCCAATCAGTAGTAGACGAGATGTCTGGAGCGTTTAATAAAAAGTGTTAAAAACCGAGAAGAAAAACGGGTGCTACAAAACAGCGCTTGGCAAAGAAGGGGCACTTAGCAACCCAAGTCTATGGTAATGTATCAACATTGTAGCTTATTTTTTTTAAAGTAGTTTGATGTTTTGCTGAGTGATTATACTATTGACTTTTCCATGTAATCTGAAACATCTAACTGCTTCCGCTTTCCTCAACATTTATTTACTTCAGCATCAGATTCAATATGCAAGAGATTTGGATATTTGATTTTGTGTCACAATTGAAGTACGGTATACACACAGAAATGTTGTAGTGATATTACTCTGTCTACTATAGAAATGAATCTCCCTCCTTGAAATATAAAATGCTGTCATCCTTTTTCCTCCCCCCTCTAATTATACAAGTTTGCTGAACGAGAGAACTCAGTATATATTTGAATCTGGTTTGGACCTATTATAATATACTAGATTGGTATTGTGTTGCCTCTTGATGGTTTGGTTAGCATTATTAGAAAAACAACAACAAATACAACAACAACAACAATAAAACATGAACAACAGCAATAGCAAATGGAATATAACTATCATGTATAAACTGTGTCAGTATTAATCATGCATGTGCAACAAGTTTATATACAATATATGGTAGTGTAGGGAAGGTCTTTTGCAGAAACATTGGCATAATTCTATAAATATGTGGGTGTGCATTACAAAGAGATATTCTTGTTAATGATTTGGTTTATTAAACCAAAAAACTGGATCATCACAAACACACACACAGACACACACACACAAACACACACACGCACACACACGAGACAACAACAACAAACCCTTCAAATATTTTGATTAATACACTCTAGTTCCACTATTAATCCAGGGCTAATTATTGAGAATGGCATGCTAATTGTTCTATTTATAGCATTTTAATTGTTCTATTTATAGTTTCTGTTGTTTTATAGTGCCACAAGGTTTTATGGCTTTTATTTGTTACAGCCCGGTTCTCTGACCAATCGGATCCTCCATTTGTCAGACATCCACTGGGACCAGAACTACACAGAAGGTCTGAGTAAAGATTGTGGAGAACCAATATGCTGCAGACCTCCCAACAAACCTGGTCAGTCACTCACAGTAACAACAGAGTTGAATAGTTATTTTGTGAGAAATTCAAGGTACATCCAAAGTCTATTTCTAATAATATTGGAAAGGTGGAAAACGTTAAAAAAAATGTATATTTAAAAATTTGAACTGTGCCACATCTGTTGGAATATTTGTTTTAATACTAAGCCCAAGGTATAAGTATCTTAGATTATCAAATTCTGACCCTTCATAAAAACTAGATTGAAACTTTCTCACATAAAGGAGTTTGGAAAATAGCAAAGGAAAAATGTGAAAAAATCTTAGTTGTCACCGGGAATTCGAACCCAGGCCACCAGTGCTCTAACCACTGCACATAATTGGTGGTCTGTTGAGTACGAGACTGCAGCAAGCAGTACTACTCAACAGTATAAAGGTAAAATGTGAAGGTTTTGGAAGTCGAGGGTTGTTGTAGCTCAGTGGCTAGAGTACTGGTGGCTAAAGCCAGTTGCCCTGGGTTCGAATTCCTGGTGACAACTAAGATTTTTTCGCATTTTTCCTTTGCTTTATTCCAGACCCCTTTAGGTGAGAAAGTTTCAATCTATCTTAGAATTGCATTAAAGCCTAAACAGCTAATGTTTTATAGTAAAAACTGTTGAGTTTTTGGTACCTTATATTTGATACTTGTTCCTTTCCCCCCATAATATTATTTTAACTCATGGTTACATATCCTCCAAATTTTCATGAGTCTCATTACAAAATATGTTGATTTGACCTTCCTAAAATTTTATTCTACTTGATCACCATGTAGTATGCAATGCGTAGAGTTCATTGTGTATGTGTTGTTCTAGAAACTGGGCCTCTAGCTGCTGGTAGATATGGAGAAGATCTGTGTGACCTTCCCAACACCACTCTACAAAACCTCTTCCACTTTCTTAGTGGCAAACAGGATCAGGTATGTAATAACTTGATATAAAACATTCCTATAATCTTACTGACACTGTACCTATTAAAGCCATGTACATTTATACTAATCCTTAAGACTCAGAGATCATAATTTTTATTTAGTTTTTTTTTTCTTTTCGGAAAAAAACATTATCCTCAATAGTCAAGCTTAGCTGTTCGGTATGATTATTATTATTGAAACTGGTACAAGGCCAGTCCATTAAAGAAAGTGTGAAGCTAAATTTGACTAGCTTTTTGTGACAATAAGATATAATAAAATTGTATATAGCACTTTTAAAGATGTAATCCTATTTTATGGTATTTTTGATCAGCCAATTATCATGGATTGACAGATGGACACACAGAACAATTAGTGAAAGACTGGTGCACATGATTTTGCCCTCTGGGTTGTGTAATACCGGCACATTGTTGACTTCTATTCCCATTCCATGTATGCACACAATGCATGCATACACGGAATGGGAAACAATGTGGCAGTCACTCATACCAGTCAGTCGTGCCATGCTCTATTATGGCTAATGTCCAAACTACAATGCAGTCATCATGCATGCACACAAAATCATGCAGTTTTATCACCTTTTTTACAAGTGTAGTATTTGCAAGTAGTAGATTGAGATTCTATAACTTTATTGATGGTCACAGAACTCTTCTGAGAGAGCACTATTTGAGTGCATCATAATATCACATGATCAATCATGACTCATTGTCTATTGCATTCAAAAAGTGTTGGGATGTAGTACGTTTTAACATGGCCCATTTATTACCAATGTTTACTTTATATAATGGTTTCATAATAAACAATATGCATCGTCTAACTAGTTTGATTGGATCTATGTGACTGGCGACCTTCCCGCCCACAATGTATGGAACCAGTCTCGCAGTGACCAGCTCTTCATATTGAGGTCTATTGCCAACTTTATGAAAGCATATTTCCCCACTAAGAAAATATACTTCTCCTTCGGGAATCACGAGAGTGCTCCAGTGAACAGGTACAAAAGAAGAATCTATTGTAGCCTTTACATACATCTAACCACAATAACACTGTTCTTTCCTCTCTACAGTCCTTGTAATCCTCTTCCCTTTTTTCTTTACTCTCTCCCCATGACAATCCAATTTTTTCCTTTTTTCTGTGTTCATGTTATTATTGTTATTATTATTATTATTATTAGTATTATTATTATTATTATTATTATTATTATTATTATTATTATTATTTTATTATTTTGTTTTTGCTACCAGTTTCCCACCACCTTGGGTTGAAGGTGAGCAGTCTCTGGACTGGCTGTACACAGGTGCTGCAGATGCCTGGGGCAAATGGCTTTCCAAGGAGTCAATTTCTAATGTATTAAAGTAAGACGGTCATTACTGTTGACTCCTTTTTCTGATTTCAACAACTTATTCTTATATTATATCTAATCAACTCATAGTAAAGTGACAAGTTACAATATTGTAAGTGTGCTTTGTGAAGCCTTTTAACTCCTTCTATCAATAGAATCTTTGTTCAAGCCTCACATTGCTTTACAACTTTACTCACTTCTCACCTATTCACTACATTTCCCTGTTCACACCACACCTGCTAGTCACCTCCTCCTGCAGCTAAATAAATATTGATCCATTAACAGTCATCCTAACCTCCATTTATTCTGTATCATTATGAAATTTATTTAATTTGTGGAACCCACATGTTCATGCATCCACATTTGTCCATATATGTACATTTTCCCCTCATGCTCGCTCACCTTTCCTCATCCCACTATTTAAACTAGAACCTTGCATTATTTCACTCTCTGTTTTTTTCTCTGTGCTCTATATTTTCCTCAAAGATAGTTTTAGTTAAGCTTAACTGAGCTATTTCTGTGCATAGCTGGCCTTACAACCCAGCTACATGGTGCAATCCATTATTATTAGATTTACACAACAATCTTGTGATGGAGTCTACTGCATGGTGTGCTATAGAAATGGGTGGTGGTGGAGGTGGTGGTGGTGTTGGAGGTGGTGGTGGGCGTCCAATAGTCTAATGTTTACATTTACTCTATTTGGGGCAAAGTTTTAAATACATTTCATTGTAGGTACAAACAGAGAATACTTCTGTAGTTATTATTTCAGCTGAGAGTGACTGAACAATTTTGAACTTGTGTATGTTTCATTTGTAGAGGTGGTTTCTTCAATGAGAAAGTCAGAGATGGTCTCAGAGTGATATCACTGCAAACCAATTATGCCAACTACCAGAACTAGTGAGAAAAAAAAATCATATTTCACAACTTGAACTTTCTCTTTAATTGTAGCTGGTACTTGTTTTGAACACATATTTATGGCCTAATGTAAATTAAATTGATCTGTATGAAGGTAGCCTTTAAATTTTAAGCTTGTGTTTTATACATTCTTGTTTTATTTGTAGCTGGTTATTTATAAATGACACGGACCCAGCAGGACAGCTCTCCTGGCTGGTAGAGCAACTACTGGAGGCAGAAAAGGCTGGAGATAAAGTTCACATCATTGGTCATATTCCTTCCTATTTCTTTTTACATTCATTTGGATGGAATTACCACAAGATAGTTGACAGGTAACTCTCTAATGAATGGCTGATCATCAGATTGCTGACATACATTTATATATTTATATATATATATATATATATATATAGTGGTGGTAAGCATCACAAATTTATAGACCCCAGATGCTTCATTCTTTCTAGCCAATTATTTAAACCATGGTTGTGTATTCTTTTGATGTCAAGTTTAATTGTCAAGTTTAATTGTAATATTACAGGTTATCATTGTTGTATGGCTATAAGTTATCTGTGATATCACTCATGAATCTCAGTTCACCTATTGCCTTTTTTACTCTTTTATCTTTAATTAATCTTATTCAGATAGGAGTTTTAATTAATTTTACATCTGTATGATTGACATGTCTGTGAATATTATTCAATATTTCAAGCAATTTTATATATATTAATTGGCGAGCGAGTGAAGCGAGTGAAACACTATACAGTGGTGTCAAATTGAGAATGGGGGATATTTGTTTATATATATGTGGGGATGTATGTATGTCATTTGTACTTTGACCCCCTTGCGTATTTTTGTGTTAGCTCGGTGTTCGACCCCGTCCCAAACTTCACTAAACAGAATCTCTGGTTTATCGATCATTACCCGTATCACCCTAGAAATTGAATTGTTTACCGCTTTGTATTTTTTTGTGGGTGCAGTTAAAACTCAATAACTTACTGGAGTTCCATTTCTATTCGAGTTAGTGACAGTGATAAGTTAAGTTTAGTTGTGTGAAAGCACTGTGTGTTACAACTACTACTTAGCTAAAGAATATTACAAAGAAAACGTTTAAAACATGACTTGTTTTTTTTTTTTTTTTTGTTGCTTTTTTTTTTTTTTCAATTCAAACAGATGTGGGGAGTGGTTACTATGGCATTGAAACCCGTTTACCGTATATGTGTAATTTAAAAACTCAACTGTTTTTTTAGTAACTTAAGTGCTAGAAGTTAAAATCAACCGTTTAACAATAGTGTAGTTGTAGGTTTGCTTGCCATTTGTGCTCAAGCACATCACTTGTATTATTATATACACTTTGTACATAGACTGTGGTACTGGCAAAACTGTTCTGCTAGTGTATTTAAAGTTTCATAGTCAAATGATTTTTATCCTGCTGTTTTTTGTGTATTTAAAAACTGTTATCATTTTTGTCACTTGGTAGGTTTGAGAGCACTATTGCAGGACAATTCTTTGGCCACACCCACCAAGATATATTCAATGTATTCTTTGATGAATCTGATCCATCCAGGGCTAATAGGTGAACAAAAATAAATGTGCAGAGAACAGACCATACTAATAATGCAACACCAATTACAATCATAGATTGCACGAGCTTATTGAATATCAATTGTGAAAGAGCTACAGCAGCAAATCCAGTAGCTGAAATTTCAAGCTAATTCATTCATTTAGTTTTATTCAATTATTGTATTTGTATTTTCTCATAGCATTGCATACATTGCCCCAAGCATTACTACAGACCACGCCAACTTAGGCTACAGAATATACACCCTGGATGGTGACTACCCAGGTAGCAGCAATGTAAGTAGGTTAGGTAAAGGGTGGTTATTTGTGGAGACTTTAATATAACGTTTAAGTGATAGTTGCATGCATGTTTGTAGGCTGTTCTGGATTACACTTCTTACTATTTTAATGTCAGTGATGCTAATAAGTATAACAGACCTCGGTGGCAGTTTGAGTATTCAGCTAAAGTAAGTTTACAACAGATTTCTCAACAGCCATTTTTTATTTGAAACTATTTTACATTTTGTTCTGTCTATGTGATGATGTGATCAAATTTTTTATTCAATTTTTCATATCTTGTATTTTTAGCAAGAATATTCTTTGCCATCTCTACACCCGAAGGACTGGGCTGAGCTAGTAGACAGATTCCGCACTGATGATGACCTTTTCCAGAAATATTACCAGTAAGCCTATATTAGCAAACCAATTAGTTTAAAATGGGAAATAAAATTTGGTCTTGTGATTAAGAAGCAAAAACTAGACTGTTAATATATTACACATAGACAAACTGCTTTTGTAGCTCCAGAAAAATCATCAAAGATAGTTATTCAATAGAAATTCAAATAATGCTTCTTTTCTATAGCATTCAATGACCTTTCAGTCTGCTATTCATGAACCATGTGTTTTTCGAATATTTTCCTGCCATAGCTATACCTGACAGAGAATTAATCTATAATTTAGCAGCTCATCGAAACTTTCTTGTTTCCATTCTCATTAATAATTTTCTTTCTCCAGATATAAATACAAGATGAAGCCTCCGACGCCATCTTGTGAAGGGAGCTGTAAGGCAGCCACATTGTGTGGGTTCCTGACAACTGTCACTGGAGACCAGAGTAAGTGTACCAGTTTACTAACTGGAGACATGAGTATGGCTGACTTGAGGAGGACGATGGAAGAAACTGTTACCACATGTTGAGTTGGAAACTGAACCATGTCAGGAATTACATCAGTGTCATGATATATTTTACATGAAGTCACATGTCAGTTATTGCTGTATTTTTCAAAATCATCTGTGTGTATTTTGTGTTTGAATATTCATTTATATCTCGTTCATCTCATTAACACTGTAACCTTATAATAACCTTTGTGAACAGTGCTTCTGATGTAATGTCATCTTTATTGTAGTGTTGTTTTAGTTAACTAAAACTAAAACCAAAACCCCTTCATTTTGGGGTATTTTAAACTAAGCTGTAGAGAACATGAAAAAACTAAAACTAATTATTTTAGAACACAGTGAATTCGATAATAACTGAAACTAGCTACCAGTAGAATTGATGACTAAAACTAATACTAAGCAATTTTTATTGCAAACAATTCACCTTGAATTATGTCATTATTAGATGAAAATATGAATTCCCATTAAGCAATTAGCTATTCTCTAAACTACATAACAAATATCATACTTTTACTTTGGTTGAGTGAGCAAGTTCCTAACCTAATAGTCTCTGGTTCGAATCTTCGTCGACGCTATTTCTTTTTTTTTCCATCTTTTTTTTTTTTATCCTGTTTTTTTTTCTTCTTCCTTTTGTCTTGTTGCCTTATTTTTCTTTAATTTCCTCTTTCTTCCTACTGTTTTTATTTCTTTCTACCTTTTCCTTTCTTTTCCTCTTTCTTTTGTCCCTTCATTGTCTTTTTCTCTTTCCTGCCTCTGTTCATGCCACTTCTCTTTCTTTTTCTTTTTTTCTACACTTTTCCTTTGTTATTATTTTCTTTATCATACTAGCTAACTAGCGCTGAGGGTTTGCACTTCAGTGCTCTAGTTCATTATTGCAGAATTTGAGAGGCAACTTAAATTAACTGAAACTAATACAATTAATAGTATAACTAACTAACTCTTCTACATGGCATTGAAGAAAAGCTAAAAACGAACTAAATCTTCATGGAGAATTTGGGGAAAACTAAAACTAAGCATTCAAGATATTTTTCAGTATGAATAACTATAAAGCTAAGAAAGTCTGGAATCGCTGAACCAAAACAACACTGCTTATTGACCATAATTATGAATAAAAATTAGCTGGCTATATCATCACTAGGTATAGTCTTTCTCCAATACATGTAACTAGTCAAATTCAAGTTGTTGTTTTATTTTTTAAGTCCTGAATATATTTTCAAAGAAAAATTTCTAATGCTGCTTTTTCAATCATACCCACAAGAACATTTAGCTAATTGTCAAATACAGTATTAGCTAAATTAATTGATGAAGTATTTTTCTAACAAAGGCAGTTAATCAACTTTGTGGTAGCTGTGCGAGTGACTCAAGGTTTGTTGAGGGAGTCATCTGGAGCATATCAGTATAATGGTTCTTGCAATCTTTACTCAGACCTTTATGTGTAGTTCTGGTCCCACTAGTGTAGCTATGTCCAGCAAATGGTGAATATGATTTAGCTAGTCAGTGATCCAGGCTATAACGAGAAAAAGAAAAAAAAAAGAGCCACAAAAGAAAAAAAGAAAAAAAAAAAAACCAAAAAAATACAAAACAAACAAAAAAACAACTTGTAGAATTCAAACATGGCTCAAACCATAAATAGAAATATTGGCATAATCTTTTTCAGAGTGGAAATAAAAAAAATATAGCTAATTGACTGGATTTTGTTGTTTCATGAACATCAAGACATAAGTGTATGGCGGTTAATGTTTAGTTATTTAGCTAAGTGTTGTTGGAATCAAAGAGTCATATACTGGGTCAAACATCCTTCAGGATTGTATTTTCAATCTTAATTTGCTTACGCGCACACTGGCAAAAAGGTCTGTAAAATCCTAAACAGAAATTGGCAGTAATTTACTTGTAATTTGTTTGCACTAGAGTCGTACTAGTACAAGCAATGTTTTTTAAATACCATAATTCATAAATAAGCTGATTTTCCATCATTTTTTTTAGAGAAAAGGGAGTAGCTAAACTGCTTACCACACAAAATTTTGTGGAAAATTCAGATTTACATATTGTGATGTGCTGGGGTTTAAACAATAGTAGTTATAATAAAGCTAAATTAAAGTTACTTAGTGTTTGAAGTGCGCATTAAAAAAAATCTATTCAATCTATTATGCATGTTAACAATAAGTATATTCCACATTATTAGATAATTTTGAGTCATAAAAAGAGAGAAAGCAGGCAGAATTATATTTATGTTTTGATCTAGTTATTAGCTACAATGATGTGATCATAATGTATCTGAACACTTTTATTAGTTATGTCATCTCTTAGCATGACTATATTTTTGCCATCTCTGCACCCAATAAACTTGGTCAGGAGTGGATGTTTTGTGAAATAAAGGTTCCTGCCCTGATGTCTCCACCGCTCGATCCTGGCTTGCTAGGTACCAAATTACAGCTAGCTACACACTACCGAATCAACAATAATTCAAATTCAAACGAGACTGATTATTGGACACATGATGTCGTCGGTTGCACCTGTCACACTAGATTTCGATCGACACTCCCTACTAATGTGGCCTGCTCGAAGACATATAAAACAGTGGCCAAATTTTTTGTAAAATTTGCTTCCTGTCCTCTGACTGTGTGACTATCTTGCAGTCTCTCGATGAATAGTCCTCCTGACAATAGCAGCAACTTGGAGTTCCTCCATGAATCCCTGACACCAGTGCTGCCACAGTATGTGGACTCTGTTAACCACCTTTTCCCACTATTGTGTTGGCCGATGGCTTGGTTGAAACCACTCGCTCCCTAGCCTGTAAGTCATCCTGAAGTTCCTTCATTAAGAAATCCAGGGTCCACTCCTACCCTAACCTCTGGCAGCATGGACTCTTGAACAGCTCCCCTCAGCCTTGAGTGCTACATACACTGTACCAGCAAAACTCATCTGCTTGCTCTAACTCACTGGCAAGCTCAGTCTTGTCATCAATATAATTCAGTATTGCTGCAGTGAGGATTTTAGTGTGTCAACTTTTCCTAAAGGCTTGCTTTAATTGGAGGATCTTGGCTGGAGAAGTCGCGAGTTTCGAGTCTTATAGTTGTCCCATCATCTTCGTGGCAGATCCCCAATGACCACCTCAAACTCTCTTCAATCTGGAAAGCTCTTCAATGGTGCTCATCTTGGTCGATTATTTCAGGGCAAGGTTGAAAGTCTTAATTAGTCTTCTATGTGGCTCAGAGGACCATGTGAAATAAAAGGTTCCTGCCCGATGTCTCCACTACTCAATCTCGGCTGGCCAGGTACCAAACTACAGCTAGCTACACACTACTGATTCAACAACAAGTCAAATTCATACGAGACTGATTATTCGAGCATGTGCGTGGCTAAAAAAATCAATCAAACTTAAATAAAGCCACAATTATGGTAATGAACATAATTAATGTCCAACATGTTTCACACTGACCAACAAATATAAAAGAAAGCCCAATTTTATACTTTTTACAATCTCAACTTGAGGTGAACTGCACTGTATGGATAACTATGGTGACAAAGCCATGGTGCAGGAGTAATTAAACCACTACAGTAGGACATTCTTAAATTTAAACCTTAAAGTTGTATGGAAAAGAATACATTTATTTAGGTTAATTATTCACCCTGATTATATAGGAAGGCATCATTCAGACCATTTATTCCTAAAAGTACAAGTATCCCACTGTTGACCATTAATTTTAGCTTAATAATACCAAATTAGCTACTTCCTCAGAGTAGTGGAAGTTGCTGTAGTATAAGCCATTCTGACTATCTAAATGACCAATAAATGCTGGCAAAGAGCACTCCTCTTCCCTTACATTTCTAGATCAATTGTCCCCAAAACATGTTGGCTATGCTGTTCTAATCTAACCTGCAATGGAATTCTCTGCTATTTAGTAGAACTATTTCCCAGATATACATCGTACTCTGTATGTGGATGGCCTAGTCTGAGTCCAACTGCCAGTTTAGCATAGAACTCCTTGGTTACAACCTCACTCTCACAAAGGCATGAGTAAAGCTTAAATTCTTTCAATAAACTGGACCATAAAAAATACTTAATATAAAAGGCCTGATCCACTTGTATCAGTTCACTGTAGTTTAGCACTTGTTGCTACACAAGAACAATAATAATAATATAAAACAAATTTACTAGCTTTGATGCAGTTAGCTAGTTAGTTTTCCCTTTATTATGAAATAACAATCAAAGGGAACAAAACTTTGGGACTGTGGCTTTCTTTTTATCAATTTAAAAAATCCACTCTCCAAGAACTTGTGGCTACAGGCCTGACATGGCCCACCCAAAATTTAATTATCTTCCTCCTTGCTGTGGAAACATTAAAGCTGCAGTCTATGAATGTATCACAGGCATAAACTTAATTACATTAGTAAAATGGTGTGCTCAAATACAGTCACAATTATATCATAATAGAGAATATCATATTTATTGTTTTTGTCATGGTTGTGTAACTAAATAAATAAACCATTTCCTGCCTATGCACACTCCAAGAGAGGCTAATGCAACACATGTGTTTTTTGTGCACAGTATGAAGGTAACTATTGAAGTGCATGCAAATTCTAAGCACACACAACTTCTTGGAAAATTTACGATTGAGCTGTACTAATGAGCAACAATTAAATCAGTTTGAAAATGTTCCAGTAATAATTGCCAGATGGTAAAATTCCTCATCTTATTGAGAAGCCATATCTATTACCTGACAATACACTATAAAAGCAGAGGAAGAAAAGTGAATGTTATAGCTTGTAAAAATGGAAAGGACACTTCTGCTATTTATTGTCATTTCATTATTACTGGCTACTGGCAATGGTGTGATACAATCAGTAATGCACCATTTCCATTTCTTGTTTTATTATTATCTACAGGTCAATCAGCAGAAGAGCAATCTACAAGCATTGCTAAAAAGACGGCTACTAACTGCAATGAAATGTTAGCTGTTCAGGGCATGCCTGGATTCCCTATGGGTTTCCTGGGATTCCTGGGACTAAAGGAGACACAGGGCCTAAAGGAGATGTAGGTGAACCTGGTATAAGAGGAGATGAAAGTCGTGTCGGTCCACCTGGTCCCCCTGGTGAAAAAGCTGGAGGTGTAACCTATACAAGATGGGGCTCAACCTCCTGTCCTGGAGAAAAGATCTACTCTGGTAGAGTAGGAGGGAGCCCTCATCAGAATCAAGGAGGTGGGTCTAACTACTTGTGCATGCCAGATGACCCAGAGTATGGACTAGCCTACAGAGCTGGAGTACAAGGTTATAGTCCTGTAGATGGGGCAGAATATGAAAGTCCACTAGCTTCAAATAAACACAATCTAAATGTTCCCTGTGCAGTCTGCTATGTATCAAATCAAACAACTTCAGTTATGATACCAGCTAGAATAAACTGCTATGGGAACTGGACCAGAGAATACTATGGATACCTCATGGCTGAGCACAGAGGTCACAGAAGAAAACAGTTTATTTGCATGGACCACAGCATAGAGGCAATTCCAGGAATGACTGCTAATACTAATACTAATGGAGCATTGTTCTATCACCCTGAAGCAACTTGTAATGGATTGTCATGTACCAAGTACAACGCAGAGAAAGAACTGAACTGTGTAGTGTGCACCAAGTGATTAACTTTATCATTGATCTGTTATAAATGCAATAGTATTTTCATAATTAGTGTAGTTAGTGTGTAATCATTTCGTTTACTATCAATGATTCTAAAATTTTATGTTTACCAAGAGAACAATACCTTCATTTTTCACAAAGCTGGTAATAAACACCACGTTAGACTTTTCTTCTATTATATTTTTTAATATTGTTAAGCTGATAAACTGTAATCTGTGTGTATGCAAAAAGAAATATTTCTATTTACCAGTGCTCTAACCACCAAATCCTTCAACTTCCTACCCTCTCTTTCATATTATGTTGATACTTGGCCATGATTCACAAAAAAAAATATACCATGCTGGAAGAAATTAAGGATGTATTGATCATTTCAGCACCGTGGTGTTAATATCAAGCACATGGTAAAGTGACACTGTAATTGGGAAGTTTGGGAAGCAAACAAACTGAAGTGCTACATTATCAGATGTATATAGCTACAATCAAGCTAATGAAATAACTAATTGTATATAACATGTGACATAAGCTAATTTAAAACAAAAACTCTACATTAATAATGATAGTAACAGTAATAATATGTAATTGTCTTCTATTGCGTGTGGAGATTTAGACTCCACCATGTATGGCAAAATATGGTACGTCTTAAATGAAATATGATGAAAAAATAGAACCAGTCCAGGGTATGGTGCATGAGCAATCTATAGCCACCATTAATGCATATGTAAGCTTGAGTAATGTACGATAGGGGCCCTGAAAAATATACCATCTGCCACAAGGGTGTTTTGTAGTTAATCCCTTATTTTCCTCAAAATCAATCCAAACAACAACAAAAAGAAAAAAAAAAAAAAAAAAAAAAGCAAGAGATATTACAAAAATAAAGGTAAAAAAAAAAGAAGAGTAAACAAAAACAAACAAACAACTTAAAAAGACTGACTGATCAAAAAGTTCGTAGAAAAACACAATTTCTTTTTATGGACCAGAATGCCCACTAATACTGATGGGGTGATGTTCTATCTGCTGAAGCAACTTGTAATGGATTGTCATGCAACAAGTGGGACAATTGCTGTTTTTCTTATCACTAGAATAGCTTGCCTTCAGGCATGAATTATATTTTGGTAAATTTGTATTTACTTAGCGAATATGAAGTTATATTTTTCATGAAATATAAGTTGTTTTTTATATGTGATTAAATTGGCGTGTGATACATGCCCCCTTCCCACTTTGAAGCAGCTTCCATCATCTTGCAGTGTTATTTCTGTATAACCTATTGTTTTCCAGCATTTAACTTTTGTCTATTTTAAGCCCAATATTATAACATTTTGGGACAAAAACTTTTACTTTTGACAAATTGTAGTGTAAGCTTTGTCAGACAAATACTTATATTTGACTATTACTAGCTAGCGATACTAAATGAATATTTGTATTGATA
>WLWI01001798.1_pt1 | contig 18445 bp, 9 predicted proteins | sample 6701501 | NCBI WGS metagenome assembly WLWI01 (sample SAMN12718690, study PRJNA515312) | sponge metagenome | isolation source: marine sponge | host: Mycale hentscheli | place: New Zealand: South Island, Marlborough, Capsize Point | collected 2014-11-01
TGTTGCAAAGACAGATCAAATAAAGCCAAATCCAGTACATGTTGATTAACATGATCAACTAAAAGGAATATGTAAATTTACATCACTCTAAATGCTAAGAAAATGTATCATATTAGCTTTCCCTTTTAAAGCATTGAATCAGGAAGTGGAACACAAATTAATTTTATAATAAATTACTAGGTAGAGCATCACGTGCAATTCAAACTGATTTTAAACAACATGTCACTACAAAAAAAAGGTAGCAAGATCAGACAAGTAAGTATCAAAAATATAAAATATATACAGCAGCATATATTTCATTTAAAGTTAATGAAAGTTCTGTATACATAGCAACATGGAGAAAGGTGTATTATCTTTTCAAGCATATTTTCCCTCCGTAGAAAAATATTATTCTTTAGTTTACTTATGCCTTCTAAACTAAAATTAGTATTTTCTCCATTTCAAGTTACATTTTTTTCTTCCCCATTGCCTTCATTGAACCTACATATAATATTGATTCTCATCTAAGTGTAAAGTATTACCTTCACTTTTGATACAATTTTGATAAAACTAGTTATGAGTATTAAAAAATTGAAGAATTTCTTAGTCTTACTGCTTCCACTATAATATATTCTAGGAGTTTGTGAATTTATTCAATAAACCTGCAAGATGTGGTCTTTTTATTCAGGTTCTCCATTTACTCCTACCTTAGATATCCTGTATAAAACCCTGGTGCATGTAACACTACAAGTGTTAAAAAAATTTCAAAAGTAATATTTTACCTAATTAGCAATTTTTTTTAGATGGTACAGTTTTTCATTGATTCACGATAATGCTCCCCCTCCCCCCACTAGCAAAAAATCCAATTTTTTCATTGCTATTTAAAAGGAAAATGGAAGAAAAAAGTAATAATAATATATTAACATTTATGATTCTATTGAAGTTATCGAAATATAGCTACTGCATATTTCATCAAGCTTGTTATCCTAAGGTATTACTGCTACATAATTATACTTATATTCAGAGTGAAAAGATTAAATGTTGTGTGACATGGGCAATATAATGTTAAATAATGCCAGACTGAGATGTATTATATCATGTTGACTTTACTGTACTTTAATTATTCAATTATTCTCATGTAAGAAATCCTTTATTCCATATTAGAATTGTTGTTGCTGTTCAAAACTATGCTTATTCCAACTTCCTCAATGTATTGCAAACTTAGATTTTTGGGAATTGCATTGCAAGAGTTAATGATGGGACTTTTAAAACTTTTTCATTCAGAGAGAAAGCTCTGATATATATTTTTACAACAAGTGCAAACATCCTGCCTACCTTGGTGACTGTAATGATGCATCTGTGAAAGTGTGCCGCTATATTGTTTGAAAGCATCTCTGCCATCACATGCACTCCTGTGGTCAGTACTATTATAATTACGAAAACGATTACATGTGCAAGCATTATTCATAAAGTTAATTGTATTTGTCAATGACTTTGCTATTAAGAATAAAATATAATAGTGGATGCAATGTAGACATGTTTGAAATCAGGTAAACAAACAGTAAAACCATCAGGATAATATCTCTCTCTCCCAACTCTATTCTTTGCCCAACCCCACCTTCCCCCTACACCATTCAGCTTTAGGAGAAGAGGCCGTTAAACAAAATGTTGGCATAACAATAACTAGTATAATGAATACAGCAATATTATAAAGTTTATTTAAAATTCTTGTAAATACTTTATCTAGACTAACATATAAATTCCACTATGAGTTCCTAAGCCTACAACAATTATTGCTTTTCTAATATTAAAAATTCTTATGCATAGGTTTTATGCAAAACCACCATCACAAATTAGTTACATGTTGCTATTTAGACAGACTAATTAAAAACTGAAAACTATAAATTTCATTTATTGGCTGTATAAGCATTTTAATTGTAAGTTATTGTAAGCACAACACTATCGTTTTAATAACTAAACTTTGATGTTCTGTGATATGACTGGCGATAAGAACTGTTTACCATAATTCATGTAAGGTAGATTATAGATGTTATGTCTTGCAGATAAGCATCTCCATGGTTTCAATTGAGATAGTCAATACTAGGAGCCTTTAGGATATAGAAGTCTAAATTACCACATTAAGTGAACTTAATATTTTCATTCATAATTTATTGTTTGCTAGAATCATTATGACATAATGATTCTAGCAAACAATAAATTACTGGTTATGGTCATACTTTGCTATGCTTTTACACAATTTACAATTCCAGAATTATTTGACATAATTTCACAAGTAATCCCTGAAGAATTACTATGGTTACTATTTTTCACATATATGATATAGTTATAAGTAATACTGCTGTATTTGTTCATAGTAGTAGCCGTTACTGATATCAGTATACAGTTAGTCATCATATAAAATATGTAATATTAGCTGAATATTTACATTATATATAAAGCTGAATTTCCTGCTATAGGAACATAGCAGACCAGCTGAAAGAACCGATGAATTTCCCGAGAAATCTCATATCCTGAAGTCAGTACAAGGCACATTTCCGGTATGCTTTCCTGCACATGTCCTTAAGTCGTGCAAAGCAGTGTATGGAAAGTGCAGGAAAGTGTACAGAATAGTTGCCCTGTACTGAAAGTACAGGAAAAAACAGTACAATTTAAAGTAATTCCTGGTTTATAAGTTTGCGTACTTTTGTGATTGGTGAATGTTGATAAATACACAATTATAATTAAAGTATATAATTTCACCACAACTGTTTGTTATCGTTGAACTCAAATACTATTGGTGTGTAATATTGTTAGAAAGTAAGTACAGCTTTATAGTAAGTATAGTTAGATATAATGCTGTGTTGTTAGCCAAAGTAAATCATCATATTATTTATTTTGCAGTTTAGGATGAAAAAAAAATTAAAATGTATATTATTATGTGAAAAAATCTTGATTAATAATGTAGCGTTCAATTAAAATGCATTATGAAGTCATAAATATTTATTAGCAAAAATGAAACATTAACTTTGGCTTTATAAAAACTGGATCTTTATGTCATAAAGAAGTTATTTGCCAAAATGTCTGCATGGTATCTGTATGTCAGTTAAATATGTACACTTAGGTATGTTTACAAAATTGAGGTTAATTAAATATGTGAGTATAATAATGATGACTGGTAGAGAAGTTACAATTTGATAGTTGTAGTATATTTTTATGCACTATGAAATCTATTAGATGATGTAACCATTATATAGGTTTTCAGCAAGTAATCAGCCACTATAAAATTAACATGTATTATTAATGTGGGAATTATATCTGAATCTGTATTAGTGCAAACAGGAAATGATTCATTTTAATTGAAAGCACCATCACACTAATAAATTATTTAAAAAAATACCTCAAATTGGTTTTCAATAAGTTTCAATGATCACAAAGCTGATTGAATATATTCATTTTCTATAGGTAGTTCTGTCATAATTACCTTTAAATATTTCATACTAAAATGATTCTATAATCTGAAATTTTTAAATTCTCTTCTAATAGCTACATATTGTTTTTAATCAATATAATTACATTGTGTTGCTCAACTTGGTCAATAGTACTGTAAGCATACCTTTTTTCCCCACTTCCTGAATGAAATATTTCAAGTAGGAAGTTTGTGTTTTAAATCGATGCTTTTTAAAAATTGTTAGCTTAAAGATTCTATTGAGCATATCATGTTACTAGACATGTTCCGGCTTTGGCTTGCTGTGATATTTCTTTGTAGTAATAGTTTTGCTGATCTGCACCAAGTGAACAGGACTAGGACTCTGTGTTACTCTGATGTAGCTGAGTTTGTATGCTCCCAACAACTTCCATTCGCTGCATGGACAGTCACTAGTATCAGTAGTGGCCACAGATCTTCAGTTTTAAGTTTCCATGTAGTGTTTGCTCCAGAACAGAGGATGAAATCTGTTAGACTAGATACTACTGTTGTAAGAGCTCAACTACTTGGTGGTAATTCATCCTTCACTCTGACCAGCCTGACTATTGAAGCTACACTTTCTGCAACTATAAGATGCAATGATGACATCCTCACTTATTACCCACTCAATAGTAAGTAAAATGATGAATCAGAAAAAATAACAAATAAAATTTCATCTTCCTTCTTGATAACTCAGAATAAACATTAAATAATAATTCAACTTGCATCAAAGTCTTGTTTTTCACAGCCAATTAGCGTTTTCATTATGTCATTATGTATAAATAAAGCCTGAGAGACAGTGAGATTAAAGTTAATAATAGTTAGCTATAAGAGGGCTTAAAATGAAGTGTGAAATATTCCACTTGTCATAACACTTAACACAGTGAGTGTGTTACAACACAGAGTGTGTGCCTATGGAGTAATGGTAACTATTTCTGTGGTACAATACTGGGAAAATCCTATAATATTAACTACTGGAATCGTTATAATGTTCTGATAAAAGCTATCATCATAATGGTTGTAATTTTTAAATTGAATATTAATAATTTATAGAATCCAGTGTGGAGCTAACAGAAATTGTTTTAACTCCAACTACAAATGGTTCCTCCAGTTATAGAGTTACATGGACATCATCCTACTACAATACTTCAAGATACATGATAACAGTTTATCCTCCTGAATCCTACACACAGGAAGGTCTCATCCACAACACTGAAAACAGTACAGTACACAACATCACTGTAGCACTCAAAAACTGCCCACACAGGATATATTCTACTTTTATATTAGGCAAGATTCAAAATGCATACAAATGTGATTGCTTATGTATTATTATAGTTCTTTTTTCTTAAACAAACACTGGGATTTGGTGTTCAGATAATTCAAATGTAACTGTTGAAGTTTAAAGATTGAATTCAATAATAATTACATTAACTACTCATGACTTTTAATGAACGAATATCTTTATTCATTTAGAATGTCAGCTGGTAGAAGCATCTACAATACTTTTCTACAGCATTACCAACAGTAGCCGAATGACTGTACAATTATCACATAATAAGATTATTCAATGCATAAATATGATTTGGGGAGTAGACTTCTGGGGTGACGCACTACCTACAACATCAATTACCAGTAAGTAGTTAAGTACATAATTATCACCTAGTCCATAATAAAGATAATTAAGTAATAAAAATAATAATAACTACAACAAAATAATAATAACAGTTAATAATAATAACAATAATAATTGTAATAATAATAATTGTAATAAATATTATTAATTATTATTATTATTGGCCGAGCGAGGCAAGACTCTCACTAACGAGTCTCAATTGCAATTTTGGTACTAAAATAATAATATATACAACACTTATTACATGAGTCAGAGTGTGAATGGAGAAATAGCTACTTCACAAGCAGGCTAATTTATTTTCATAAGACAGAGGCGAGTGAAAATAAAGCTTGAAAGTGAAATATCTGGCCATATCACTCTAACAAGCGAAACAAGTGGTTTATTCCACCACTGCTGTAGTTAGTACTAGAGGACTACTCAAGAAGAACGTAGCTGTAAAAACCAGGAAAAGTGACAATTTTAGTTACTATAACTACAGGGACAATGAGCTTGCACAGTATATGCAGAAATAGCAACTGTGAAATATTGTGAGTTTTTCACAGGTCATGTACCTAAATATATCATTGAGAATATATCTAGGGTGGGAAAAAAAATATTATGGCAAATTCACAGAGGACAATGCATGTCCATCCCCAGAGGCTACTTTAAAACTGTAACATTAGTGCGGGCACAAGAAATTTGGGAGAAAAAAAAAGACTTCAAAATAATGCCAGGAAAAATAAAGGCTAAGAGCTAGGAGACAGAGGAGGATAGATGTTTGCAGTTAAGTCTTACAAACTTAGCAGACTTCACCTTCTACTCATTAGTGGTGGTGATGAGTTACCCTGGTTAATGCGCTGCTTGTTTTCCAGCTATACGCCTCGTGTAACAGATTTGGTCTTACTAGAAAACCATTGTTCAACAGTCAAGTCAATGAGAATATAATACGATGCTTTATCTACTAGAGCTCAGATACAGCAGAGAAGCTTCACCAGAGTGTAGAAAGGCAGTTAGCTTAAGAATCCTTTGGTTTATCGATCTTTAACCATATCGTGCTTTAAATTTTTATTGCTTACCCCTTAAAAATCAATAGTCCAATAGTCAAGTTGTGGAGAAAATAGATGCAAGTATTGTGATGGTATATTCAGTGAACAAGTGTTGTGTGTTGCTAAAGAATAACATGAATAATTAAACAAAAATATTTTAACTAACAAAGAAATATTATTAGCAGCTGGCATTCAAATTTGAATTTCAGTCAAACCATCTCACTCGCCCTTTGTGCTTAAGCACATCACATCACAAGTTATTATAACTATTATTATTAACCCTCGTGCGCATGTGTGAGAGGGTTATACTAGTCATCCTGTCTGTTTGGTTTGTCTGTCTGTCTGTCTGTCACGCTCTGATTTTGGAGATTGCTGACAATTAACCGTTGATTTGGGTATGAACTTACACAGAATGAATATTTAGGACCTTTTATTGTGCTAATTTTTTGAATTTCAGGCTAATTGTAGAGAAAAAGTGAAGCTTACTGCTTTTCCTATGTACTAGCTTGTGTGGGTAATGCCCCTAGCATTGAAAATGTATACCAGAGTGTGTTTCTTGCTGTTTATCTTCTTCTCTTATGAAGGCAGGGTTTCCATTTTCATTGCTTGAGCTATATTGATGCCTGATTAAAATAGCTAACAGATTGCTTGTTCTTTTGATCTGAGATTATATTGTAATAGCTAGGTAGTGTTTAGTAGCACTGAGGGTTCGCACCTTTGGTGCTTCATTATTATTATTATTATTACTATTATTATTATTTTCATTAATAATGCTGTTATTATTATTGTAATTAATAGAAAGGCTATATTATCTTTTTATTGAAGTGGTTATACAATCTTCAATATATATTTTATGTAGCTATCTCTGTAATCAATTTATTGTGCTAACAAACTTTCCATTGTTTAATCAATAGATTGCAGCATTTTGAATGGAGAACAATTACATGAGACTGTGCATTGTTCTAACAACAAATCAAACAGCGTACCTAATGTTCCTGATACAGCAACCATAAATGGTGAGTATGCTGGCTAGCTAGTGTGGTCAATTGTCATATGTAAGTGTATACATAACATAGCTAAATATGTAATATATAGCTAATGAACATAATATTTGCTTTTAGAAAAACTTGCTATTATTATGTTAGCATTGCATACTAACCAAGAAGTAATACACCCAATAATAGGACTCTGTTATTACTCGAACTTGTATTGATACGAGCCTGTATGAGAATAAATACTTGGCTATCTAATGTTACAGTGCCATGGAAACTACAAACAAAGTTGCATATTTAATGTCAAAATTTTTAAACCAAATTGTCCTCTATTCTGTATTTCAGTTGAAGCTAATCTAATTAACAAATATCCATCAATGATAATTTTCCCCTCTGATATTGTCTCGATTAGTTTTAGACTTATCATCAATGAACTCAACAATCCATATTACATCATCTGCGGAGAAGTCATCAACCTTTGTTCTATTTGGAGCAATCATGGGTGTAGTTGGGGCATTAACTTTACTAATTCTAGGTGGGGTGTCAGCTATATTCTTAGCACGGAAAAAAGTCCAAAATAGTAAGTCAAAATTATAATGATTTGAGCTTTAATCAATTTTTTTCTTTGAAGACAAATCTGAAGGTAACTTTTCAAGGTAAGACGATTTCATTTACTACTCACGTATAGTTATTATATTGTCTTTTTGATCACAAATTAGACAAGATCTAAACCAACCAAATGATCAGGTTAGTGAACTATGGCTTAATTTTAATTAGCATGCTCCATTGATGCATTATTAGGATACAATATATCATCACATTGAACTTTCCAAGAAGCAAACTTCAAATCCACCAATTCAGGTATAGCATGAATTATAATGACCTAAAAAAGATAATGGCACATTAATAGTCGTAATTTAATCCTGTAGGATACTTATAGCCATATTTGTAATGGAATCATAAAAAACCAGAATCCAGTTCAAAGATCAAAGGTAAAGCTAAAATTAGTAGTCTTGTGATGATGGATATAATTACATTGTTATTATAATGAACAATAAGAATAATTCAACAGAGGCATACTCAGTCATTCAAAGAAATGCTCAAAGTTATGACTCCATTCAAATACCTTCAAAATCCAATAAAAACAAAGTAAGTCAATGACATGGGATGTATATACTTGGTGAATGAACTGTCTGTTACTAGTAACAATTGTATACTTTTATGTAAAGAATTTAAAAGACAGAGTAATAAGTTGATTGATAGTCATGTATTACGTAGTCGTATTCATTTTATAATATGATATAGTGGATCCAGTAGTTCATCACTGTATTGCAAAATCAGAGTCAGAGGTAAAATATTATTTAGTCGATAATAGAAACAAAATTTAAGAATAATAAGGCAAAAGTTTCCAAAATTGTCATCAAATATAACATAAAATGTTATCTCTTAATGATTTCCTTTTCAACCTTCTTATATTTGTTCAATTTATTCTTTTTTTTAATATTTTATAAGCTAATAATACATAGCAAAACCTCAGGAGCAGTGGCAAGAAGCAAGTAAATAGCTGGAGAGCTATTCACTATAATAATTCCTACTCAGGAACCATTTACTAATAGATGTTGTCAATAGTTAGAATAGCAGCTGTTGATCTGGTTGCACCACAGTGTGATGTTTCATAGTAAGTATTTAAGCCACATTTTGCTAGTTACTGGAGATCGAACCAAGACCACTGACTTAATGCAAAATTGCTCTAATCACTGAAAACAGCCAACCAACCTGCATTAAACCTACTGGAAAATATGTGGATCATAAATGTGTGACAGGCTCTGGGAAAAATGGAACATTATGGGAAAAAATTATTTTCAAAGTTATTTGTACTGTAAAAAAAATTTAAAATAGTTTTACAATAAGCTATTTTTCTTGCTTATTAGTTGTTGGAAGGTAAAGTTATAAGCGTTTGAATCATACCACTTAAAACGACTGCCACAGGTAAAATTGAATCTTTAGCTTTATGTTAAAATTCATACAAGTAATTAATCAAGCAATAACTATTGTCCCCATAAGCACAGAATATTGACTTCATGCTTTTGGGGGGAACATTCTAAAATCAACTGGCTGATTTTAAGCTAAGCTTAAATTAAGCACAACAACATGATAATGACTGATTGGGAACAAAATAGTTGCAGTATTCTTACTTAATCAATAGATTCAATTATGTAAATGTTTTTTTGCAGAAGCGATATGCAGATATACAAGTATCAGAAGGAAAACAACAACTAGACTTTTTTAGCCAAGTAAAATACTCAAAAGTAAATATACAGTTACATCCAGCAGGTATGGTACCATTCTTACATTGACTATCAGCCAGTTAGGCAAAGCCTGCTGAAAAAAAAATGTGCATGTCTTAATTCTTGTTTCAGATGAATTATTAAATTTGGACACGTTGTTAATTGAGCTCAAGTCAATATCACAGTACTTTAAACAACTTGGCAGTCATATTGGAATCAGCAGAGATTATTTAGACCAGATAGAATCCAGTGTAGCAGTTCCATATGATGGACTAGTTGAAGTGTGTGATGCATGGCTCAGGAAATGTGAAGACAATGAAATAACACTTACTTGGAGACATTTAGCAGACATCCTTTCATCTATGGAGCAACACCAACTGTCACACAACATAATGCAAGTATATGCAACTGGTATGTTGTTAAAAATAAAGAATAAGTTTGTAGTCACTTTTGCAAAACAATGCTTTCTGGGAACAATTTGGTTGCAGTTGTAATGTAAATAGTATAGATATGGAAAGATCCAGCTTTGTACACATAGATATTATATGTACATACCTATAAATCCTATTGCATAGACATTATGGCTATTGCTATATATATAGTATAATTCAGTCATACCAGAGACAATCATTTTTGTAAATAACTGAATCTATGTCTATAGGAAAACTTCCTTCAAATGTGAAGGTGACTGAATTACGTATTTGTTCTGAGCTCTCTAATGCTTCTCTGCCACCTCCCATACCTCCTCATATAATAAATGATTCAAGCCTGCTATTTGCTACTTCAGTATCCATGAAAGAAGTACAGACAGTTCCACCAAAACTACCTCCAAAATTGCCACCAAAATAGCTGTTTCCCTAATTCATAAAATAAAAAAATTGATTTACAGATGTTTTCTCTTTATTATCCTAATAAGTAGTTCTGTCTTTAATTAATTAGCTCTTTAAGTTTTCCATTTTGTTTTAGAGCATTACTGTGTGATTTAGATGATTACAGCATTTTTATGTTTCAATTACAAAACATGTTTTGAAAGCAATACTTTAGTATATCACATTATTATTTAGCTGATGAAGAGCTTACAGTAAATTTTGTACACGTGAGTAGATAATCTATGACAAAGTCTAAATTTCTATACTTATTGAATATGTCAAAAATATATTCGATTGGAGGTATCCAAGTCGTATTTGTTGTCAAGTGAAGGAAGTTGAGCAGCATCATCATTTCATTAATAAAGTTATGTGAGTAGAAAGAAATTGAAGTTTATGCAGGAAGCGACACCTCTCACTCTCCCAGGTATTGAGTCCATGTAAATTCTTTACAGCTTAGTTTTATGAGGATGAATAATATATTTAAAAAAAATAGAAATGTTAGCTTACAATGTTTTCATTTTCAAAAAAGTTCATCAAAAAATATAAAAGTAATAGCTATATAAACATACCAAGCTAGTCCACTCCTAGCTTTTAGCACAAGTCCTGAAGCTGTCTCATTGCTAAAATAAAATACTATACCTTTCAGATATTCAAAAAATAGGTACAATAATTTCAATTTTGAATACACCACACTTTCAGTTTATTTAATTCAGTTGCTTTTGCATTCATGATATTTAATGATGAGCTTTATAGCATAAGAGTCTGTTCAAATAGAATGAATCATCATTAAGACATCAATTAAAGTAAACATTTTCACATTATGTTAAGTTAAATTGTTTTATAGACTTGAGGGTGTCTGTAAAACTAATTTTGTACATATAGACACTAGGTCTTGCACTGATACAAAAGTGTTCTGTTCTTCATGAAAATAGTTTAAATATTTTCATAATTAAATACAGTGTTCCATATTCAAGGGTATAAGACAGTAAGAAATTAAACCAAAGGCTAAGCTAATATACAAATTAGGTGAGGTTTGGAGTAAACTGAGATTGCACAGAACTAGTTATCATAAACAGGTAGCTACTTTGTACTAACTGAAACTAAAAATAAAATTTTTAAGTTTTACAAATCCTACCATATTTGTTTACAGCAACATTTTTAAGTTTACATACAGAAAGTTATGTACTTACCAGTTGAATGATAAGAATCCAAGGACATCCATAGCTATATCTGTAAAGATGCTTGATGTGATTAACCTTTCTAAACTGACATTTTATTCGGTTTGTGCAAAAATTCTAGCTCAAATGAGGATGCTAGTTGCAAGAGAATGTTTACAGTACCAGACTTGAGCCATTTGATAACAGTTATGACTTAATAGGCAACTGTTATTTAAATTGATTGTTCTGGATTAGATATTGCAAACCACCTCACAAACTATCCACTTCTTTGGGAGGTAAAAGTTAGAGAAAACATTCTCATAGTTAATTTCTAGTAAACAACTAAAGAGTTTTGAAATGGTTATATTATTATAAATGTAGCTACTATAAACTTTTTTAAGACAATTACAATTTTTTGCAATAAATTAGCCATTGTTAAAAATACAAGCATTTATTCTCCTGGAAAACTCACATTCTCCTGCTGAGACTTAAAAGGTAATGATTGTGAAAAAATTTTCCTGCAAATACCATAAAAAGTACTCTTATATCATGTATAAACATGATCCGAAACCCCAAAACTAAGTGGAGGCTTCGTAATAGCACTACTTTTTACAGCTATTTTGCTTCCATTAAATTTACTTCCTGTAATGGGAGGGGCTTTGCAATGACTCAGAAAAGGTTTCCTGTCTAGGCTTTTTGGTTAGATAGGTTGGAACTGTGGCTTGTTAGGCTGGTGGGACTAATGCTTTTAGGCTGGAAGTGTTGGCAAGTGTTGTACTGTTGTTTCTTAAATTTCCTATCCTAACCAGCGTTTTGGGAGGCTAATAAGGAGCTAAAAGGCGTCCCTGAACCTTTCACAGCACCCTATTTTGAAGGAAGGTTGCAGAGGAGTCTAACACTTGGACTGGAGGCTACTCCACCTCCTGTCAGTCAGCGAAAATTAATGGCGGTTCCTTAGTTTTTTTTAAGTTGGGGGTAGAGGGAGCGTTTTACTGCTTCACTGCTTTGTAGAGGTAGTGAATCCTCTCCTGAACTTCCAGGGAAAGTTACTTGAACTAATTTATACATAACCACACCCACTTAATAGCCACATAACCATACCCACTTAATATCACACCCAGCTAATAGCCACATAACCACACCTACTTAATATCCACATCTCTCTTGTAATAATTAAGTTGCAATCATATCATGTTGGTAGTGTTAATTAGAAATTTAACAATAAGCTTGCTTTCTCCAGTTTGCATGGATGCTTTTGTGCATTTTGGCTTGAGGATGATATAATATTGGGTCCGTCTCAGCAAAAGACTTTAACAAGGCCAAAAAAATTACCTGGATTACTGGATAGGGCTGGATAGGGAATCTTTTTCAGCATTACCTTGAAAAGGCAAACCTTGCTTTCCTAAAAAGAGGATTGCTCTTAAAATCTGCCGAAGAATATGTTCATTTTCAGTAATCTTATTCTGAATACTATCACTAAACATTACATCGACCTGTATTGATAGATATTTTCAAAAGATAACTTTAATGTGTCAGCCATTGCAAGACAATTTCGATGGTAACATAAAGAAGAGTGATTAGCCAATATGCTGCTAATTTTGATCCAATTTGAAAAGGGCCTGTTTAGAAGCATACCTTTGTCTTTCCTGTCCAAAACAGGAAGTAAGATAGCACATGACCACAAAAAAATGCCATCTAACTTTGGGCTATAAAGTAACCGAGGACACTTATTCAGCCAAGACTGAACCTACGCTGAAATCCATGAGAAAAAGTAAAGGGTAAAACAGCAGGTGGTGTAACATGTTGAAAAAGTAGTGAAAACTTCTCATCCACTGAGAGATTACTAACTAATTGACAGATCTCATCCATTGATTTCTCTGGATCACATAAGGCTCCACACATCATTAAATGGAGGCGAATCAAGCAGTGTTGAGGAGTTAACAACACAATCAGAAGTTCCTGCTGAACTTGATGCTGTACACTCATAATATCTATTTATTTCAATTCTTGTGTAGGGATCTGTGTTTACAATGGAACTAATGCTTCATTTTCTTGTTACAGCATTATCAGCTGGAATAACTTGTATTGTGGTTTACCTCAATTATCTCAATAGTGGAACTGTCAATCTTTTAAGAATCTTAATTTGTTCCCACTATTTCTTACAGTGATGTTTTTGTTAAGTTATTCCTGTTTTTTTTCAAAATTTTATAAAAAAACTGACATTAAAAACAAAATTAATATAAAATCAAAAAAAAATATTCAGAAAAGTCCAACAGTTCACTTTGTATACAAGATTTTGAGGAATGTGTATGTGAATTTTGAAATCTTAACGTTGAAAAGTAGGAGTTTTGCAGGGTTGGTAAGGTTTTCTTGACATTGTCACCTTAGAATTTTGGTGGGTGTGGTTTTCTGACCATATTTTTAGTTCTTTTCAAAGAGTTTCAGAACAAGTTGCAGGAGCATCAGCAGAATTTTTAATAGGAAGTTATGACTTTTGACCTTTAAGGCAAAATGTTAAGAAGGTGGTAAAAAAATTAACCTTTTCATTCTCATATTTACCAAAAAATAATTCTCAATTGTTTCTATGCTCATTGCGTCCCCTGCTAATTTTATAATACCATTCTGTGCCAATTAAAGTAATTTAATTAAATAAAAAAGCTTCCTATGAATGCAGAGACTTTTTATTACTAGCTATGAGAGTGCTCGGTTCATACAGACTACCGCTTGCACTCCACGAGAAGTCTGTCTAATTCTTTGGGTGAATATTCTCAAATTTTCGCTTTTTATTTATACCTTTGCACGAACAATAGCTACCACGTTCTCAAGTCGGGTAATGTTTTATTTTGAGTATTACAGTTTTCTGCTCTTCTAAAAACTTCCATAATTCCTCATCATCAAGACTAACTGATTGTACTCTCAATGCTACAGGATGGCGGTACTTCTTGCCTTTCACATTCCCTTTCTACTCCACCTCAAATATTACAGAAAAGATTTTCAATGACTTCATCGGAATAAAAAAAATCGAAAGACTTTTTGGCAGCATCCATTACATTAGCCACACGGTTTCTAAGCCATTTGCGCATGACCAGTACTCAATAAATTGATTAATATCACTCGTCTGCCAGTGGCATTTACGGTGCATTTATACTCGTGCATGTGACACTCGTGTAAATGCTAGCCGACAGACTCATGATATTCTGTGGTATTTAATGATTAATCTATATGTACAATCTGCTAAAAAATGTAGCAATTTTTGAATTTGTGCTTGTCACCTTGTTGTTACTACTAAAATGATAATAGCCACAAGTACAGCTAGATAAATCACTTTGCTTGTATACATAATTAAATATCTTAAATATTTGAATCAGTGGCTGCTCTCTTTTGTAAAAACAAAACAAAAAAAAAACAGAAAGGGAGTGAATGTATTTGGATATACAAAACAATGATGGAAAGATTTCAGTGCCTGATTTTGCTAGGTTGTCGGTTCTGACATTTGAGTAGTGTCTGAACACTACTTCACCTGACTTAGGATAGCTTTTGATATTGTTATTCCAATTATGGTGGCGCAATGGGTGAATTGAGGTTTATGAATCAATGAGCGACTGGACAGGCACCTCTTATAGCTTCTTATAGCTTCTTATGAATTCTTATTATAAGAAATATGGCAAGATGAGTAAATTAACATCTCATCAATATTCCTGCAAGATATATACCTACATGTATAATCATACACACACACACACCATGCAAACAGATAATATGTAACGACACATGCATACATACATGCACCTACAACATACACCTATATACATACACCTATATACATACACCTATACATACACCTATATACATACACCTATATACATACACCTATACATACACCTATATACATACACCTATATATACACCTAATATACACCTATATACATACACCTATATACATACACCTATATACATACACCTATATATACATACTTATATACATACACCTATATACATACACTTATATACACTCACCTACAACACCTATATACATACACCTATAACTATACATACACCTATATATACACCTATATACATACACCTATATATTCACCTATATACATACACCTATACATACACCTATATATACACCTATATACATACACCTATACATACACCTATATATATACACACCTATATACATACACCTATATACATACACTTATATACACTCACCTACATACTTACACCTATATACATATACCTATAACTATACATACACCTATATACATATACACCTATAACTATACATACACCTATATACATACAATCCTTCCCAAACTCATAACTTGCATCTTATGTCTAGTTTTATACTTTCCACAAAGATTCCAGAAACAAAATGGTTGCTTCACTCTTTTTGGAGCTCATCAGTATAGAGTAATTTAGCCTTACTGGCAAAAATCTATAGACAACATCTGTCAGTACAGGCAGATAATATCCTGTGAACCCAGGGAGGCATGTCTGTGGACCTAAAATCTATGTAAGTAACATTTCTTTCATCTTGTTAGTAGCCACGTCAAGGAGACCACTGTAGCACTCACATAAATTAAGTGGACATATCACAACAGAGCACACATAATATAAATGTAACACTTTCCAACATATTTGTCATTTATAAGTTGAGTGTACCTATACGTACAATTGCAGCACTTATAGGAGGGAATAGACTCCACTCTCTATTATAACCACTATTAAATTTATAATCTCAACAAGACTCCAAAGATATGATAGTGATAACGATACCACGGCTAATACTCTATAATAATAATAATAATAATAATAATAATAATAATAAAACAATCATTGCTATCAGTAAAGCTGGACTGATGCAATTCAGCAAGTATCTGAATACTGTTTTAGTTACTTTTTGAATTTGGAGAACAAAGCGAGCTCCGCACAAAAGAGTCTTAATTGAGGCTTAGTCATGCTAGATATTTTCACAATGTTATTTTTAGGTACATGACCAGTGAAATAAACGTGAAGCTCATTACCCTAGTAGTTATATCAACCAGCCAACCATGGTTTTTACAGCTACCTTCCTGTGGTGTGGCCTATCCCATGGCACTTCACACCTGAGTTACCATACAGTCCTAGTACAAACTACAGCAGTGAAGATATCTAGTGTAGAATAAACCACTCATTACATTAGTCAGAGTGATATGGTAACATATTTCACTTTCAGAATTTTTTAACTTGCCTCTGGCTAATGAGAATAAATTAGCCTGCATGTGAAATATTTCGCCATATCATACTCTGACTTGTGTAGTGTTGCTGTCCATTTCCGACTCAAGGAATGTAGCGGTTTTGACGTCATGAAGGCTTGTGGAGAACTTGTGTTTCCCGTGCTAGTAGAATCCCCAGATGATTCATCTCTACTTACATTGTTATAACCGTCTCAGTCCAATGTGCCAATAATAGTGATGCTGTAACTCTAACTTTAAAACTGATGATACTGTACCAGGTTATTAAAATTGGACTGAGAGTGCCTCATTTATTCCACGCAGCAATAGATAATTAACCTTCTGCATCACCTATTCTTATCACACCTTAAGCATACATACTGTGATGTGACATGTATACAGCCCAGTATCTGTCACACAAGGACTTGTCAACCATTAACATTGAATCTAATAGTGCCCATCGAGTCAGCTATATGTAAGTGAGCTTTGTCTGCTGCAGGGTGAATGACAGGATGGTGAAGACATGAGTGGCAACAATAAGTTACACAACATCTTCACCCCCATGAAACAACTGCAATTGTAAATGTAAGTTGTTTCAAAGAAGTGATAATAACTTATTTCTTAGTGAGCCAAGCACCAAGAGTAAAATTTCCAAGTGACAATAGCAAGAAATGTTAATTAAAGGATCACATTTAATTTTCTACTCGTAAGTTTGGTCAACATCACTTATGCATCATTACCATCACATTTGCATACTTGTCTTTGACCTCTCAGTATCAACACAGTGACATCAATTTGTGAATGTATATTGTGTGTGGTAGGGTAAATCCCATCTTATAATATAGAAGCGTTGTGTATGTATGTGTGTTTGTTTGTTTGCGTGTTCATCAACTTAAACGTGAAAGTCGCATAAGAAAGGGTGTAGCCGGGGACATATTTTGCGAAGTGGAACGGTGGCTGATAGTTTTTGTCACCAACTTCCCTGGAGACCTTTTTAGTATGCATTTCAGCAACTTAGCACATCAAAGCTGGGAAACAATATTACATAACAAAGAAATAAGTCATGAACACCAACAGAAGGGAAAACTAAAACAAACAAACAAACCAACAAAACAACAAATGGAAGGCTAAATTAGAGACAGAAGTAGAGAGTTTGCCTGACACAGCTAAATTCAGCTGCACAGGATATACCACGTAGTGTCAGAGTACTGATCTTCAATCAAGAAATACTTAGGTACACACCGAGCATTGATGAGCTGACTTGATTAATTTATTATAATATCACTTGCAAAAATGATTACATATGTGTGTGAGTTAGAGTACTTGTTTTAAATTAAGTGTGGATCGAACTGAAAGAACAGTGAGCTATTCTGTAGGGTTCTCTTGCGCGGCTACTTTACTGAATTTGAATAGAGGGAGCTAAGATCAAAGAGCATGTCAGGGATTCTCCTTTTTATACACAGACCCTCGGAAGGAGTTTGGACTGAGGTAAACGATGCTACAGATTTCTTGCATGGAGAATAACATTGAATTATAAATGCAACCTCTACGCTTAAGTGTGGGAGTGATGACCAAACAAATCCATGCCATACTCTGGCTGAAAGAATTCATATGTATCAGATACGTAAAGTTAAGGATTCCTAATCTAGTACATGCAAGATCTTGATCTGTTCAACCCATTATCAACAAATGGTGACATCACTTGACCCTGCAGTGGTGTAGGAAGATTATTTGGTATGGGGAGGGGGGAGGGGGGGGGACTCAAGCCCCCCGAACCCCCCCCCCCCCCCCCCCCCCCCCCCCCCCCCCCCCCC
>WLWI01001800.1_pt1 | contig 18438 bp, 10 predicted proteins | sample 6701501 | NCBI WGS metagenome assembly WLWI01 (sample SAMN12718690, study PRJNA515312) | sponge metagenome | isolation source: marine sponge | host: Mycale hentscheli | place: New Zealand: South Island, Marlborough, Capsize Point | collected 2014-11-01
GACTCACAACATCAAAGGCTTCATCCATGCTTACTCTCCTATGATAGATGTTCCTCTCCTGTGCTAATTTCCTTGATTCCTTAATGATGTGTGTGGCAACTTTGTCCAACTCCATCTCAACATCATCATCTTTTTGAGCAACTAGTCGTAATATACTAGAAGTTCAACTGCGGAACACTAGAAGAGATGCAACCCCAGAACCAGATAACACTAGTAGATCAGGACCAAAATGCTCAGTTAATTTTTCCAGTAGTGTTCTTCTTGAAATGACAATGAATTAGATGTGACCGTTGTTTGACAAAATATCCATTGCAATTCTCACTCAAGGAGTTAAGAGCATTCTTATCCTATAATTATAGACCAAACCACAGGGACTGGGTTAATTAATACAAGATTCTCTTGTACCCTTGCTCTATATTTTTTTTTGCAAACACTCTCACCAAGACCACATTTAGATGTCATATACAGTAATACTAACACACCTTACTTGTTACTGTTTACCTTATTGACAACTATACTACACTGACACTCTACCTAAGCTAATTAGAATAGACTTTACCTTTGAGAATGATGTAATCACTTTGAACACAAGATCAATGCCACCTAGCGAAGCCAGCAAAATTGCATTTTCATCTAAAAAAAAAAAGAAAAAAAAAAAAGAAAAAAAAAAAGAAAAAAAAAAAAGAAAAAAAAAGAAAGAAAGAAAAGAAAAGGAAAAAGAATGTATGTTACTATGTAATAGTTAGTACCTAAGCGCGCATGCTCTAACTATTTTAGATCCCGTTTACGCATGCCCAGTTTCCACTAGCAACTTTGTTTATCAGCATTTTCGCAGAAATGGCTAAAGGCAAAAAATAGTGCACGCTTACCAAGTTAGTACACCTAGTAACAATATAGCAACGGGATCTAAAGGATTACAATCAACACTTACTAATTAAAATGAACCCAATTATTAAATCAAAATCATATCACTGGAGTTAAAAATGTTACAGAATCATGTATGAGACACTAGAATTTGTGACTACTTTTTTCAATTTCATGAAATATAGTATTCAATATGTGTTAAGTATTTGATTTCTATGGGAGGAAGGGGAGCGGCAAAACACACACACATACACACATTTGGAAAAATAGAATATTAAGAAAAAATAGCCTCAGGCACCAAACGGACAGAACAAACATGTGACTGCCTTTCATATTTTGTGAGGTCTTCTAACCAAGATATGTTCAAAGTTTCACTGGCCCTAAGTCTGCAGCTATCCACACAAACACTTAAAATTAGACATCAGCTGGGGGCTATTGCACCATCTATTTGGCTAATTGGGTTGCCCAGAAGTTACCCTCACTGGACTTTGTCATAACAATTAAGTAATAAATTCCTTGGTTTCTTAATTGTACTGTTGGTACTCTGCATGGGGAGTAGAAACGTGCAGTCACGTATACAATCACTTTTTTCCGGGAGATAATTGTTGCTTTGTTGCATTGAGTAGAATATTTTCAATCTTCACTGATTTCAACTAGACCAAGGATTCTAACCAATTCCACCAGCATAAGCGCTAAGTTTTTGTTCGGCACTTCTCCCTTTAAAAATCAATTATCCAATATAATGTTTTAGTTATTTGCTTATACATTGCTGTAATGCAGTACCTCCTGTAATAAAAAAATTGAAACGAAAGCATTAAATGAAAAGTCCAATTTTTTTTTTTTAGCTTTTCGTTTTACGGACTACGGTACTTTTTTTTTTATAAATTCATCCCTTGCTGGTTGTCTTTACAGAAAATGAATAAAAAAATATCTAAAATTATTATAGTCATCATAAAGTTGCTGGTGAACGGGTTAATTTGCATGAGACGATCTTAACCTATCAAACGCATCAGCTGACTTGAGTACAAACTGTTGACAGAATTAACAGAAAAACAGCTTTGGCTGCATGCGAGGTTAAAGCAAAACTGCTTGCTTTAGTGGTTTCCCATGTAAACTTGATTGTCTGCTCATGGGGACCACTACAATAAGTGCACATGTGTCTAGAGTCATGGGAAGAAGTTTCATGTGCTTTGGTCAAGTAACTGACAGAGTTTATTGAGTCTAATCAAGCCGCAGATACCTCAAACTCATCACCAGCAAGACATGACTTCCAGTTGGTTACAGTGTCCACCCCCAGGTCTTTTTAAAGTGGCTCTCACTATTGACCACCAAAGGAGCTATTTATAACCCTTTCGTGGTCAACTATAGTTTTGGTAATTACACTTTTAATTGCTCATATTTTTAAAAACAAAAAAAATCGTATTTCAAAGAAGTCTACAGCAACCATATGTTCTTTAAAACAATGCATTTTTATTGTTACTAAATTGAATATGTGGTCTCTCTAACTGTTACCACTCATTTCCACCCACAGCTTGGCTCAAGTAGACTTCTAGTAGACATCTTGATAGTACAGGTTGCACTGCCTAGTTAGAGTATTTCACTACGTTCTATTCCCAAGCCATTGTGAAGGCCAAACACTACACTCTTGAAACACTTAACAATATGGCCTGTTTTTCTTATATCACTTCATGTTCTGTAAACAAGCTAAGCATGAGATGTACTTAAGGCAATCCGAGGTCACACAATATGCAATGGGTGTCGTGCGGCACCAATGATTATTCATGATATTTGGACACCATAAAACACAACACACACACCTGCATTCAAAATAGCTTTAAAACAACAACAACAGAGTATTATTGTTATTTAACTTTTCAACACCTGGTTGCTCTTGAGGCAACAGGCGGACAGATAGACAAATGTATAGATACGTAGATAAGTAGAGCAGCATCTCCCATGTGCTGAGTTAGTGATCTTATGTGAAAAATATTCTGAGTGAGTATTCTCTAGCTCTTCCCTGATAGCTAGTCAAGAGTGATGCTCTCACTCCCAGCTTAGAATCCAATCATTTCTTACTAAGAATGATCTCCGGAATTTGTGCAAAATGTAAGGCTGAATTCAATCAAAATTTGAAGAATTTAAAGGACTACAGAGAAACCCAGATGTCTCCACCACCGGCTGAGCATGCTCTTAATGAATACTGATGGTGGCACACTACAATAGAATTGCATGACTTAGTTCATTGCTGGCATACCTCCCCATCTCGCTGTATCAACTGAGAATTCACCAAGGGAAATTTTTTGCAACCTAACAGACCTAGTTTATACAAACAAAACTGCCTGGACGAGTTCTATCACCTTAGCCTCGGGTTTGATGGTACAGGATAAAGGCTATGTAAACTGAGCCTGCTGTAGGCCACAAGGAGTAAGTGATGCTAAAATGATTAGAAGTAAGGGGAAAAAAGGATCTCCAAATGGTCCTAATATTAGTACAATGTAGGAAGGATCTCCAAATGGTCCTAATATTAATATAATGTAGGATGGATTCAACATCACACCCCAATCACATTTTGCCCAAAAATAGAGGTTGATATATATATATATATTTTTTACAGTGGCTTAGAATTTCAAGCTGCTTTCAAACAAGTGAGGAGAAACTATATAGCCTTATACTTCTGTTACTGATCAGCCATTTTTGAGTAGCCACCAATCACACACTGAAACCTGACTAATGATTTGCTAAAAACACATGTCTTGAAATACCTATAATGGTGCCATGGTAATTACAACCAGTAAAGGATTTCTATATTTAGTATTTTCTAACACAAGTGTGAATATGCCACTGAATGTACATACGAGTTGCCAAGAATTTTGCACTATAACCTGGTTACCTAATATATACCATATAATATGATGTAAGATATGCCATAGCTAAAGTTCTTCCTCTGTGTTGGAATTAAGGAATATATTAGTGAATTAATGCTGGTATTCACAAAGCAGCCATTTGGATGCCCACAACATTACAGACTTTGATTCCTGAAGCTAACAAAGACAGTTGTTTGAAAAGATGCAATGTTGGCATCACAAACCAAAGGTCAACAGACAGCACTTTGAACTGAAAGGAAAGCACAATTGCCATAAAATGCAACTTTAATGTCCCTGTCATTACTTTTTAGATTAGGTAAAATATTGGACACCCTGACTCCCACAAGTGTAAATTACTGGGCAAGATTATTAAAAGCTAATTTTCCAAACATTTCATGGCATCACAGTACATTTCTGAGCCAGCATGATTGAAATCATACAGCTAATGGCTAATTTGACGTAAAGAAATTCTTGGAACCACTGAGAACCCCACAGAAAATGCCATAACTACCTACTATGGAAGCAAACAAGTGGCAGTGAAAAATTTGAGTGGGACGACCATATATACAACATGATTCATTCCTGTGTTACATAGAATGAGGACTCTGAACCAATAGTGTGTGTGTGTGTGTGTATGTGTGTGTGTGTATGTGTGTGTGTGTGTGTGTGTGTGTGTGTGTGTGTGGTCACATTGTAGAAAGAAATCCACTAAAGCGATTTCAGATAGATCAAGTGATCAAGTAAAATAGTGATAATGGTATTTAGACGTCAATCTCTCCTCCCACTCTGCTCCCTCCCCTCCCCCTTCCTGCTGTCCCACCCACTACTGCCCAACCCTCCTCCCTTGCTGTCCCAACATGTATCTATATATTGTATTACAAGTATCTGATAAGTTAAATGGGATATATTAAAAAGCATGCCCCTCCTTCTCATATATCGGCTACACTCACCAGTAAATGTCATGACACATATAGTAGAACATGCTGCTGTCACAAGGTCGTGCAAGTCCATATGCTTCTCCAACACCTGACACATGTCCTTGACTGCTTCTAGCTCTGTCAGAAACTTCATGTTGCTTTCTGAAAGTTGAGATAGAGGGAGTAAATTGTAAATTCAGTGAATAGAAAAACAAAAGAGTTTTGGTGGGGAAGTCAATTTGACGAGAAGTTCCTGCTTTCATATTCATAACTGGGATTCTGATTGGCCACACCGAAACTATTTATGGCGTAATTGCCATACCGAACTCAAGTTAACTATTTATGGCCCTTACGATGTTATGCTATTTTTGCCAGTGGCAGTTGGTAATTGAATAAATACAGATTGTCAGTCAAGTGGAAAGAAATTGATCAATTAATATTAATAAAAATTCCAAGTCTGTCTTACACTACAATATTTTATGTATTGTGAAGTGTTATCAATGTATTAGGAAGTATTGGACTTGGAAAGGAACCGGAAAGAACATTGGTTTGTAAGTCATATCAAAATATTTTAATTTAACTTATTACTCATTAACACCTATATACACTATTTCGCAATAAATTTAATACCTTCGATGCTCCTCCCAAATAAAACAAACCCCTGGGATATTTGCTTGCTTCCCAAACCACTATAATGCATTACTGTGGTCTAAAAGAATTCTTTGGATTAGTCTTCAGTATGAAAGTCCCCATAGAGGATGTCCTGGTAATGGCTAAGCTCAATGTTTGCATTAGGTTGCTGCATCACTGCAGTCTATACCTTAAATAATCCCATGCCACATTCCTCAGCTAATATAGTTGAGAAACATGTGCCAATTAGCAATTAAGTGATTTAATAATGGGAGTCGGGGTGGGGGGGGGGGAGGAATAGCACTACTATAGTTTAGAATTAATGTATGGCTCTGTAAGTGTTTCATTATGACCAATTAGGTGAAAAGTTGCCAAATATAATGCACCTTGAGCTATACTGACTATGAAATGTTATATACATAGGCACTTACAGCCAACAATAAATGCAGATTTATTTTAATAATGATCTAAAAAGTTTCAACCAAATGTTAAGGTTCAACATTTAAAAATATTACATACCCACAAGCTCACTGAAATGATTCAAGGCTTCTAACTAGTCACAAAAGGTGCCCAATGGCCTAGACTAATGTACATATTGATCAAATCTCTCCCATGTTCTCATAGAATTGGCCATTCAAAGGGTCCCAAAAGTACAATAATTGGATTAAAAAGGTGAGATAATAACAAACACAGTACTTGCTCCATAATCTAATTAACAAGCCAATCCGTTTGTGATTAAGGAAACCATTATTATTATTATTATTGTTGTTGCTATTTTTTTTTTATTCTTACTACTACTATTATTATTGTCTTAGGAATTAAGGTAGGAGGTGACTTGAAATTAGTGTGATTAGGCACACGGGACACTTAGGAATGCCTTTCAGAATACTAAAATATTGAGAGGAGTAGCCCAGACAATTATGGATCTATCGCCTAATGCAATCTAACTCTCACATTAGGAACTCAAAACATTTCCTTTCTTCCTTCCTTCTCCTCTCATAAGTCTTAATTGAAAATGACGTTTTACCAAACCATTCCCCAGACGCAGACCAAACAGTTGAGTAATCATCTTGCGTAGCCCACCTCACAGAAATTTGTTATATCCAGTGTAGGCAAGAGCTCATAACCGGTGGGAACGCAAATGTGTGTGGGAGGGAAAAAACTCTTGGGAAGTAGTTCACCAAAAAGAATTAGTTTTGATAACAAATCTATTGTACCTGGCCCTGACGATGCTTGTTACAAGCACGAGTGTGGTAAAAATATTATGATGTTTTCAACTGGTGGGGTAAACTAGTTGCATTATGAAGGGCCAACAGAATGGCTTGCCCACCAATTACACAAATGAGGCAATTTAGCTCATTATTGCAAATTGGTTTAGTCACGGCTGAGGGCAATAGCTTTAAAAAGTAGTAATAATTATGAATTATGCAGGCTGGTAAAACATAACAACATAATAAACACACACACACTAGATACTTCTTAGTTCATTACACTACTCCAAAACTATCTAGAATTTCATTTCATCTGTAGCACTCCCTCACTTACCGAGCAGAGATAGCAATCTGATCGCAGTGACACAGTTAGAGACGACTTCCAAGTTCTCTGGAACTCTCCTCATAGCATGAAGCATATCTTGAATGCCACCCAAGGCTCCAACAAAGCTGGCTGCAACCTCTGAAAATAAAAATTATTCAGGAAGTATAGTAACTTGTACAGGACTACAGATAAGTGCAGATCTTATGTGGAATGTAGTTATGAATTATCAATTAATCAATCTGTCTATCAATATCAATAAATTCTATCAATCTATAAATCAATTCAATCAATAAAAACAACAACAACAACAATCAATAAACAATCACATACCAACATGCTAGTATAGTAACAAATAGTGGCAATGAAACTGAACAAAGTATCATATGAAATTTGTTTTTGTTTGCTTGTTCATTTACACCCATATCTACAGACATCTTGTTTCAGAACAGATGTCTAAATCACTTGGCTTTGATCTAATTTTATGTGGGAGGAATATAACCGTCATATCACACATTCACCAGTGTCGTGTCGGCACTCTGAGACAAATTAAATTTTTGACCTGCGAACCTATAAATTATCACGGCCACAAACCCTGCGACTGTTTGAAAGTGCCTCAAGATTGTCTTTGGTGTCAAAGAAACTGGAGCTCACCACTCCCTTGATTATCACAGGCTCAGAGAAACAAAAAGGGATTGAAGTAATTGATATCTGAGGCGTGTCAAGTGTTAACGGCTACAATTTGAAAACCAATCTGAGTAGAGTGCTCCAGGCTATGTTTATCAGCTGGAAAGAGAGGACAACAATTTGACTTAATCATTTCACCAACAGCTGCATATTACACAAAGTTACCATGTCACGATTTCGATTATCTTTCATCTCATGAAGTGTTGCCAAAGTCCAATAATAATCCCATCTCTTCACAGGAACTGTAATTGTATTTTCAATGTAATATTCGTCCTGTCTCCAATCAAAGTAAATGCAGTTATGAATGTGGCGTGATGCACCAAGTTAACATTAGCTATGTTCAAATTTCAGTTCAAAAAGTACATCGTTAGTCACAACAAGGTGTTACAGTAAGGATACGCAAGTGTTTTGCAGTGCTCCACCTGCAGTTTCACTCTCATTTACGTCGGTGGAAACACCGTTGTCTTTACCTAGTACTATCCTATACAGAGAAAACAAACAGACTTGTACAGAGGCTTAGAAAAGTTTATTTTAGATAACGTAACAATCCTGAGAGCATGAGTAAGAACACAGTTTGCCATGCAAAGAAAACATCATCGGCTGTGAGCACCTTTGGCCGCCCCCTTAACGTCAGCCTATTTATACCTATGTTTAGTGTTGATTGCATGCTACTGCACATGGTAATGTTTGTGAAAGGCCTGGCAAAAATGGACACTTGGTTATACCTTCAGTATGGTCGAACTAAGGTCTAGTATTATGTAATAAGCATTGGGTACACCAAAAACCAGATAACTGAAACAAATAATGTCCCTTTACCATTCTAAAGTCCTGTATTCACCACACAATGCACAATGCTATTTCTTTGTGACATAACCATAAATGGTCATGCAAAGAAAATGGAATGCAGGGAGATATTTAAAAATGTTAATTAGTTTGCTATTGTTATTTATATTGTGTACTATTATTATTACTGTATTATTATTGTTAATAACCTCAGTTTTATGTGCTATCTTTAATACCATAGTGAAAGATGATAATGTATTTGAAGCTAAGCAAGCATTTCCTAGCAGTATATCAGTATATGTTTGTCAAAAAATTACCCCACTCTAATTCTACCATTATTCATATTCCTGTTGCTAATGTAGCATTGCCCAGGAATTTTGCCATGATATTTCCTAGTGGATGAAGCACAGCAAGGTCATGGATAGATCGCCGTGACCAATCGGATTATTATTATTATAGATTTTCACTGCTTATGTGTGTATAATATGTAAATATAGTACATAATGAAAAGCTGCACAGTAATCTGTATAATATGAAGTTATGATTGTAATCTTCACTTGCTTACCATCAGTAGATATAGCCATCAGAAATGCTGTGCTGCTCTCTAGAATATCCTTGACATCGCAATGCATCTACTCACACATAAATACAATGTGATATTCACTCTACCCAGTGCAAACCCTATTGAGTTTAAGATAAAACAAAATAACAGCAAACAAACCCACTACTACTTGGAAATAGCCAAAGTGATATGCTATCAAACATTGACAGATTCTAATGTTTTAATAATAGCACATTTTCTCTGTTCTAATGGACAATACATGTTTAATTAAAACTTGACCTGATGTTTCGACTTTTTGCCGAAGTCCTCTTCAAACATCAGGTTAAGTTTTAAATTAAACGTATATTGGCTGTTAGAACACATAAAAAATTGCTATTATTATTATTATTATTATTTCAGGCGAGAATGATTGAAAATTCTAATATTTCTTTATTAGCAAAGCCTATGTGACAGTGATTCTTCATAGAAATAGGCCCAGAGAGGTGATTTCATAAAAAACAAAACAACACAAAAACAAAACAAAACAAAACAACAACGCAAAGAAACAAAAAAAACAACAACACAAAAACAAAATAAAAAACAACACAAAAACAACAAAACAAAACACAAAAACAAAATAAAACTCAAGAGGAGTAAGGAAACACTTTCTAAATATTTTTATATACGTCAAAAGTGCAGTATAGCTACAGCTAGAGAAATTGCTTCACTGCATTAAATCTAGTTACAAATCAGTCATTTTCAGATACCATAGTGCTAAGTAGTCAAATGTTTTTTTGTTCCTAAAATAAAAAAATAAACAAATAAATAAAGAATCAATCAATAATTATTGTCACATCCACTAAACTCATCATTTTAGTCACACCCAATTTTAATTTTTTATTTTTAGCCCAATCACTTTGAGAATTAATAAATACATGGAATCAAACTTGAGGGCCTTAGTTGGTACCGCTACGTAATCTGTTTGATAAATGAAATTAAATGAAATCAGCAAACTTCCTTACAAGTTAAATTTCTACCGGCTGTGTGTTGGCTTAATGAGGTAATTAGGTACTATATTTAGCCTGTTCTTCGCATTCATGATGTAACTGAGACAAACATTACATAGTTGATCGGATATAGTGGAATTTTCCAAAGCATACCAATTCTGTCACACGGAATATTTTAATATTTCCTGGGCTACAAAAGAATGCACTCAAGAAATAACCCAAGTTAGCAAACCGATGCAGGAGTTACATTAGGAAGCTCGTGGTAGCAGGGGCTCTGTTGTGACGGCCGCTGAAACTGGTACCACAGGAATGACACCGTCTGTCACAAGACTGGATGTGGTCAATTACGTCTCGTTAACTTTAACCTAGCTGGAGGTTGGCATTGTTGTTGTGGGAAATGTATGGTATCGCACCGTTTGTAATGAGGTGACTCAGCTTAACATTTACTAACTAATTTGGGAAAATCATCACAACTCTCTACATACTCGTGATTGTCACTGTAAATTCTGTCACATACGTCAGTTCTAATTGTCTGATAGTTTCAAACACTCGCAGTTTTACTAACACACGTGACTTTTTTTGAATAAAAATTTTAAACACATCCATAGTCTCGCATAGTCAGACCTTTACCTACTGCTACATGGTAAAGGGTCTAAGATTAAGCAGTTTGTTCAGTTCCCTTCTCTAATTGTGGGGGGGGGGGGGGGAAGGACAACACAAATAAGTGATATATTGAAGAGAGTATATCCCTTGACATAAGACTGCTCTTAACTTCACTGTTGTTGCTTTACCTAAGGCAAATCCATTATATATGCCATGCTACCTTATGTCTTTGACAAGCTCAGAGGTAAGTAGTGCTCGTCAGTGTATTTTTCAGGACCAGAGCGTCTCCCTAGTTTATTTAACATCTCTCCATTGCAATACAGTGCCAGCTCTGTCACCGAGTTGAGCAATTCACTTCACGCACCATAAAAATATCTTAGCAATTTACACCCACACTACGGTTACTTGCAGATAAAACAAGAACAAACTGCTCTACATCAGTCTACCCGACCCTTTACCTTGTAACTGCAGGTAAAGGGTCTGGATATGCGAGATCACATTAATGCAATACCTGCAACAATTATCTCTATCTCAATAACTGAATAACTTCCTTTATTAGTTGTTACACATATTCTGTATAACACTACAAATGTTAAAACGTCTTCTTGCTGGATGTACTATACTATATATTATAGTTTTTCATTGAGCAATGGTATACCCCCCCCCCCCCCCCAAGCGAAAAATCTTGTATGAATCCCGAGGTAAAATATATACTATGAAGTGACAATACCAAACATCATTCATCCAAACTATTTTACACAGTCTTGCAGTTATGCTTGCTAGAAAAACAGTTAATTGTATAAAGATTATAAATAACCCATTCACCGGCACAAGCACCTATAGGCACTCAAGGATGACGTAATGCGGGGACTAGGTGTTGGTTTGAAGAATGGCTAAAAATCTTGTCTGCAACGACTCTTCTGACAGCAAATGTGAGAGGGAAGGGGGAGAGGACATATATAGCTACCGTGGAGAGGACATATATAGCTACCGTGGAGAGGACATATATGACCGTGGAGGTACTACCATCGAGGCTAGTAAGTTTGACTTTCTTGTTAAGCTGTTACTTCATCACTAGTTGAGGAACTATATGTTTTCAAATTGAGAGATACTAGATTGCTGTAAGCAGCAGATATACCAGCAACTATGCTGAAGAGGAGACGGAAGTTGATATTCTTGAAAAAATGACACAATAGTTTTCCCGGTAACAAGGCGGTATTATTTTGGCTAATAGCTTTCCTGGGAATATGACACACATGGCCATAACTATGATCTTTGCTGGTTTTTCTTTTACTAACTCCCACCAATGAGTGATGATCTGAATGAGCTGCTTTAGCTCTAGGAATTACCTTGACCTTCTGCCCAATGAATGATGGTGTTATTTCTTCTGTAAACTCAGAATATTCAGATGATGATGATATTGATTATGTTGGAAGCAAGAGAGGTAGAAGGTATGGAAATAAAGGTGATGAATGGAAATGAGAAGTATTAGTACGGGAATTGCTATGGGGAAGAATGTAAGTGTGAGGAAAAAAACTGGAATTGTCAGCGAAATATATTATTTTACTTTTTATTGTTCTTTTGCCGAGCTTGAAGTCACACCTTCACAGTGCTTGGTTGGCAACAGCATTTCTGGCTAAGATGACTGTACATAATTACAGTGAAAAAAATTTAATCATGCACCAAGTAATTACTAATATTGCAGTGGAACGCATACAGGTCACATAGCTATGATACAGTTACGTTAGTCTCCATAACGACTCTGTGTTTGTTGCTAGGAAACCAAATTTGACCATAAACATTGGAACAATACATGTACTTCACGTTACATATAGTTGCTTTGCTAAGTACTTTTTTGAGCTCCTGATTTTGAAATTAATTTTTCAAACAATAGCAATCTAGAGAAACAAAACCACCTAAATTTTATCTGCCAGTGAGAGGGTTAAACTGGGTGTCTTGAAAATGTGCAAACTCAATGTATATTTTTTTTTAATGTCTATGCACGAAATTGGTATGTCAATATTTTAATTGAGTCTTACTAAATCACCCACTCACGTTTTTACCACTGGATGTTCTAATACAGCTAGTTTAAGAGTTTTACTATTACTGTACTGCTCTTACTACAGATTAATACAGCTAATATAGATCATGGTGAACACCACAAAAGCATGACTACTAATTTATGCCATTACAGCTGCTAGGTCTCTATATAATCACTTTCTAAAGTGCACTATCCTGTAAAAAAAAAAGAGAGATTGGAATATACCTGTATATTTGATTGACTGCCATAAATTGTATTCTGTTTGCCACCTTACAAGAACATACACACCAGCACGTAGCATGTCATCTGTGTTCATAACAATTAGTGCACGAGCGAAGTCCTAACTCCCTAGTGGGTTTTTTTTTTTTCAAAACTAACTAACTAAGCAATTCTATTTTCCCCAACCATGTGGCAGGATTCGCATAGTAGGGATATTTGGCCTCAGTTTGCATACACTTACGTGCCCAGGTGGTACAGATGTTGCACAGTATAGGCAATAATTGTAAAATCCGTGTTTTGAATATTATATACTGAATATGACAAAGCAGCATCAACAGGAACGATGATAGCCAGAAAAAGCACCCATTGCTGACATTAACGATGAAGTCTGATAGACTGAGAATCCTGATTGATGAGCGCAGGTGGTGAAACTTCTAGCTATTTAAATTTCTAATTCTCTTGAAATTCTGAACAGTGGAGCTATTAGCAATAAGTAGGTAGTCTGTACTGTGTGAATATTTGTGCTGAGTGCAAATTATATATTGTGGAATAGAAATGATGACTAGCTCATGAGAAGCCAACTACAATACCGCCATAGTGTCGTCACATGCCAACTTCAAACTTCAAAACAATTCTAAATTTGCATTATTCTCTCCAGAGCCAGAGTAGAAACTAAATAAACCATACTATGGAAGGAACATGTAGTAATTCAATACTGACTTTAACCTTCTCTTTCTCTATAGAATACTGACAGGATGTCAGCACAGAGTATTTTAACCAGATACTTCCAATTCTGAGAATTGAGCTTCAATTTGCTCCAACATGGTACGAAAAAACAAAACAAAACATACACACATAATTGCTTGGGTATCTTTTCTTTAATGATTCAATCATCAGACGAAATAATCACAATATTTATCGGCTGTGTAAACAGAGAAAACTGATACAATTATTTATTGTATAATAATCAGTCCTGTATGGAGCACAGCAAATGCACTCAGCCATTTCTGTGGCATACCGAACCCACACAATCTATGTAAAATAATAGTCAAATAAATGAACATTTCTTACTCTCATGGAACTGAGTATGGTTTCAATGAACTTCTCAGAGAATAAGACATCCTTCTTCTGAAGATCAGCTACAATAAAATGTAAACACAAATTTGGCATTGAACATTAGACAAAATTTGAGTTGAATAGCTACATGTGGCTATACACTGATACATTTGTGTGTGTGTGTGCATGTGTGCGTGTGTGTCTAAACAATACTGATTGACCATCTTGGCCAAACATTTACTGTACTTGCAATAACGACCTCCCACACACTTTGGTGAGCTTAGGTAATTAACCATATAATATGTATACAAGCAACAAAATCAGTGCAGATTGTAGTGATCTGGTAAAGGGTTTATTAAATATCGAATTGTATACACACTCAATTGGATTATAGGGTGGGACTTCGCTGTTGCTTCGACTCTGATTCACCATCGTTTACAAGCATGTTATACACACGTTTGTTGGGCATATCTTCTTTATGTGATAGAGGTCAAATGGTGTTTCAATCCCTTATCATTTACTGCCGCAACAATAAAGTTAAATGAGTTAAAATTTCAAAATACTGCCAAGTATATCCTTACCTGTTGCAGCATGAATTGCTAGAGCTTGACAGGATAGTTGTTGAATCTCCACTGACTCCTTGTAGGAATTCACAATATTCAGAAGCTGAAGTTTCCCAGCTGTGCTCATACCTATAAAACATTCAGTCACGTCACTCACTCCACCCTCAGTAAGGTAAACAGCATACAAATAGCTGTTCAACTAGAATTAAAGTGAGATCTAAAACATTTATTAAAGTGGGTGTACTGTAGTGAATTATTCTTGCAGACGTTTAATAAAGCCAACATTTTGTGCAAAGTTGTGTTGTTGTTTTTTATTATTTTTTTAAAAATTTAATACCATTCAATCAGATGCATCAGCTATACGCTATTTTTGCTGGCATGAGCTTCATTCATTTGATGCGTGGACAATTGGGAATTGGTGATACAAACTTCATCACATCCTGTCTTCTCCATGCTCACTTGTTTAAGTTATTACAAACGTTAGCATACCAAATTGGGAGGGGAAAAAAAATTCTTTTGAAACACTTACGTTTAATACCAATTTCTGAAAGGATTTAAAGCTGCAGACTTATTTTGGTTTAGTTGTGAATGACTATTTGGAGGGCAGTAACTAATTGCACTGAGCAAGGTGAACTGAGAGGTATTGGTTGAGGAAGCTATCAAACAAGAGCAGTAGTTCTCAACATATTAGAGAATTATGAGACAAGTGTAAAAAAAAAGGTTCAAATTAATTTAATTTTGGAAGCAATAAAACTGGTGAAATTAAAACAAACGGAAAATTATGAAAGACTGGACATCATGCATTCTTCTTACTATCTTGAAACTTTCAATAGTTATAAAAAATTCAACACCGGTACATACAATACTTAACATAACAAGGATGCATTCAAATTTTTTGATCAATTGAAAATTCAGTAATTGCACTACACTCAGACAGCGTTTACCAAGGTAATTACCCAAGATAGTCAATATTCACCCGGCACTTCACCAGGGAACTTTACATTTTTTGTGTCTCATTCAAATAATATATCTGAGTAGTCAGCATGTAGCTGGAGATGACCATGTCGAAGTGAAACTGTTATTGCATGAGGAACAGGTTGCTGGCTTGAGAGCAGCTCAATTGAGTAAGACTCACTCATAAAACATGAAAGCTGAGAGGTTTAAAATACTATATGCTACTGTATCCCCCCTGGTGTATTAATTTAACCTTTTGTTTGATGAACTAGCCATTATAATCACACAGCCACTGGATTGCTTTATGTCCTACTTACACCATAATATGCTCTCATGTAATTGCCATTAAAAATAAATTGACCTAAATTACTTCTAGTTTCAGCCCAGTGCATTCCTCGTTTACAGCATTGGTGGGTGTGTTGGATAAACTTGCAGTGTTTCTCTGACACACAAGATCATTTCTCATGTTCAAAAGAATAAGATTCCTCTTTCTTGAATTACAACAAGCAGCAAGTTGTTTAAACATGACAGAAAGGACTAAGCATGTATTAGAAGTGTAGTAGAACTTTCTATTTAAGGGTTGACTACTATTAAACTTGATCTGAATATTTCAGCTTCCAGACTATGCGTCTCTCATATAATATGCTCGTCTGTCAGAATGACGATGGTGTGTTTATCATGAATAGCTCATCAGCTGAGTTAGGTTGGTAAAGCGTCACCATACGAATGGAAGAGGTTAAGAAATGACAACTATTGTAGCAAAAAAGCATTAGCATAAGTTATTTTTATCCTCTACCATTGGTTAAGGTTACATCACTTTCCCTCTCCTGCTATCTTTTTTTCCTGAATTACCTTAGCTTTTCCTATCCCCTACCTTTCCTTTTTTTTCCAGCTCTTTCTTCTTGAGTCATGGAGTCCCTTCTCCTCCCTTTGTCTACCTTTCCTACTTCTGAATTTCTGTCATTCTATCATGATTGTGGACATCGGCTTTGTGAAACTTTGACTTCGTTGCACTTTTGCCTTACTTTTTAAAAAATTACACCATCTTTTATCCGACGATTCGATTCCACCCACTTTTTAGATACAATTAATTATTCCCGTTCTGCCTTCTCTTGTGCACTTTCGCATTCTTTTACTACGCCACCTCACCTTGCCGATTAGATCCACATTTTAATAGCCTTTTCTGCCTTCTCTTTCATACTTTCGCCTCCCTTTTTGGCCTGAGAGGCCTTCCCTAGTTATCCCACCTGCTTTTTAGTTACAATTAGCCAAATTTATACCGAATGTGACAACACTTTGCCCATTCAAGCAGTAACGATACCCTACCCATTCAAGCAGCAACGATACTTTACCCATTCAAACAGTAACGACACTTTACCCATTCAAGCAGCAACGACACTTTACCCATTCAAGCAGCAACGACACTTTACCCATTCAAGCAGCAACGACACTTTACCCATTCAAGCAGCAACGACACTTTACCCATTCAAACAGTAACGATACTTTACCCATTCAAACAGTAACGACACTTTACCAATTCAAGCAGCAACGACACTTTACCAATTCAAGCAGTAACGATACTCTACCCATTCAAGCAGCAACGACACTTTACCCATTCAAACAGTAACGACACTTTACCCATTCAAGCAGCAACGACACTTTACCCACTCAAGCAGCAACAACAACACTTTACCCATTCAAACAGTAACGACACTTTACCCATTCAAGCAGCAACGACACTTTACCCATTCAAACAGTAACGATACTTTACCCATTCAAACAGCAACGACACTTTACCCATTCAAGCAGCAACGACACTTTACCCATTCAAACAGTAACGACACTTTACCCATTCAAGCAGCAACGACACTTTACCCATTCAAACAGTAACGACACTTTACCAATTCAAGCAGCAACGACACTTTACCCATTCAAGCAGCAACGACACTTTACCCATTCAAACAGTAACGACACTTTACCCATTCAAGCAGCAACGACACTTTACCCATTCAAACAATAACGATACTTTACCCATTCAAACAGTAACGACATTTTACCCATTCAAGCAGCAACGACACTTTACCCACTCAAGCAGCAACGACACTTTACCCATTCAAACAGTAACGACACTTTACCAATCCAAGCAGCAACGACACTTTACCAATTCAAGCAGCAACGACACTTTACCAATTCAAGCAGCAACGACACTTTACCCATTCAAACAGTAACGACACTTTACCCATTCAAGCAGCAACGACACTTTACCCATTCAAACAGTAACGACACTTTACCCATTCAAGCAGCAACGACACTTTACCAATTCAAGCAGTAACGATACTCTACCCATTCAAGCAGCAACGATACTTTACCCATTCCAGCAATAATGATATTTTACCCAATCAAGCAATAACGATACTTTAATCAACTGTTTAAGCTCATGAATTATTCATGAATACACACACCACCGTCGGTCATTGTCGCTGTTACTGACAGCACAAGCGTATTATTATAATAATAATACACAACAACAAATAATAATAACAACAACAAAAATAATAATTACAACAACAAAAATAATAATTACAACAACAATAAATAATAATTACAACAACAACAATAAATAATTACAACAACAACAATAAATAATAATTACAACAACAACAACAATAAATAATTACAACAACAACAATAAATAATAATTACAACAACAACAACAATAAATAATAATTACAACAACAACAATAAATAATTACAACAACAACAACAATAAATAATTACAACAACAACAATAAATAATAATTACAACAACAACAACAATAAATAATAATTACAACAACAACAACAATAAATAATAATTACAACAACACGCTTGTGGGGATGATCCTTTACCAAACCAAATGGTCAGGAAATTCTTTCATTTCCCTGGAATTTAATTAAAATTTATTATTAGTGCCACCAGAAATCTAAAAGTGTTGAGTTACTACTGCAGCAGAGGTAGCCTAAACTTTGCTTTGGCCTCGTCATGCTTAAAGAAAATTCAACATATGTAATGTACACTCGAACCTCTCTTATCCGTTCGTCTAAGTTACGGACACCTCTGTCTACCGGACACCAACTAAAATTATTGACTGCGTACGGATCGTCAGTGTAGTCGGAAAGCTACCAAATTAAACGAA
>WLWI01001801.1_pt1 | contig 18432 bp, 12 predicted proteins | sample 6701501 | NCBI WGS metagenome assembly WLWI01 (sample SAMN12718690, study PRJNA515312) | sponge metagenome | isolation source: marine sponge | host: Mycale hentscheli | place: New Zealand: South Island, Marlborough, Capsize Point | collected 2014-11-01
ACAAACGTTTCAACTATTTTGCAATGGCCATCATCAGTGTATGGATGATGTTTTCGTGAAGTAAAACAATGTCCACAAGACATGTTAGCAAACATGTTTCTATGACCAAGCTATAACTAACATACATGTCTCTATCGCACAGACTACTGCACGATTATGCATCTTAATGTTCCCTCTATGTCTGTGTATGTGCCCCAGTGGTTGGATCCACAAAGTTGAGAGCAATTTACTGTCGGATGACAAATTTCCACGTAGGAATTGATGAGTGTGGTATCAGGCGAGGAAGGCAGGAATAGCAAGAAGAGTAGGCCAGAAGGTCGCTGCTACCAGAGTTGCATGCCAGAAGCTTGCTCTCCCACCCAAATGACTAAGTTTAACGTTTATCATAGAGCTTGGGAAAAGGCAAGATGTACAACTAAATGGGGCCTGCTCAGGATGGCCAATATATAGGAAATCATCCCGGGCATGCCCAGTGAGTGGATGATGCATGGAGGCAATACATAAGACTGGAATGCAGGGTGTGTGTAAGGGATGAATGGGATGAGTCAATTCGGCTGAAGGGTGATTGCACAAACCACAAACAACACATGCCAACAAAGAGGATGATGATACACCATGCGGGGGAGTGGATGAAGGCCGCTCCACCACAATGAGCATGACCTTCACTTGTCTGATATAACTGTGATGCCAGGAAAAAGGTACTGCTGAATAATAGTGTAGTTGCTGATCTATTGGGTACTTCTATCTATCGTAAAAGGGATGTTGGTTCCTCCTTCTATACCTACAACAATCCAATGGACTTGTCTGTATCTACTTCAGTTATATACTTCCTATCCACTTTCCAGCTCCTCCAAACTGAATAGGAAGGTCTAAAAACCATTGGGCCTATATGTTTGTGAAGGTTGCACTAACCTACTATAATCTTTGAGGAAGATCCTGTCTGCTGGAGCGGTAGAAACTGAAGCTTCACATGCCCACCAGTAGGATATTTCCAGTATCTCATTGATCTTTAGGTGGCTTCCACTGAAAAAACTTGTACTCTCATAGAAACTGCTGATTTACATCCATATTTTAGGCGGTCACGTTTACTTTAGGTCCTATATGTCGTGCCGCATGTGTCTTAGTACAAATTGTTAATGATGAAGTTAAATGCATAATTGTTCATAATACACTGATAACTTTAAAGTGCATATTTTTTCATGTTATAAAGTTAGTTAAAGTTCATATTTATATTTTTTATGCTCCTAATTTTTTAAGATTAAACCATCATTAAAATTCTTTTTCTACAAGTACACGTAAGTATGTATCACATAAGTAATGGTAACTAAGGTGAGCCCGGTGCATACTGGCCATCTTCACATTCACCTAGCTTGTTTGCATCACGTAACGTGACATGCGTAGTGTGCGCAGTGCAGCATATAGGACCTAACATACATGTTTATATGACAAAAGCTATAAACTATAGCTGAAGGCTACATTTTGGTTCAACAAATGTAGACTGAAAGCAATAAACCAGAATCTCTATTCATCATTGGCCAATTTGCTATGATCCTGAATAACACCTTATTTAGGTCTTTCTGGTTGTCTACTACTTTTGCATTTTCCCAATTAATTTCATGATCCTTATCAATTGCATGCTGAGCAACTGCAGATAGATTTGTGTTCATTAATTTTAATGCACTTTGGTGTTGTTTTTTTTTTTTACACGATATTGTAGGTTTGGTCCAGTTTGTCCTATGTACTCCATTTCGCAGGTTTACATTGTATTTGATACACCAATTTAGATCGACCAGCATACCAGTATGTATTTCAAAATGTAACCTTCAGCTATAGTTGTATGTTGTAGCTTTTGTCACAGAAACATATACGTTAGTTATAGTCATAGAAACATAATATGTTAGTTACAGCTCGATCATAGAAACATAAATGTTAGCTATAGCTATCACAGAAACATTTCTTGTGGACATTGTTTTACCCACTGAAATATCATCCATCCACTGATGATGACCACTGCATAATAGTTGAAACGTTTGTATTAAAACGTTTTATGACTACCGAAAAGTACAATATATTTAAAAGTGATGTATATAGCTAACTTTAAATCTCTTACCCTTATTCTCAGTCTTTTCAGTATATTCAAATCTGTAAAGTCTCATGAAACAATTGAGATATTAACTTGATTGTGAGATTCAGGGGACCCAATCCTGCCTCATAGTAACGGAGCACTGTAGGGATTTTGTGGTTTGACACTTAACTTTTAGCCATCTTGCCCTGTGTTTAGCTTGTAGCTGAAAATTTTGACCACAATATTAAATATACAACTATATAAGCAAAGAATCTGATTAGATATTACTATAATATTAATATATGAATCATCTATAAAAAGTATTATGATACATATTGTTCATCTGCTGAGCCTATGCCACTAACATGAAATGAGTGCGTTCTTTGAGTTAATTCCTCAACGAGAATCAAGTGACAATAAAATTCATTTTCAGATCTACATATACCACCATGAACAACAATGATTAATGATGATCAGATATATCAAGTGCAAATATATAAATATATAATAATAATTGTTACATGAGCCAGAGTGTGATATTATGGTGAAATATTTCAAGAGTAGGCGAACTTATTTTCAAGAGCCATAGGGGAGTAAAAATAAAGCCTGAGAGTGAATATCTTGCCATATCACTTTGACAGTGTGATAAGAGGTTTATTCTATGCTAAATATCTTCACTGCAGTAGTTTGTACAAGGGTTGGTAACTCATCTATAAAGTTGGCAGTAAAACTCTAGAGTTTTAGTTCATAAGGCTCCCATACCCGCAGCTGCTCCACCCCCCCCCCCCCAGGTTTTCTTAGAATAGTACAGTAGCTGTAAAATACAAACCAGGAAAACTGATAAGCTAGTAGCTAAGGGGGTAATGAGCTTAGCTATAGTTATACAGCATTTATGAAAATATCTAGCATTGGGTAAATAAATTAAAATATATATTGAAACTCATTGCTCATGCAATAAATTAATTTCTTTTTAGCTTTCAAACTATTTTCTAAGAATGATGGCAATTGGCAATTAACATAAAAATGTCATAAAGAGCAGCACCTTGGAGTGAACATAACTTGAACATTTTGGAAATTTTGTTTTTCTGGGTTCTTGAAAGCCATCAATCTTCCAGACTGAGGAAAAATTTTGACTCCTTTTTCTACAATAAATATTAGTAATATGTATGTTAGAATCACAAAATATATTTATCATGCAAGAGACAAAGACAGGTGAAAATACATCAGAATACATATCTTTAGGCTTACTAATTCTTCAAAAAAAAATGGTGTCATCCTTGATATAGTAACTACTATCAGCCTTGCTAAGAAAGTTCAAATATATCAGCTAAAATTATTTTATATTTAACTTAAGTGATTAACATACATACTAAATTTTGTGCTTCCCGAACAAGTCTGTTACTAGCCTGTATCTACATATTGAAGGTGCCCAATGGATTACATATCATATATATAATAAAGTGAGATACTGTAATGGGGAAAAACTCTCTCTATAACAGTGTAATGGTTTGGGGAGCTAGTTGAATTACTTCTTAAAGCATTAAAGTATTGTTATGGCTTAATAATAATTGTAAAGGTTGCATGGCTTCAAGTGTTTTTACAAAATACTGGACCCTATCTATTTTTACTTTTTAAAAAATTCATTTCTTACATGTATTTCTAAATCATCTTTCTCATTCATTTTCTCTCATTTCATACATTTCCCTTATCCTCTGTTATACTACTGATATGATGTATATGAATGGAAAATATAATAATTAAAACTAGCAAGTTCCCCGCCACATAGTGGCGCTTGACGTACTGCAAAGTAAGAATGCAGTACCATAAGTTATTTTTATTTATTCTTATCATTCTCTACCATTGGTTAAGGTTACATCAGTTTCCCTCTCCTGCTCTCTTTTTTCCTGAACTATAGCATTCTTATCCCCCACTTTTCCTTCCTTTTTTTTCCAGCTCTTTCTCCTTGAGGTATGTAGTCCTTTCTCCTCCTGTCTATCTCTCCTGCTTCTGAATCTCTCTGACCTTCTATCATGATTGTGGACTTAGGCTTTGCGAAACATTGCCTTCTTTTTTGTAGCTATTTTCGCCTTCCTTTTTTAAACATACACCACCTTCCCTTGTCTATTCCACCCGCTTTTTGGTTGCAATTAATCACTTTCAACTGAAATGGATGACACTTTACTCATTCTAGGTATGCCGATTCTTTACCAAACTGTTTAAAGTCATGAATCATTCATAAATACACACCATTGGTCGTCGTTACTGACACACATGCATATTATTATATAGATGATTCTCCCCATTACCACTCTTAATAAATAAAACTCACCATTTTCAGCATAAATTTTCCACAAAGCAGATGACAAAGAAGAATTCAAAATAACAAATGATGTAGCATTGCTGGAATCCAGCATACAAATCCCTAGACTATCTTCATCTCTGGAGAGGGATAATACTGGAAGATGGACAGTAGCAGACAGTGGAACAGTCTGTAAGATTTTGATTTAGGTTTATATTAGCTACATGAATCTAGTTGCAATTTTTACCTGTGTATGTCCTGTGCTATATTCCACTAGTAGCTCATCATCATAAGTTATAATTGATGATGCTTTATCACCTCGTATATCCAAAAGTGTAAAAGAAAATGTCATAATAAACTAAAAAAGACAAATCAAAAGGATTATAATATTTTTACTCATAAAATGTAAATAGAAAGCACCACCTTTAAAGTTACATATTGTACTTCTTTCGATTAATGCATTTAGTGAATTGAAATTTAATACAATTTTTTTAACAACAGTAATTCTATTATACAACTTATAGTCAATTCATAATACATGCATTAATTTGATGATACCTGAATTGTCTCTTGTGGTACTATTGTGATGAAGGGTTGACTCAAACTATTTCCAGCTTGGCTTCCTTTCAATTTTGCAAGAGAAACATGAAAATGGGAGGAACCGGTAGACACCCGATAACTCATGATAGAAGTACTCGTATTAGTCATTGAAAAGTAATGAACTTTGGAAGCTGCTTCTTCCAGCTGTATATGATGGGGGAAAAATGAGTGTAACTTATCAGTGTATCACTCTCTAATAGGATTTAGTCGACCCGTATCATAGGCACTAACAAAAGACACCTTTTCCTTGCTGTTCAATTTCAATAACAACAACAACAAAAAAACATGATAGACTCTCTTGTTGAAGGAATCTTTATGTCAACTATAAAAATAAAAAAAATGTTCTCTTCAAAATTTTCACTCTCACTTCTCGCTTGAGGTAAAATTTTTAGGACTAAAAACACTGATCCTGCCACTAGCATTTAAAGTAGATCACGACCCGTTGGTATTCTTACTGCACCATTTCACAGATTATCTTTCAAAAAGTAACATACTAATTTTCTATACTTTATGCCTTGTTTACATTTCTCACAAGCCATGGAAGTGTGCCACACCTCTTTACTTTCAATTGACGAATGTGTTTGTAGGCAGCACACTAAGTGTCAATTTGTTGCAGGCTAATAAAGTCCACTTGGTTTTTGTAAACAAAGGCACATAGGTGGTGATTATGCAAAGCTGCCTAGACTTATGCTATGATGTAGCTAGCTTTGCTAACCGAACAGCTGTTATTACTTCTGTCAATGTGATATTATTAATGTGCCACATGTACATCCATATATATTCATGCTGGTATTTTCACTCATCTTTAGCTTGTGAAAATACTTACACATGCTCTTGAAATGTCATCCCCATATTGTACGACAAGTATAATAAATTGTTTACCGTGGCTATATCCACCCTTACTCCCAAACATTTATATGCCTCGTTTTTGAAACTCGAATGAAGCTATGCACACATACGTCAGCCTTTTTATCATCATGTTCTTGTGTTTTTTTATCAGGGAAACCATGTATGAAGTAATAAGTGAAAAAAACTGATTGATGTATAAAATCAGTCCCTGAGATTTGGTTGCATTATTTACATTCTTATAGTTTGTTACAATGTGTTGCATTTGAAGGTAAAAAGTAAACAAAAGTTCGAGCATTTACATCTTCTGCAAGGCTGGCCAGCTTTGCAAGGCCTGGAACATTTCCAAATTTATTACTCTATCAATTGTGCTACTATAATAGAACAGACATGAATATATCTGTATATCATACACAATAGCTTAAATTATATTTGGTGGCCAAATTACATTATTCACTATACCTGGCTGTTCTTCCAAATACATGTATGGTATACACAACTGATCATCAAAATAACTTACTTTATAAGTTTCACTTAATAAAAGTGATGCTGGAACTGTGAAACTTAACCCACTGTCCTCTTGACAGTTTATAAGCAACCTGATATGAAACAGATTCTTTAATATTTTATTTACTTATTTATTTAGTGGCTTACTCAGATAGATCTATTCCTGCCATCATGTCAATTCTTAATGGCTCTACTGCATATCCCTGCAATCTTTCTGTATAGTTGTCATCATTCTAATTTATATGAATAGGACCAGTTGCACACTTTTATGGGCAGGTTTATAATATGTTTATTCAAGGTTATTTTAAACAAACAAAAAACAACAGAATTATAGAGCTGAATACATGTTGAATCTATTAACTAATAGCAGAATTTTATATAAAGATAAGAATTTGAAGACATTAAACTAGACAACAGTGTCATACGTAAATTTAACTAGATGTTATATACGTAGAAACATAATATGTAATTACTTACTTTATCAATGATGCTCATGTAACCCAGTGCATATCCACATGGAGTAGAGCCAAGTGTATCTGAAACATCATCAGCTGGAGTGAAAGTGCAAACTACAGTAGTTTGTCCCTTACTAGGAATCACCTAAAGTATATATGATATGAATTTAAGCCAAGATATTCCATTCAAATTTCAAAATTAACATTCAACTGTGACTTGATAGCTTAATCAGAAACAGTAACAACGCCCTTTAATTCAGAACTGAAACAAAGCAATGAGAATGAGAAAAGCTATAAAAAACTTGTGGTAAAAAACAAACAAAAAAACAATTATGGGGTGTTTTAATGGGTATTATGGACAAAAGACAAGAGATTCCTTGTCTACACACTCTCTACTCACAAATTATTCAAGTAGCTAAAAGTCTAATCAAACAGTTTGCATTTAATTAGCACATCATGAAAATATTACAGTAACATTTCATGGAGCAGTTACTTACCACTTGCTTTGGAGAAATGGTAAATGGTGATTTAGATAGTGTACCTTCGTGAATTTTTAGCAAAACATGACACGTCTCCTGATCTGAAAGTTCTTTTGATGATTTTTTTTCTTGTGTTTGCTCTTGATTAGATAACTTTCTTGAAAATGAATATTCTCCATTCTTTCTTAATAGTCGCTCTCCTGGTTCAGATTCATTCTTGTGTTCTTGCAGAAAATGTCTAATATTTTTATCTACATCCTCTTCGTTCCCTTTTCCCGTAATTCTGTCACATTCCTTAGGTTTATCTTCATAACTACATGATTTAAAATCAGAATGAGCAATTTTTTTAGTCAGTCCTGGTGAACTCTGAGAATAAATATCCCTTATCTGGTCTTTTGTTGATTCAGACTTAATTTCTTCATTTGATTTTTCCTCCTCTATAGTGTTTTCAGATAGCATTGATTTGTCTAAATCGTGAATTAGTACATTCTCATCCTTATTGTTATCACTTGATTTAGATACTAATGTGTTGTTTGTATCACTTTTCCGATCTGTATTACTTGCAGATGAATTATATTTAGGCTGGAAGGAATTTCCAAAATATGTAATTAGATCTAATATTTGAGTGTCTCCTAAGGTCACATTGAAGATTGACCAGTCGATTAGCAAATCTGATAAAAAATATGTAATTACTAATATAGAAAAAAATAATATAAAATACTTGCCAACTGAAGCATCATTTTTTATCTTGATTGTTCGCTTTACTGTTTCTGATCTTGCCAGGTGAGATCCAAATCTAAGTCACAAATAATGCACATACAATTTCATGTTTTGACATGCTTAGAAGTGTCAACAAGTTTTAAGGATTAATTACCCACCCAACTAGAATTAGAGGCAGTACTCCTGATTCAGCAGACAATAAACCACTGTGAACAACAGTGTAAATATTAATTTTTATTATTATTTTAAATTTAACGAACACAGTTATCCAGTCAGATTAAAGATCTTTCTGAGCTGACAGATTCATTGAAACTGGAGGATAAGAAAAATATGCTTCAGTTACCTGAATAATTTTATGTGGATAAGTGTCAATCACATTTTAGTGTTAAAAAGATATCAAGACATATGCAGTAGGATGATGTCTCAGATCAGACATCAAATATGATCTGAGTTGTTAGAAAAGTAGATAAATTTCACTACATACGTTGAAAATTCAACAACAGCAAGCAAGTGGAGCAAGGCGCCCTGAACTTCGCTATTTATTGCAATTAGTTTGTTTTGAGTCGTTTATGTCATACATCATCATTTTGGGCAATTAATTTTGTTGATAATATTGTCAGAGCAAAGAGTTGTGACAGTCATGTCTGATTCACACAAACTATATTGTCATAGTCTACTGCATAACTAAGTGCGCATGTAGCTAGTCTGACTGTCTTGCGGCCAGTTCTTGTTAGCACTATTCCTGTGACTACAACATTGATAAAGATAATATTGGCTTGAATTAACTACTGAGAATTTCTGTATTGTTAAAAAAAAAAAGCCAGTGAAAGAGAGAGAATAAATCTAATAAGTAAAAAAAAAAAAGGCTGGGGAAGAAATTTTGGGAAAAAATGTTGTTAACATCAAGGGTCATCACAAAAGCCATTGTTGTCAGGGACCTCATGGTAAAGCTGTTAGATTCTGCATAATTCTGCTTAGCAATGACATGATGAAGAATCTAAAAGTAACATCTCAGTGGCTTAGGGAGCTGCATTGGAACATTTGCTGGAGGGATACATTAGCTGTAGTTGTAGGTGGAAATAGAAGTTGAGGAATTACATAATCTTTGACTCTTGGAAATACTTTTTATTGTTGATAACTGTTTGAGTTTTGAGTGAAAATGAAATTCTGAAATCTATTCACATAAATATGATGATAGAGCTGTCGGCATTAATAGTGTCTACGTGAGAATTAGTAAACCTGGTTATTAGACACTACATCCAGGGTATCTCTCATTCATCTATGTCTGGTAGTGCCAAGTGAGCTATCAAACCCAGATGCCAACAATTTAATAAGTGAATCTAATTTGAGGTTGATGGACTTTCATACTTACTCAATAGCTAGATGTCATGAATGTGTGTCTAGTGAGAAACAGTAATTGCTGGCTGGTAGTCATACAGTGGCAGAGCACTTGTGTGCAAGCGGGTCCTGGGTTCGATTCCCAGTGACATCCAAACATTTTTAATTCTGTATTGTTAAAACAACAACAACAAAAGCCTGTGAAAGATAGAGAATACATCTAGCATTATTTTTCTCTGTGATTGAACTTTTGGTTTCTATCCTTTCTGTTAGCTTTACCAGCAGAGTAGCCAGAGTCTTACTTTTTAAAAAAATATCAACACGCAAATTGTTAGTGCTAGGATTGCCAGACTACTCCAGAGGTGAATCTAGAGACTTCAAAAGTGGGGTATTTTTTTTAAGCAATACCCATGTCCACCTAATCATTTCAGAAATTTAAAGTAAAGATGAGGTATTTAGGTGAGCATGGCTATTGGTTAAAAAATAACCCCACTTTTGAAGTCTCTAGATCTGCCACTTGTATGGTCTGGCAATCCTAGCACTAACAACTTGTTTTGCGACCAAACAAAGGCGTTTCATCATATTTGAGTATTACGGTTGAATAACCTGGAAAGTCTTTATGCACATAAATTGTGCATAATCTGAGCTGTGATCTTGCAGTGTTTCAAGAGCTGCTGCCATCTGTCAAATCTGAGCAGGATGAAGTTATAAAAGGGATGATTCGTCCTCTTCCAGACTGAATTGGCAGCAAATCCACCACAAGCCCACTAAGCATCAGATTCAGAAGAAGCAAGTGCAAGTGGAAGATGATAATCAAAGTGCTGACATTCTTTAACGCATACAAAATTTAGTGCTAGAGTTTAAGTTACACTATTATATTCCTTGCATATATACCAGGCAGTCATAAAGGACAAGTTGTTAGTGCAAGGATTGCCAGTCCCTTCCTTTCACTCCCTCCCACTAATACATGGGAAGGTAAGGATTGATGACGCCGAACTATAGCTGCTTACATACAACAGGTTTATTTGGAAGACTATAATATTCATTCTAATATCAAGGTAGTGAGTGGCATAGCTGAAAAAGCTTTTATGTTGATATTATTTTAAATTTGTTTTATGAAAGCATAACGCTTTAAAATGGAGATTGTAGTATTATGATGATTACTTACCTGAGTGTTGTATGTCCATAATGTCCTGTAGCTTGAAAATAGATTGGGCAGCCAACCATATTTGCCATCACATCTATTACATGGTCTTCTAAACCCTTTACCTACATTTATGTAAAATAATTAAACACTAGACCGTCCATATTAAAACAAAGTGTTAACATGAGCATACACTCTTTACCATTGTTCATTTTTTTCTTTCTTTCTTTTTTTTTTTCAAATTTCTTATCATTCATATAGACTAACCTTACAGATAAGCTGGTCAGCATATAGTCCCCACATATCAGCATAAGCAGTCACTGTTATGTATACAGTTTGAAATGCTGGTAACTCTACACTTGAAGGTTCCACTACAAAACATGCTCCACAGCCGTCAACTGGGTAGTCCAATCCTAAAATAAAGAACCCAACAATACTTACATATGTGAATTACAATCAACCTTATATTGGAGTATCAGTTAACAATTAAAATTTTTATAGGTATGCTGATTATCTATTGTAATAAAGTGTACTTCTAGTGCCTAGCTTCCTCTCCAACAATATGATGACCAAAATTTACCTTTATCTGTAAGGGAAGTATTTGGTGATATACTATTGCTTGTTTTCTGTAACAAGAGCATATTCCTTTTTGAAGCTATATGTCCACCCAAAACAATAAAAAATTGTAAAATGTTTAAATTGTGAAAATTTTAATAGGAGAGTGGGAGATGATATATCACTAATTTAACTTACATTGGCTGGATGAATGCATTTCTTTTTTACATGTAAAATTAGCAATATTGACTTCCAATGTTGTTGAGATAGCACTCTGGTTGGTGATGCTGAAGTTCATTTTGTTAGGAGTTCTAAGTTTCGCATTATTACCATAGTCTAGTATGGGCCGCCCAGTTCCTGAGCTTAAAGGAAATGGTTTGGGCACAAGTGGTCTCCTTACAGAAGAATGCATGTCCTCATGAGCTGACTTTCTGTCAAATATAACATACAGGATGATTTTTAAGCATTTTAGTATTGCAATCAATTGCTTATTTATGTAAGATTCCATTTCTCTTCAATAGATTATTTTATTTCAAAATACACTATCTCTCAAAATAAGTAGTAGAATCATGCAAATTATTGCTGAGGGCGAAGTCGAAGTAAGAAGGAGGTAATCTAGCCATAATTCCGAGAGTTAGCAACCATAGTTTAACTATTTTATACCGTAGTTACAATTGCCATATTTCTGAAATATCACTGATAACCATCCTAGCTAGTGTGTGCAACAGGGGAACTATACAACGTCAGTAGGAATCTACAGGGGAATAACATGTTCAATCCGTGGCTGTTATCACAGCAACTATGGCTATTTATATAACAATAATCTTGTCTTGTGTGTCAGTAGCGACAATGGTTTGTGCCGGGATTCGTGCAGGGATTCATACAGGATTTTTTGCTGGTGGGGGAGTGTTTTTTTTGTAGAGTTACAAAAAATGTTTAGCCACATGAAAAAGGTAAAGTCCTGACTATGAAACAGATTGTGAGTTAGACAAGCTTAATAGTACTCATTACATGAGTCAGAGTATGATATGGAGAAATACTTCACCAAGAAAGCCAACTTATTTTCATGAGCCAGAGGGAGTGAAAACCTGAGAGTGAAATATTTTGCCATAACTAGGGTTGGTAACTCATGGTGTAAAGTAGGCCGTAAAATTATCCCAGCTGATATTTTAGCTAGGCTGTTGCTATAACTACCTATAACTACTAGTCTGTTGGGGGAGGGGGAGGGGGTCATGAATAATTCATTAGCTTCATTAGCTGAACTGGATTGGTCAAGCATCATTATAAACTGAATGGGTGAAGTATCATCACATTCAGTAGATAGCAATTTGGGAAATGAGATGAAAATTTTTCAAAGCAAAAGACAATAACTTCATGGATAGAAGAAGACTGAGAAGCAGGAGAGACAGACAACAACTAAGAAGAAGGGAATCTGAATCTATCACTCAAGAAGAGAGAGCTGAAGAGAAGAAAGGAGAAGAAAAGCTGAGATGGCTCAGGAAAAGAGAGAGCAGGAGTGGGGAAACTTGTGTAACTAAACTAAGTGGTTGAAGATAATAAGAATGGATAAAAATACCTTATGCTACTGCATTCCTAATTTACTAAAAGTTAGTACAGTATTAAAATTCATGTATAATCACAAACTTCAAAGTTGTAGCTCTCATTGTAGAGTAAATCAGTGTCAGATAATTATTATTTTTTATTTTATTTATTTTTTATTTGCTAAGCAGCTCATTACCACTGCCTGACCAAGGCTTTTATCTTGGTAACAATATAATAATATTGAATTAATCTGAATTGAAGGACACCATATTTATATTAATCATTTTATGATGTATTACTCTTCTTCTTGTAGAAGCATATATTTCAATGTCAAGCCTTTGACATTGGCTGATAGAGTCAGAACAACTGGTACATTTGACCCTACTACCTCACACATCAACAGTGCATCTTCAAAATATCCCTGTCAACAAAAGAAAGATAAACCACATACAATAAAAGTCAAATAAAATTATACCTCAGCTGTCCATGTGATTTCCAATGAAATACTAGCATTTTCTCGTGGTCCAAGTTTACCTGTCATAACCTTCACATCTACTCTGCAATACTTTGCATCTTTTCCAAATACCTGAAAGAAAAAAAAAAAAATATATATATATATATATATTATTATAGAACTTGGTAATTGTAATAATTATATTATATATATATTACATTAGCTACAATTGATTAAAGTAAATGCTTCTTTGTATAGCTTAAAACAAACAAATGAACTTTCAGAGTTGGTAAAGCATCGTCATTACCTGAATGGGGAGAAAATATTGACAAGGGAAAAAAATGGGAGAAAAAAAAGGCATCCCCAGATTTGAACTTGCAACCACTATTGCAGAGTGGGAAAACTAAAAACTAACATTTAAACATAACTAACAGCTTGGAGCACATATTGTGTCCTATGAAAACTGAACACTGGATTGCTGAATCAAGTTGGAAAGAGTGTACACCTACAGTAGCTAATCACAAAGGGTATAAGAGAGGCAGAGAAGCAGGAGATGCAAGGGTCAATAAAAAATAGAATCAGGTGAGAAAAAGCTGACTGATCTAACTACTTCAGAAGTAAAAATACACAGAAAGGATAGAGATACTGGGGAGCAGGAGAGGTAAACAGGAGGAGAAGGGAATCACTGAGTTGAAAAAGAGGAATAAGAAAAACAGGGCTGGGATGATGAGGAAAGAAAGAGAGCAGGAGAGGGAAACCATGGATAAAACTATCTTATGCTTATCTCCTAATTTTCACAAGTTAGTACATCAACCACTCTGTGTGGTGGGGGTACTTGCTAGTCTATTATAATATGCTTGTCTGTTAGTAACAACAATGACGACAGTCTGTGCATTCATGAATAATTCATGAGCTGAGCAGGAGTGGTAAAGCGTTATCACAATGGGTCGGTTAAGCATTGTCAAAAGATGCAGCTGTGCGTGTATTCATGATAAAGCTTGGAGATGATTCGGGTTGGTACAAGGTCATCAGTACCGATGACTAGTGGTGAGAAAAGTTAGTAAGAAAAAAAAAGCGGACTGATGTAACTAAACCAAGTGCTAGAGGGGTTAGAAATATTTTGTTCTAACTCCATTCCTAATTAGCAAAAGTTAGTACATCAAGCACCACTTTGTGACACTTTGTAATAACAATATCAACATACTTGAGCCTTCCAAATGTATTGTGTTGGTATGATGGTATTGTTACACAGGATGATTTGATACTGAGCTGGAATACCAACATAAGAATCTTTCATTCGAAGCTTGGAGTCCTTAAGAGATAAGCTAGGCATCTGTATATCAGCCTTCACATGCATAAATCTATGACAAGAGAAATAGTAGGTAGAATTAATATTACATCTCATAGATTACTCACTATTACTTACTTATGTGGAGAGTTATTTATAAGCAACTGGAGAGTGGTCCACAATTTTCCGGCAAATAATCCCTGGCATTCAACTATAACTGACACACTTTTTCTTGGAAGTATTTTTCCTTCAGTGGGTGTAAACGATAAACACTTGTAATCCTGCAGAAAATACATAATAGATAAAGTTTTGTGTGAACATAAATAGGATAGATGTAAAAGTAACTCTGCCTGTGTCTTCTCTTTCTTTTTTTAACTTGTCTGTGTCTGTCTTTTATTTTGTCTGCTTGTCTATCTGTCTGCCCATCTGTCTGTAGTCATAGCTTTTGTTTGTGATCATGAAAAACACACTAAACTACATGCAGTAAGTATTAGCAGACTAATTGAGAATTTTTGTTTGTAAAGGGTATCATCAATTTCACATCAGCTTCAAATATCTATCTCAAATGTTGTAATAACTATCCATGATTATGCTAATAGTCACCTGTTATTCATTTGAATTAAAATAACAAACAAGCTGAGTACATAAGTCATTTAGTTGTAGAATAAATATCATCCAGATGACATGTAGCCTAAATTTAAATGAACATTTACTACTATGGGTAAGCTGTTTGCAATAGTTCAGACTGAAATAAAATTTAAAAAGTTTTAGCTTGATGTAACTTAACATACCACAAAGTTATCATCTTCAACCTGGACCAATTGCAAAAGTGAGAAGTCCACCTTTTGTTTAGAAACATTAGTTAGTGATATGGTCCTGGAAACAGAGTGGCCCACTGGGATCAGATCAAAAAGTAGTTGACCAGGTGTAACTTCAACTATAGGTCCCTGAAATTAGAGCATGTTATTTAGAATTTATCAATCAGGTATTTGGAAAGGCTGTAGGAAAAAAAAGAATGAGTGAAGAAGAAAGTAGAGAGTGGAGAGGGTGAAAGAGGAGGGTGAAGAATAGAGTGGGAGGAAGTGGAGACTGGAGAGTAGAGTGAGCACTCATTGAAGATCTTTGTTTTGACTCTTATTTATTCATAAGTGTAAGCTTAAACCAGACAGGATTGGGAAAAGTAAATAATCCATACTCTGCTATTACATTGCAACTTTGTAATGTGCCTACTCTCTGCATTTTGTGTATCTTTTTGTTGTAGTGGCAAATGTTTTTGTACAGGTCATTTGGCTAAATTACCACACCACATACTAATCTCTAGAGTAGTTTCAATAAAATACAGTGCATTTACAATCATTGCTAATTGTATATTACTGTGAATAAAACTTTCAAACTGTTTGATTTAACAAACCTACCTCAATCCTTCCAACAACCTGAAAATGTATGTCTGTTGGTGACCCTTTAATCGAGCACAAAACTTTGACATGAAATGCTCCTTTGGTATTGGCTAGTACTGAAACTTCATAGTTGCCACTCTCTCCTATTCCTATGCACATATATAAAATTATAATTGAGTTAGTCCAATTGGACAGTGTCCTAAAAGGCATAAATAGTAACATATATAATATACTGTATATATAATAATATAATTATATGCAAAATTGATACATACTAATGACACTACTTAAAAACTAACCTAATAGTCCAGACTTTGGTACAACATTGACAGACACTGTCTCATTTGATTGGTCCATCCACTGTAGTTGAACTTCAGAGAAGCTATGATTTATTACCTGGCAAATAAGCAATATTAGGTTATGTTGAATTAATAAGAATGTAATAGATCAACATTACTTTCAGATTTCTCTTGATAACAGTAGCAAATGGAATCTTTCCTGGAATTATCCACATTGGGGGAACCATTTCCAATTTGAATGGCTATAAATCAGACAACCTAATAGTATTAGTTGTGTCAAATTCACTACATAATTACCTGAGCTATTCCATGAAGCTGAACACAAACTACTGCAACACAGGTTTCTGAGAGTTTCAGCCAGCGAATATTTTCCAGAGATTGTTCTAAAGCATCAATCTTGAACCCACCAGTCAATGTAAGATATCCCATATCCACATGATCTCCAAGCTATAAAATAATATTGATCAACTTGAAATTATGTTAATATTTCTATAAGTATCCAGAATTGATTAGCATGATGCTTATATTGTACATCCAAAACAAATCACTTAATGACAAAAAACCTATATAATATTGATAATAAACCTATGAGACATTCAATTTTACACAATAATTAAAATAGGCAGAAGATTGACAAATATTGTACTGCAGTAGATGGAGTGAGTACAAAACTTTAAAACTAAAAGCATATCGAAGCTATTAACTGAAAGAATAAATTACCATGAACAATTAAACACTATTTAGCTAATTACAATATAATCTTCTTCCAAAAGAACAAGCAATCGTTAGCTATTTTTAATGAGTTATCACAATAGCTCGACCATGAAAATGGTACATGGTTACGTTGTCTTCATAAGAGAAGAAGCTAAACTAGTCAGAAACACCACCTGTATACATTTTCAACACGAAGCTTCACTTCTTTCAACTCAGTTAACTTCCTCGAGCATAAAGCGAACTACACCGCTGGCTGCAGAAATTATTTGCTCACATGATTATGACATGGCACTAGGGGGCGTTGCCCATAAAAGCTGGTATCTATGCGGAGTTGAAAGCTTCGCGTTTTCTCAACTATTAGCCCAAAATTAAAAAAAGTAGCACAATAAAAGGTCTTAAATCTTCGTCCTAAGTAAGTTCATACCTACATCAACTGTTAATTGTCAGTAATCTCCAAAATCAGAGCGTGACAGACAAACAGACAGGACGACTACTAAACCCTCTCGCGCATGCGCGCTGAGGGTTAATTACAGTCTGACATCCCTCCTCCACATTTTCATTTTCTCAACAATTGCACTGTCACATGCACATTTACTTACATGTTCTGGATTGAAATGGGCCACAAAAGTTGTGGATTTAGAAGGAGGTAATATTCCACTTGATGGTAAAATTTGAAATTTGCACATTTCTGAAGTCTCAATAGTATTCGGGAAAGGAAGCCTATCATTGACTTCCTTCATGATAGTTACCTGACCAGTTATAGGGCGGTAATACTTCCATGAAAAAGGAAGACTTACATTGCTAAAAATAAAAAAAATACACAAACAAAATCAGCATTCATCTGGCATCACTATTTTAATTAGTGTATAATGGTATCTTGATGATGAAATTTACATACCTAAAATTGTGAACGATTATGGTTTGAAAACTTGAATCAAGTGGACACACTGGTGGAAAATTCACCACTGGTACAGATATAACACCAGTTATATCAGAGTCTGATTGAGTAGGAAACATTGTAGCATGTATCATTGCAGCTTCTCCAGGGGCTGGAGTAGAATTGAATGACAATTTCTCTGAAGGTGTACTTGGACGAATTAGAGTGCAACCAATGTTTATCATTTCACACAGAGCTATAAAAAGACTACATTATATGAGGAAGAAAAAAGGAGTAACATACCTTTAATAGAATATGTGACTGTACTGCCATTATCACATGCCAGCACTATTTCTTCTACATATTGACCAGTCTCTTGGGGACTAAACAAAATTTTTAAATCTACACTGTGTCCAGAAGAAATAGAAAACCTTCGTGGAAACACTTTAAAAGCACCAACAATGAGAAATTCTGATTCCTACAATATAAAAATTTCAGTGCCATCCATAACAATGTGTAGGTGGTGATTACACTATTGAGGTTTACTCACATCTTGATCATGTTCTTTTACATGAAAATTTCTATTTAAAGGGAGAAGAAACTGGAAATTTCCGTCACCCCCAGAGTTGATACATTCAAAAATGCTGGTTTTTTCATTTTTTAGTAAACAGCCACCACAGTCCAGTTCATCAAGTACTGGTAAAAATAAAACAAAAATACTTATAAATATAATATATATATAATACTTATAGCACGAGTCAGAGTACAATATGGGAAAATATTTTACGAGCACGCAAAATATTTTCACGAGCCAAAGGCGAGTGAAAATGTGGCGTGAGAGTAAAATATCATT
>WLWI01001803.1_pt1 | contig 18429 bp, 20 predicted proteins | sample 6701501 | NCBI WGS metagenome assembly WLWI01 (sample SAMN12718690, study PRJNA515312) | sponge metagenome | isolation source: marine sponge | host: Mycale hentscheli | place: New Zealand: South Island, Marlborough, Capsize Point | collected 2014-11-01
ACAATATTTACAGAGTAAACAGGAGGAATTTTGGCAATGCGCTGGAAGGTTCATTGGTCGTATTCGGCGCTCCCCGAGTATTCGGTTTTACATTCGATATGAGTTTTTAGTGGCGGATAAAAAGTATTAATAAATATTTGAATTAACTTACTAAGAAGATGCCAATTTTAAAATATAGAGCCCTTAGTTTCGTTCTGATTCTCCATTGGGCGAATTCTAGTCTCGCTGAAAGTGATAAATCCCTCACTTACCTCATTCTTAGTGACACCGTTGAGCCACTGATGATCACAAACCCTGAGAATCCTACAGCAGGTGGCATCATCACTGAGATAATTGGTATTATTTTTGAAGATAGTGATTATAAGCTCATGCCCCTGGCTATGCCATGGAAACGCATGGCATCTGAAATTCGTAGTCGAAGAAACTGGGTTTCCTTTGGTTTCCCAGGCGGGTTTGATCCAGACATGTCGGTCGAATTTTCAAAAAACCCAGTATTACAATTTAATCACATTGCTATCACACTTCGATCAAATGATATCAAGATAGAGAGCATTGAGGATGTTTTTGGTCATACGGTAATACTTATTGAGAACTTTCACTATCCCGGCCTTGATCCCTATCTTGATTCACCAATTGTTGGTACAGGAAACGGGCAAATAAATACCGTGCGCTCATTCAGTCCATTGGAAGCTTTGCGAATGTTGCAACATCAAAGAGGGACTATCGTATTCGGATATCAGGCGCGTATGCTCTACAACTTTTCTGCAGCCGGTCTCAAACAAGAAGATGTCAGGATTCAAAGTGCTTCTTCAATTATTCCAGATAGACCACTGTATATTTCTTATAGTCCTTATGTAGTGGATGAAGTAAAGGTTCTTATAGATGATAGATTAGAACAAATTTCAAATGACGGGCGCCTGGCCATTATTATCGATAAATACTTCGGGTCTAAGTTAGATAACGATTGAGAGTTATAGAAACAGGCTTGAATTTACATGTCGAGTTAGCAATTTTGATTAAAATACAGCAAGATTATTCGGTAATTTACGGAGGTAGTTAACTTCCGGCCATCGGCACCGATTAATAGGAACACTTCTAATTCCTAAGCACCTATTACTAATTACATATTTTAGTAATCAGTTACTTGAGAACTTTCACTTTTTTCGAAACCATCACTAGATTTATAGCCCTGCTATTCTAATTTTGAGCTTTAAATGGAGATATAATCTTTAACGCCACGATTGAGCTACCTAGCGATCAATTTATCAACCTGAATACTGACTCTCGCTACCACAATTAGGATGTAATCTTGTTTTGCCTTCAGTGAGTAGAAATCGTGAGTTTGGTAATAGCCAGCCGGACCAATTTTTTGGCCCGGCTGCTAACAGTTATCCTGCTAGAATATCTGCGCACCAATAATTAAAATAGCAAGCCAGGAAATCAAATATACCGGGGTTCGAAGATACGGTATTGCTGCAATGTAAACTAGTGCATGCGCAATACGAGCGTAGAAAAATATTTGTGCCCACGTTGCGATTAACTGAAAACTCGACGTGTCAGCGAGGAAGCCTGCTGCCACAACTACGGCAATCAGGGCTGGCATAGTTTCTACCATATTCAGATGTACCCTCTTAGCACGTTCAGCCCAAAGAGGGGGTTCAGGTTGGTTCTTGGGAAAACCCTCAGGGTAGTTGTTTAGAAAAGTGGGCAATCCCCAGACAAATAGTCGCGCAACGATGTACGGTGTCCAAAGTAGTATTGTTAATATGCCGCTTAATCCTAGATAAAAATATGCTGATTCCATAATAGTCTCCTTAGTTGGTTATTAATTGAATCTGTTGTGAAGCGATTTGAAACAAAATTAGATCTGTTCGATTGGAATATCGAGCAATTTACGTACGGAATTTTCGACTTCGTTTTCTGAAGGTTTTGGATTCACCGCGCCGAAGACAATTTGATTTTTATCGTCTAGAACTAATACGGAAGGCGTAGCTGGTATGTTTAGGCGCTGTGCTATTTCATCGCCGCCGCGCAATATCGTCATCGTCAAGCCATTTTTTTTGGCGTATGCAACTGTATCGCCCTCATCGTAAATACTGATGGCAATGACCTGCACACCGTCTTTTTCATATTGTTCATGTAAGGCTTGAATTGACGGAAAAAGTTTCTGGCAGTAACGACACCAGGTTGCCCAAAACATTATTACTTTCGCTGGCGCAGGATTTTCGGAAAGCTCCCAGACTCGATCGTTGTTGTCGATTAGGCTAAAGTTTTCAACCTTGATAAAGTCCGCCGAACTCACATAAACCGTGATACCAAATAACAAAGCAACAAATATTACTGAATGCATAAATACGGAAATTGAGAACTTGTTGGATATAATATGATTTCGCATAACTACCCCTCCTGTGTTCTATGAGAAATCCAATAATCAATACTGGTGTATCGTCCACCACCAGTGAAGAAAAGAGATAGCAACATAAGAAAATAGGTAGCAGCAAATTCTATTCCGTTGTTGAGAATAGTGATCCGTCCAGAACTCGTTAACCATCCGTAGTTACCATGTTCGCGCAATATAGCAATGGCTCGTTGCTTTTTATCGACGGCTTCCATCACTCGGTCGTTCGCAAGCCAACTTGATGCGTCGGATAAAACTAACCAACCGTTATCCCAATGAACAGTTAAGGCAGCCACTAACATCACTATAATTAATGGTGGCGTGATGATACGAATACCCAAGCCGGCAATTAACATAATACCGCCAATAAACTCAGTCCCAGCAGCCAGGACTACCATCAATTCAGGGAAAGGTAACCCTAAGCTGTGCTCAAACCAACTGGCCGTGTTTTCAAAACTTGCAAGCTTAGTCCAACCAGATTGCAACATAATTGGTGCGAGGAATAAGCGAAGTGCTAATGGCGCGAGGCACTCTAAATGTTGCAATACCGTTTCACCTCGGTAGAAATTTTTCGCTAGATTAATCATGTTAAAAATTCACTCTATTTATTTCTCAATGTTTAATGTAATTAGTTGCGATAAAGGCAAAGCTATACGCACAAATATCCGTAAGTACCTAAAAGTGTGTCTGTTATAGCTTTGATCTCATGCAATAAGAACTTAGAGAGATGCAATGACTGCGCGCCAACCAAATATGGGGGAGGAGACGCGCAGCCACTACAGCTCAATTAATTACAAGGATGCTGGACTCTTGTTTTTTATTTTCTGCCATTTGCTATCTGCCGTAGCAATACGACCTGGTACGTCTTTTAGCCAACTGTCCTGGATACCGGCATCAAGATTGAGGTAAAGCCTGCCGTCAACGACACGCCAGACTTCCGGGTCACCTACGAATTTCTTACCAACAGATACGCCAAATGCGCAATAACCGTTGTATGCAGGAACAAATTTACCAGGGTTGGCTTCAAACGTTTCCTGATTGGCTTTGCTGGAAAAGAGATAAGTTGCGCCATCGTGGACAGCTAGATAATTGCCATTTCCACGAATAGGGCGTTTACCCGTTTGATAAGAGACCACATCATAACCTTGTACTGCAGGGGTGCTATGTTTGTAGTCGCCAGCCATCACAGTTGTGTTCAGGCCAATTAAGGCAACAAGTGCCAGTAGAGTTGATTTAAAGCTCATTACAGTTTCTCCTTATTTAGGATTGTTAAGCGATTTTTTCGCTTTGGGTGGGTTGATTCAGTGGATTAGATGAAACAAATGGAAAATCGATGTCAGTATCAACGACATGATTGAAGTAGTTGGCAAAGATGTTCAAACCAATGTTTGCAAGAATTTCAACAATTTCAGCATCGCTGAAACCATGAACTCGTAAGGTGTGCACTTCATTTTTGTCAATGCGACCTTGTCGGCTGACAACTTCTGCCACAAATTTTAATACGGCAGACTTTTTTTCATCTGATGCTACGCCTGCGAGACTAAGTTTCACTTCCTCATCATCCAGACCGGCACCTTTACCGAGTACAGCATGCGCAGATGCACAATAGTCACAGGAGTTAATGCCCGCTATGGTCAATGCAATTTGCTCACGAAATTGAGGCGTCAAACTGCCACCAGCGAGTGCACCAGAGAACGCCAGGAAACCTTCCAATGCCGCAGGTGAATGGGCCATGGTGGCAAAAATGTTCGGTACCATTCCCATCTGGTCCTTTACTTGTTCCAGGATGGGCGTGGCCTGACCTGCCTGGTCTGTCTGAAGTGCTGTAAGTGTTGTCATTATGTTCTCCTCTTGGGTAACAGTTCTGTTTACTTGTGAATGTGAAATGTAAACAGATCTATTACCTTTGTCAACACCTATTTGACAATATTCTCTTCCCTACTTAATATCCCCCTGTTTTAAATATAATATTTATTCATTTATAGTAAACAATACTGTTTATAATATGTCAGAAAAACGTCAGGAATTAATAGATACAGCCATACGACTATTCGGTGAGCATGGGTTTCACGGGACCGGGATCGATCGAATAGCGGAGGAAGCGAATGTCTCAAAAAAGACTATGTATCAACACTTTCGCTCTAAAGAGGAATTAATTGTCGCGGCTCTAAAACACCATGATGGTCTGTTTAGAAACTTCTTTATGAAGGCCGTTGAAGACGCGGCAAATACTCCATACGAGCAACTCATCGCCATCTTCGATGTCGCCCATGCCTGGTTTTCTGGACGCGAGTTTTATGGTTGCATGTTTATAAACGCTATTGGTGAGTATTCAGATCGCAATTCTGCTATTCAACATGCATGTATCGAATTTAAACGGCTGATGAGCGGCTACATCGAAGAAATTGCCAGTGAATTACCAATAGAAAACCCAACCGAACTCGCATCAGAATTGGCAATATTACTGGAAGGCTCAATTGTAACGGCTCAGGTATCCGACAATCCTCAGGCCGCTAGCATTGCTCAGAAGGCTGCAAAAGTGTTAATTGATAATGAAATGAAGACGTGAGTCATTGAAACCCGTTTGCTAATGATTCTTCGTATGCTGCCAATACATCTGTACCCTTTGGCGATGCCATTACTTGAACATTGTTGCTCAATATTAGAAGAAATCCTAAACATTTTAATTTATTCATCAGAAATGCGTTACATGAAATTATAGTAGTTAAATTGTCAGCACCCTTCTATAACAGCTTCACGGTTTATTACTTTTTTAGCATAAATCATAAAGGTGATAGCACTCGTTTTCATGATTAATGCATACACTAAAGCAATAACGGAAAGATCCGGTCTCTTCAGTAGAGTGGACGCTACCAGCATGGCGACTGCAATATTCTGTACGCCAAGTTCATAAGTAATAGTGATGACCTGTTTTAAGGGCAAATTAAATAACCTGGCCGTACAGTAAGCCAGGCTCATGGAAAGAAAATTTAAAGCAATGGCGCTTGCACCTACGGCCAAATAGTTTTCCTTTATAGTATCCCAACCCGAGATCGTACCACCAATAATCAGAACGATGAGTATCCAAAATGCCAGCGTTCTCATTGGTTCCACCAGTTTGTTTGCGATGTCGGGCCAGAGTTTCCTAACTAGCATGCCTGCAATAATTGGAATAACCGTGAGCTTTGCCAATTTCCAGGCCATAGCTATTACCGGGAAATCCGGTATTTCACCACTCTCGAAATGTATTTTCATGCCAAGATAGACTAATAAAGGAATGGTAAAAATTGTGACGAAACTGCATATGCCTGTCAGCGTTACTGACAGGGCGACATCGGCCCTACTAGCAAAGACATAGGCATTCGATGTTGCACCACCGGGACAGGATGCTAGCAGGATGAGACCGACTGCCACTACCGGTGTAGGTGAAAAAAGCCATGCGATCAGGAAACCGAGTAAAGGCAGAAATAGCAGTTGCCCGCTTAACCCAATGGCAGCCGCTTTTGGAAATGTAAGGACTCTTTTTATGTCGTCGATGGTCAACGATAAGCCCATTCCCGCCATTACGGCGATCAAGCCCAGCGGTATGGCTTTGCTATAGAACAGGTTAACTAGATCCATCGATGATCCATCCTCTCATAAACGTGATTTCTACATTTTGATGCTTGTCATCTCTCATTGAGAGATTGGAGAGTTAAGGAGGCAAACATTGCCCCTCAAATCTTGTCAAAGAAGGTTATTCCACAATAAAGTTTTAATAACTGAGATATTCAAAAACTTCTAAGGCCGATATATTATTCATAAGTTGAAAAGAGTGTCCGTTTTACCTGTACTCTCACTATAATGACGCCAATCACCTATCCCTTACAAATATAGAGAAGAATTGCAGATGGCTTTCAAAATACATATTAATGGTACTACTCATGAGCTTGATGTCGAGCCTGAAACTCCCTTATTGTGGGTATTGCGTGACGATATCGGTTTGACTGGCACTAAATTCGGTTGTGGTATCGCACAGTGCGGTGCCTGCACCGTGCATGTTGACGGTCAGCCGGTACGATCATGCACGACCACCGTAGCGAGTGCCATTGGTCGCGAGATCACCACCATTGAAGGCTTATCGGACGACAATAGTCACCCGCTTCAGCGAGCCTGGATTGAACATTCAGTTCCTCAGTGTGGTTACTGCCAGTCAGGACAGCTTATGTCTGCAGCTGCTTTACTGTCGCGCAGGGCCGATCCTTCTGACAATGAGATTGATTCAGCTATGGCAGGTAATTTGTGTCGCTGCGGGACCTACCCTCGAATCCGTAAGGCGATCCATCGTGCTGCCGAATTGAAATCGGGTTCAAAGACATGAATACAGAAAGAGAGGTAAAGCTGACCCGTCGCACGTTTATTCGCACGATGACCGGTGCTGGCGGTGGCTTGATACTGGGCTTTCATCTTCCGGGCGCCAACGCAGCGATCGTGGTGCCAAAGCCATGGACGACACCTACCGATGGGGTCGAGATTAATGCATGGTTGACTATTGATACGGATGGCACGATCACGATTCGTGTACCGCATACAGAGCAGGGTCAGGGAGCACTGACTTCTGTCGCCATGATGGTCGCAGAGGAATTGGACGTAGCCTGGGAGAGTGTGCAGGCCGTGTTTGCAGACATGAATCGACATGTTAACAAGGGCGAAGAGTATATTGTCACGACCACTTACGGCTCTCAGCTGGTACGATCGCAACACTCTCATATCATGCAGGCAGGGGCGTCAGCGCGCGAGCGTTTGAAATCAGCGGCAGCTTCGGCCTGGCGCGTGGACCCCTCGGCCGTGATGGCAAAGCAAGATGTGCTCAGTGCCGGTAAGCATCGTGCCGATTATGCTGAATTCGCTGCGGCAGCAGCAAAGGTTTCCCTGAAGGAATAACCATCAATCAAAACGCCAAAGCAATGGTGGTTGCTAGGCAATCCAACACCGCGTCTCGATGTACCGGTAAAGGTGAATGGCAGCGCGCACTATAGTATCGACACAAATCTTGAGGGCATGGTCTACGCTGCTGTTCAGTGTTGCCCGGTTCCCTGGGGCAAACTTAAGACATACAACTTCGATGCGATAAAGGATCGTAAGGGTGTTATCGCAGCGATTGAGTTCAAAGCTACAAAAGGAAAAACTTTTACCGCCGATATGCAAAATGGTGTCGCAGTGGTGGCCGATAGCTGGTATCGAGCAAAGACCGCGCTAGATCTTATGCCTATCGAATGGGAATTTGGCGCCAACGGTGATGTCAGTGATGCGAGTCAGGCCGCACAGGCGCAAAAACTTTTAGAAGAAAGTGGCGGCATCAGTAATGAAGTAGGCTCTGGCGCAATCGGAAAAATAGAGAAGGCAGAGCGCAGCATTACGGCGGATTACTACCGGCCTTATGAAACACATGCGCGGATGGAGCCGATCAATGCCACGGTGAGTGTCACTGACGAGCGGGTCGATGTGTGGTCGCCGGTTCAGGATCAGGCAGCTCCGTTAAAAATTGTTGCAGAACACCTCGGGCGCGATCCAAATGAAGTCTTTGTGCATACCACTTTCATTGGTGGTGCATTTGGCGGCAATGGTGGTGGCCTGACAGCCGTTACCCGCCAGGCAGCTGAAATTTCCAGCCGACTGGGACGTCCTGCAAAAGTCATCTGGTCTCGAGAAGAAGACATCATGAATGATAAACAGCGACCACCGGTTCACGCGCGGCTTAGTGCTGCGCTAGGAGCAAAGGGATTACCGGATGCCTTCTTCTCACGCGCCGTCTGGTTCAGTCACGAAGGTGTGGAAAGACATGGTCCCGCTACAGCAGATTATTCGATCTCCAACATGCCCTATCTCGTTCCTAATCGAAGGCATGAACGTCACAACGTGGCCGCACATATTCCCACTGCAACGCACCGCGCGCCCGGTGCGAACCAGAACGGGTTCATGATTGAACAATTCGCTGATGAGATGGCACTGGCAGGTAACTGGGATCCTCTGGAATGGCGTATTCAAATGACCAAAGGCCTCGAGCCCTGGCAACGAGTTCTACTAAAACTAAAGGAAGTCTCCGGTTTCACGACAGATCTGGAAAAAGGACGAGGCATGGGTATCGCTGTAGTTGAAGACCATGCTTCGATTTGCGGAGCCTGCGCGACGGTTTCGGTAAGTCGACGTGGTCAACTCACAATAGAGAAATTGGTGATGGTGATGAACAGCGGTTACATGATTAACCCGCTTAATGCCAGTGAACAGATTGAGGGCGCAGCATGTTGGGAGCTATCCCATGCCTTATATGGAGGACTCGATCTCAGCGAAGGTCATTTCAAAAATAATAATTTCGATACTTATCCGCTAATGCGCATGCCGCAGATGCCCGAAGTCGAGATCCATTTTGCATTGTCACAAGATGGTTGGTGGGGCGGCATGGGTGAACCAGGTGGTCCTCCGGCACCGCCAGCGGTTGCCAATGCCATTTATTTCGCAACCGGTAAACGGCCTCGCTCTACACCATTCAACCGGCACGACCTTAGCTGGGGTTGATGTGTTTGAATAATTCCAGAACTTCTTATCAGTACAGGAGCCAGGTGTAAGCTAAGGTTTCATCCTTGATTGCCACCCCAGGTATATGTGAAGACTACGCGAGATAACTAATGACACTTCTTTAAGTGTTTACTAAGCAACCACCAATTTACCGGCCATGCCGCTAGAAAACCTGCAATCACCGCAACTACGATCGCGATCCAAAATATTGGCGACAAGATCGAATCCGCCTGCATTCCTCCCATGGCGTAATCCACCGCATTCATTACTATTTCCATCACGCCAATCGAAATAGCTTCACCCAACCAAATCATTTTCAAGGCTTCTAAAAAACTTTTCTTCTTGTGCTTCATCACCGGTAACAATCCAAGTGTGAACCCGGATATATAAGCCAGTGACGTAGCTAATATAATCGTACTCCAAACACTCAGACCTAAAAGCAGACCAATTGAAAGCCCTGTTACTTCACCAATTACGCAGCCCGTTAAACAGTGCAACGTAGCATGTGCTGAGGTAATTAGGTTGTTGTCACTATTTTGCTTATGAACTTGCGTTTCCATATATGCCTCCGTTAATACCAAAATCTAATTCCGGCTACCAGGGACAGATTTTCATTTTCTTCACCCTCAGCTCGGATAATATCGGCAGTCTCACCAAAAGCACGCGACCAGTTAATGCCCAGATAGGGCGCTATTTCTTTTGTAATTTCATAACGCAAACGAAAACCGGCTTCAAAACTACTGACTCCAGAACCAATCCCTGACGCTACATCATTGGATAACGAGAAGTTTGCCTCAATACGTGGTTGCAATATTAGCTTTTGCCGTATGCGTATTTCGTATTCACCTTCTAACCTGAATGACACATCTCCTTTATTACTAATGAATGATGCAACATCAATTTCAAACCAGTAGGGCGCGAGCCCCTGCAAACCAATTACCCCATATGTTCTGGAAGGGTCTGGTTTTACATCATGACGGACTCCAGCCTGCAAATCCCAAAATGGACTGATTGCCCGACTATATAAACCTTGTAGCTCAAACTCTTCGAGTTTCTCTTCCTCAAGGAAATACTCTCCTTCACTCTTCATCCAGAACTTATTCAAATCATTGCCGTACCAGGCTTGCGCGTCCCAATTGAACAATGATTCACCCTCGTGAGATTGATACTCAACACGTTCCCCCATCACCAGAAAAGTCGGCTGTCCACCATGATGATTGCGCAGTTGCTCTCTAGCCTTTGCCATTTCAACTGGATCGTAATACTTATCAGCCATTTCTTGTGCAATTGACGGACTAAGCATTGTTATGCATATAACAAGTAAATTAATTTGCCTAATCATGATGTCTTTTGTTCCGAGGGTATGACTGATACGACTCGCATCATTCCCGCAATCATGTGATAGAGGAGATGACAGTGCATCACCCAATCACCAATGGCGTCCGCGGTAATATCAACGGATAGCTTTTCTCCAGGCTTTATAGTGATGGTGTGCTTACGTGGTTTATTTGAATGCTCTCCAGTGACAACATCAAAAAACATCCCGTGTAAGTGAATCGGGTGCGGCATCATTGTGTCATTGACGAGAGTCATGCGTAAACGTTCACCTTCATAAAATTCTATAGGCTTTTCTACTTCAGAAAATTTGATACCATCAAAAGACCACATGTATCTTTCCATATTGCTCGTGAGGTGAAGTTCCAGTTCACGCTCAGGTTCGCGCTTATCTGGGTTTTCATCGAGACTTTCCAAATCCGTGTATACAAGCACTCGATGCGCTTCGTTTTCTAAACCATTTGGAGGCTCATCTAATCTGTTTGCCGGTGCCATTGCCTGGCCGACCACGCCAGAACCCCGTGGATGATCATGCGTGATCATATTTGTCATCTTATGGCCATGATGATTCCCGTTTGAACTTGTCATACTGCCCCCGGAATCATGCTCCATCCCCATATCACGCATATTTAACAAGGGTCTTTTGCGTAAGGCAGGTACATCGGCAATAAATTCCGCAGCACTTGCTAAGGTTCCGCGCGTGAATCCGCTTCTATCATTGCTTTCACACATGATAGTGTGAGCACCCTCGGACTCCGGCTGCACAATGACGTCGTAGGTCTCTGCAACACCAATTTGAAACTCGTCAGTCTCAACCGGCTTGACATTTAGCCCGTCTGCTTGTACCACGGTCATAGGAAGTGTGGGGATTCGCACATTGAATATGCTCATTGCCGAAGCATTAACAAACCGTAATCGTACTCGCTCACCTGGTCTAAATATTCCTGTCCAGTTTTCTACAGGACTATGGCCGTTTAAAAGGTAGGTATAGGTTGTGCCGGTTACATCAGCAATATCAGTAGGGTTCATTCTCATTTCGCCCCACATCTTTCTCTGCTCAATTGCACTTCCCAAACCTTTCGTCTCAATATCGGCAAATAAATCACCAAGCGTCCGCTGCTGCTGATTATAAATATCACTGTTTTTCTTCAAATTTGTAAAAACACGTTTGGGGTTTTCAAACGCCCAGTCAGATAACACGACGATAAACTCCCTGTCGTATTCAACAGGGTCAACATTACGTGGTTCAATGATGATGGGCCCGTAGTGACCTAATTGCTCCTGCAGACCCGAATGGCTGTGATACCAATAAGTGCCCGATTGAATGACGGGAAATTTATAGGTAAAGGTCTCTCCCGGTTTGATTCCAGGAAAACTTACGCCGGGGACACCGTCCATATAAAAGGGAAGCAAAATCCCGTGCCAATGAATGGAAGTATCCTCTTCTAAATGGTTGGTGACCCTGAGCGTTACTTCATCACCTTCTGTCCATCGTAAAAGCGGTGCTGGTAGTTGATTATTTATCAATATTGCACTTCCAGTTCTACCATCGATACTGTATTTGCGTTTTGATACAGACAGATCAAAGACATCACCAGACAAGGCTTTAAGACCATCAGTATCATTAAGATTTCCTGACTTTGCCCAGCCAGGAATCAGATACTGCATAGCCACAGAAGTGCCGAGTAGAGCGGTATTTTTGATAAACCTTCGGCGATTTTTGTCTACATTCATTACTTGATAATCTCGATATTTGTAATATACTATATACCCCTATAGAGTATATTGTCTATTAATATTATGAAAAATGAAAAATCTGCCATCAACAAGCGATTGAATCGAATCGAAGGGCAAGTTCGGGGAATTAACAAAATGATTGAGGAAGAACGCTATTGCATTGACGTTCTTCAACAAATGCAGGCGATTAAATCCGCATTGGCAAAAGTAGAAAATTTAATTCTTAAAGATCATGCTGCTTCATGCGTAGAAAGCGCGATTGCTTCAGGCGATACAATTGAACAACGTAAAAAATTTGGCGAGCTTGTAGAACTGTTTAGTAAAGTGAAAACCTGATATTCAAACTAATTTGATAGTTTCTCTACTTTGATAATTTTTAAGTCTGGAACGGCATAAGATTGTACTGAATCGAGTGCGGAGGTATCACGGGGATTAATCACACCTATTCACAAAAAAATAATATTTTTTCATTATCTTAATGTCGATGTTGCCAATCGACATCATTCAGTTATTTCAATATTTCTAAGACTTAGATTGAACTTAAATTATTGCCAGACGCCGCAACTAATTATTCTTAACGGACATAAATCACGTAGATTGTTTATATAAATAGAGTATTTACTCTATAATAAAGTTGTCCAATTTCTGTTTCAATGCCACCTTAACCAAACAGGGTATATTAACCCATTCGCTTACATATCAAGTACGGAACAAGAGCGGATCAGATTATTCGCATCGTTCAAACTCTTTGGGGGAAAAATGATGAACGAGAGAGAGACAATACGTAAACAGCAAGCAGAGCTGATCACAAAGGCAGCTGCAGATAGCGAAATGGGACAGTTGTTACGTCGCTATTGGCAACCCGTTGCGCTTAGCCGAAAGCTGCAGCCCGGCAGTCCTCCACAGGCGATTCGTATATTGGGTGAAGAACTTGTGTTATTTCGTAATGATGAAGGTCGTCCGGGCTTACTAAATAGAAAATGTGCTCATCGCTGCGCAGATCTCAGCCTGGGGCGTATTGAAAATGGCGGATTGAGATGTCTCTATCATGGCTGGTTATTCGACATCGGTGGTAATTGTCTGCAACAGCCCACCGAGTCCGCTGAGACACAAACCTGTGACAAAGTTAAACAAACGGCCTATCCCTGCTATGAAACTGGAGGTGCTATTTGGGCCTACTTCGGGCCGGGTGATCCACCGGTTTTCCCGCGTTTCCCAGCACTCATGGCGCCCGAGGAACATGTCGTCACCCACCAATGGTATACAAAAAGCAATTTTCTTCAGGGCAATGAAGGAAATCTCGATCCTAGTCATACCTCTTATCTACACGGCTATGTCGAAAAGGGGGAGAAGGCACCCTGGACTGACGCATTTAACTGCTTCAAGGTTGATCCAGCCCCCAATTTATTTGTTGAAGATACTTGCTTTGGCGTAAGAATTTACGCAGAACGGGATTCCGAAGAAGAAAATAAGAAAGTACTCAGAACCAGCAATTTCATTATGCCGAATGCCGCAGCTGCTAATGGCTTCGAAACTGGTTTTGGTATCGGTGGATGTGCCATGGTCTGGCATGTGCCGATTGACGACGTGCAACACTGGCGCTTTGAATTCACTTTTCATTGTAAAGTGTCGAGAGAGGAAGGTCTGGATGAGATTGATCGAATTTTTAATAGTGAATTTACAGAGGATGGTATGCCACTAAGGAAAAACGAGAACGGATTTATACAGGATCGAGAGGAAATGAAATCAAATTCTTTCAGTGGTGTAGGACCATGCTTCCCTCTGCATGATATCTTTATTGTTGAAAGCCAGGGAGAAATACATGATCGGACGCAGGAGCATCTCGTCCATTCGGATGTCGCTATTGTCCGCGCACGACAACAGATACGTGAAGGCCTGCAAGATATTAAAGAAGGGAAAGATCCTCGCGGAATAGCCCGCAATACAGATGACAGTCTGTTTCCTGATTTTCTCGTCGTGACAAAATCACTTGATAGAGATACCGATAGTAAAGAACATTGTTACCAGCTTGAAAAAGAGGATATTTACCGTCTGGACACGTCAGGCTGAAAACAATATTACGATATTTTAAACATAGTTATGTCCGCATCAACAATACCTAGACTCGCTTATGGGCAAGATGAACTCATCGCTTAATAATTTTTTCCGTGTGTTCGGTCCCGGCTTGCTATTCGCCGCAGTTGCGATCGGTGTATCCCATCTCGTGCAGTCTACCCGGGCGGGTGCATTTTACGGACCGGCCATGATTTTGTTCGTGCTTGCGTCGATGGCAGTAAAGTACCCCTTTTATCGCTTTGGCCCCCAATACACAGCGGCTACCGGCCGCACCCTGGTAGATGCGTTTCGCCGACAGGGTCTTTGGGTTTTCATTCCATTTTCCTTATTGATGGTGCTTACTTCCTTCATCGCCATAGCAGCCCTCTCCAGTGGTACTGCTGTAATTGCCGGCAACGCGTTTCAGCTTGATTACAGTCCCGTCAAGATAGCGGTTTTTCTGCTCGTGGCAAACGCCGTGATACTCGGTTTCGGCCGCTATCATTGGCTCGACATTATTATGAAGCTATTTGTCTTTATTCTTTCATTGTCAACCATTGCGGCGACACTAATTACCTTACCCATCATCGACTGGTCGCGCACAGTTCAACAATTTCCACCGGAGATGACCAAGACAGCCATCATATTTATCGTTGCGCTGGTAGGCTGGATGCCGGCACCGCTTGAAGCGGCGGTGGGTCATTCTTTATGGACTAAAGCAAAGGCCAGTGACAGCGGGTATCGGCCCAAGATTAAAGAATCGATCATGGATTTTCATGTTGGCTATGTGGGTACATTGTTCCTGTCCTTTTGTTTTATGTTGCTTGGAGCTGGCGTGCTGCAGGCAGAGGGTAACGAATTGGCCCGCGGTGCTGCTGCTTTCACCGGACAATTTATTTCACTATACGAATCAGCCCTGGGCGAATGGAGTGGTATATTGGTGCGAGTTTCCGCCACTGTAGTTATGTATTCCACCCTTCTCGCTGCCACCGACAATTATGGCAGGATGATATCTGGTATTTTCCTGCGTCTGAATACGCCGGAGCAGTCCTGGGAGCGAGATGCCGGTCAACTGCCATCTGTTTTATACAACGTTCTAATTGTTGTATTGAGTACGGGTGGTTTTTTTGTATTTCTTTTGTTCGCTGAGTCATTTCGTACATTGTTAGCAATCGCGACAAGCGCGGCTTTTATCTCCGCGCCTTTTATCGCAGTATTGGTTTACCGATCAATCACAAGTGATGACCTGGAAGATTCCCAAAAACCAACGCCCGGTTTACGAAGATACAGTATCTTCTGTATTGCTGCGTTAACGGTTTTTGCCATCGCTTATATTTTCCTGTTACTAACTTAACAACTTCAACTTCGATTAAGCAATACGAATTTTGTCGAGATGGAAAGATAAAACTAGCAATTAGCAAATTGATCGAATTTGTTCCTGTTGAAACAATTTGGGATAGCTCAAATGAAAAATACTATTTTTTACCTTGTGGTACTCGTAAGCTTATTTTCAACGACAAAGCATGCTCTCGCCAATGACATAGACATTATCAGGAAGGCAAGCCTGGCTCACTTTGACGCACAGAACCGAGGCGATGCAGAAGTCCGCATCGCCCATCACAGGCCTTATCACACTCAATTTTCAGATGGTGGAGAACTAAAAGTAGGAAACTCTCTTGATGAACAATTAGAGTCAGCTCGAAACTTGTACGGAACTGGTATCAAATTTGATCTTGACCTTACAAATATGAATATCCAAATTTACAATGATGCTGCTGTCGTTACAGGTCACGTGGTCGGCACGGTGACTAAACCGGATGGTGAAGTCTTGATTGCACGAGAACAACGAACTGCTGTGTTGATAAAAGAGAACAGCGTCTGGAAGGAAGTTCACGTGCACATCTCGCCATTGACATCAAAGTGATGCCCGGTTCGGGATTAGAATTGGGTCTGAAACAGACCTTTTTCAACATGAATTAATCAATCCATGCTCAAGATATCGAATCACACCCGTGGATTTTTAATAACCTTTATTGGTGTCCTGGTAATAACACCGGATGCTCTATTGTTTCGACTGGTAAATACAGATCTCTGGACCATGGCTTTCCTGCGTGGCAGCTTAATGCCTGTGGGCTTATTCTTGATATTTCTCGGCTACTACCGGAAACGCACTCTGCAATTAATACTAAATATCGGTAGTGCTGGTATTGTCGTTGCTCTATTGTCGCTGTGCTCGAATATGGGATTTGTTACGGCATTAACTTACACCACCGTAGCAAAAACACTGATTATACTGGCTTGCATACCGATGTTTACTGGCCTTTTTTCCTGGTTTTTTCTAAAAGAAAAATTGAATTTGGCAGGCATTTTGACACTAGTAGTCAGTTTCACCGGCGTGTGTATAGTAGTCGGTGATAACGCGAGTTCCACAGCACTCAATAAAGGATTAGTAGGAGATCTAGCTGCGTTGCTTACTGCGCTATGCTGGGCGGCCATCTTTACTTATCTAAGACGTCATAAAGAAGTCAATATGATACCGGCTATTGGTCTGGGATGGATTGCATTGGCATTGGTGTCACTGCCATTTGCACAACCATTTTCACTTAACACTACTCAATTGTCAGCCGCATTGCTAATGGGCTTGATTGTTCTTCCTGTCTCATTCAGTTTAATCGCGATTGGACCTCGCTATCTGCCTGCCCCGGAAGTAAGTCTTTTATTGCTTCTTGAAACAGCTCTGGGGCCACTCTGGGTGTGGCTGGTTATTCACGAACAACCTGGCACTAATACGCTCATTGGCGGGACAATCGTAGTTATTTCAATCGCGGCTTATTCGGTATCGCAACTCGTCACAATGAAAAGAACAGTAAAATTGGAAACCAGTCATTCTTAACGTAAACATCAATACCTGCTTCTGATTTGCAACTGCTATACTTACCCTACCCCGATTAATTTAGTAGACAGAGGTCAGATGATGAACTCTCTTTCGATTCAGAAGCAACAACCACTGGCACTGGCGACTTCACAAATCCATCGAAGTTGCAGCCTCGAGGAACTCCAATTTACTTTTTTGAACGTAGCCCCGAAATTTGTCAAGGCAGATGCTTTCGGTGTCTATCTGTTCGACGACAATCTGGAGACTAAAACAGTCACAGCACATCAGGCCAATAAAAAGTTTCTTTCTGAATATGAAAAAATTCGAACAGAGGATCCACTGTTTAGGTTTATTTTACAAAAAAAGAAATTTACCCACTCACTGGATATTTTTGATCAGTGCGACTGGATGCAGCAACCATTACATGACTTTTTATCACGTTGGGGTCTGGATTATTCAATAGAGGCCCCGCTGATTCATAACGGTAATATATCAGGCACCTTGAATTTCGCCATCGGTGGTGAGCAATATTTCGGCAAGGAGAGTCTTGCTGCTGCTCGTTTTTTATGTAACGAATTTAATATCACCTATAAACGTATTCTTGACTTCAGTAATTTGAAAAATGAAGTTGAGACCCTGAGGTCTTCAAAAAAGCCGACTCAGAGTTTATCGAAACGTGCGCAGGAGGTACTTGAATTACTGACAACTGGATTGAATAATCAAGCCATATCCGAACACCTCCACATCAGTGAGAATACCGTGCGATATCATATCAAGCAGATCTACAGAGTTTTCGCTGTACATAACAGGGCTCAACTACTCAGATATGTGTTCTCAAATATAGACACAACAAAACAGCAGCACTAAGCGGCCCGGCTTAACCTTCCATGCGTTTATTCTGAGTGTCTTGCACCAATAAACAGCCCAGTGCTTGTTACTGATTATTCCTTTTCCATATAGGCCGGTCGTTTCCAGATACCACGCTCATACATGCGTTCAACGGCATCACCGACAACCCTGTCATTGTCCTCGTGTTTGAGAGGTGGATCCTTCAGACAACGATTCTTATCGTATAGAGGTTCATCGTAAATGAGTCTAAATTGCTCGGTACGCAGGTCCTTCAACCAGTTACCCCAGAGTGAACGCGCACGGTATTGTCTGAGCGCTTCAATATCGATAATGCCGCCAGCATAAGAAGCCGCGCCGCCAGATTTGTGGTTGGAAATTATCTGACCCTGGTAGTCAACAATCATTGAATTGCCGCCAAAAGTATCAATAGGAAAAGGGGAATCGGGCATCGGACAATAACCACCGGGATTGGGGGCGATCACAAACATCGTATTATCCAGGGCCCGTGCACGGTTTTGTACTTCCCACAAACCGTTAGCGACATAGGGCTCAGGATAACTAGGCCTGTAGACAATTTCCGCACCGTTCATGGCCAGACCACGTGCGGTTTCAGGATAGCTACCCT
>WLWI01001804.1_pt1 | contig 18428 bp, 7 predicted proteins | sample 6701501 | NCBI WGS metagenome assembly WLWI01 (sample SAMN12718690, study PRJNA515312) | sponge metagenome | isolation source: marine sponge | host: Mycale hentscheli | place: New Zealand: South Island, Marlborough, Capsize Point | collected 2014-11-01
GGCTCCTTCGGCAGGTACTTTGTCCTTGTGTTGTAGTGGAGAAGCCCCTGTAAGTATACAATAGTAGTAATCGTGCATAGCAACCATCAACAAAAAATTGCGTAGGCGGTGTGCGGCCACCCTTAATTACTTAAAATTTCAGTATAAAATAAAAATAAACAACTACAAAAATTATTTTTACAATCCAAATCATACAATAATGCTATGAATAGTCATAATAATAAACATCACTGCACTAGTACTAAGTCATGTCAACTAAACTATAAGCTTGATTATCATGAAGTTCAATGTCATTCGCTTTATTATCGCTTTATTATCACTTTATTTTTCTTTATTAACATTCTTTACATCATCATCAATGTCCTCACATTCATCAACTCCATGTTCTATTTGGTTATTTTTGTCTGCTTCAGTTAATTGATGTAGTGAATGCTTCCTGTAATTAATAAATAATACACAATACATACAACAATCATGACAATTGACATACACACTACTCAATATGTGCTATTTATGTGTAAGTCGACACAGGTACATTATCATTATTATTGCAAAATAATACATGCAATATAATGATAATGTACCTGTGTAGACCTACACATAAATAGCACATATTGAGTCAGATTGTAATATGGCGAAATATTTTCATGAGCAGTCTAATTTATGCTCCTGAGCAGGCTAATTTATTTTCATGAGCCTAATGCGAGTTAAATACAGCTTGAGAGTGAAATATCTAGCCATATCACTCTGACTGTCAGAGACAGACAGTTTGATTCTAAAATTAGTGTTCTACTACCAATTGGAGTTGTGGATGTGAATCCTAGAAATACAATACTTCTGTGAATATTGATTGTCAGACCTGATCTAGGTATAGACCATGTAGTACAGAGAAATATGCTCAGTTCTACTTCTTGTAGAATAAATGAACTAGAGAATCTAAATCCAATAGCATATGAGGTAGTAGTCACATCTACAGTGTAGAGTTGAGAAGCCCAGATACCTCTCTGACTGACATCAAATGTAGGAATAATTCCATCAATTATAGATCCCATTAACAACACTCATTAGTCCATTACAATCACAGAACATTTCATTGCTTGCACTGGTCATCCTACAGACTGAGGGACATCCTGCATTAGAATCAGATCCATTGATAGAAGATACCTCCATTAGCGTAAATGCAAGAGGTCGGATAATGGCTCCTACATTTTAGCATCAGTGTTACACCTGTATGAATGGAATAGAATACTCACTCACCATAACAAGTACTGCATAGAGCTATCAAAATAACCAACCCTCCCGCCAACCAGTGTCGCAGTCAACCGCGAGATACAGCACCCACAGGATAAGCACTTCTATTTACCGAATCCACACCCTAACTTTCACAACGTTCTATCCATTCCCGGATTCTAGGTGAACGATACGGGGACGCCCACTGAAATGACCATCTTCCGGTCCCTAAATTGTTAGGGAAAAGTTACCGTACCCAGATTGCTAGCTTTCCTCTATTCGAGGACCTGGGGTAGCTATGTTTTTGCAGCTTCCACCTTGAAGTGTTCTTGCCTGTTGGAATTCATAACATAACTGTTGATCAGTTTTAACTTGGATCTTCTGACCCGTATTTAAATTAAGTTCTAACTTTTACCTGTATAATGCTATGGAATTTATATCGAGTTAGTTGTAACAATAATGATCAAGCAACCACACATATTATACATATAATGCCAGAATTGAGAAGGAAAAAACAACAACAAAAAAACTCAAACAAGAAATAACAGCACAGGGAATTTGGCTCTCAGATTTTGTCAATGGTTGCAAACAAAATTCAGATCTAAACATAAAGAAAATTTTACTTCTGAAAAATTAAAGCAGTGCAACTTTGTAATTGTGTGTGACCATTTTCTATGATAGATTTCAAATGGCTAGACTGAAGTCAAAATACAATGTAATGAAATTTCTATAACTTTTATTAGCTACTGCCTATCATTAGAACATATGATCGAAGATCGACATGATTCACACAAAGATATGGCAAAGTAACCAAAGCAAAAATTGATTACTGTAACTTAACTATAACTATTATAGTAATATAATACATGAAGTTTTACTGCACTTAAAAACAATTTGGATGACCTCAAACCTAAATTTATTTTGAATTTCAATGCATAGATCTAAGCATTGATGATAACATAAAAATTAGCATTTTCTCTTGAGAATGGAGCCTATTAATAGTAATAGAAAAGAATAACTATGATGATTTCAATACACCTATGTGAGCATCATGAAGTTACTCAAGATCATGTACCAAAGGATAACATTGTGAAGATGGATAAATATAACATTATTATATATTATAATATAATAATATATTGTATAAATACATACTTTAACTGATACATTCATTACCAAGAATACAGTACTATAATGTTTTCTAGAGATACACAGTTTGGTTCTCTGTGCTAGTTAAAGTTATAGATGTAAATCCTGGAAATGTAAAATCTCAGTGGATATTCGTTGTTTAAACTGATCTAGGTATAGCTGGACCATTATAGACTCCAGAAAAATATGTTCAGTTCTACTTGTTGAAACAGAAATCCACTAGAATATCTAAATTGAATAGCAAATGATGTAGCAGTCACATGTAGGACCTGCCGGATTATGCTTGAAAATATTAGAATTTTTTTTTATTCTATAAAATCAATTTATTGTTCCAAAAGAATAGTATTATTATTCTAAAATTTTCGTATTATTTTCTTGTTATTCTAATTAGAAAAACTGAAATGATGATGATTGCAATATATCTAGCTTTTTGTATGTTATGGAATAAATCAGTAAAACTATCAGTCTCTTACTTATAAATTACTCAATATGACTGATTTTTTATAGCTAGCTAATCTCTCAGTGAGAACCTTGAACATCGGATAAAATGTTCAATCAATGAATGAAACGTGCTCTGCTGAAGCTGAAAAAAGTTTAATTTTGAGACAAAGATTTGGGGGAAATGTGGATTACGGCATTAAAGAATATTAATTTGCTCGGTAGTGGATCCTTTTTTTTGTCAATTCTAATGAAGTATGATTGTTGAGTTGCTCAAGAAGAGAATCCATTCAGCATAATTCTCGATATGACTTGCTGATTCTGAGCCTGTCTGCACTAACCCAGCTGCTTCAATCAAGTAAAGAAGATCTATTTCATAACCACATTTCTACACATGTTTATGACCTTTGTTGTAAAAGAAAAAGAGAAAACAAAAGCATTATTTCTTTTATAATATGGACTGTTTATTTTCATTTTCCCTTTATTATTCTCCTAAAGACCCTTATTATTATAGAATTGTTCCACTATGCTAATACAAGTCTATTATTCTAGAATTATTCCACCAAGCTAATACATGTCTATTATTCTTGAAAAAAATGCTAGCTTAATCTGGCAGGGCCTAGTCACATGTACATAGTGTAGCGTAGCCTAGGTATTTCACTGACTGACATTATCAATTTCCATTCTTAATTATAGTCATTACAAATATATATTACAACAATCCAAGGAACTCCAGCATGTATCTGAATGAAAAAGCTACTTCACGTAACTTCATTATTAATTCAGCTTAAGCTACTCCATTAGTTTTTATGTTTTATATTTATGCATAGCTACTGTTCTGAAAAAACAACAAAAACAAATACATTAATCTTAATTTGAGTCTGGTGTCTATTATATTCACTTTTGAATTGAAGTCGAACAACAAGTTGGCTTGAAGGAATCACAATCAAGGTGTTCAGGAAGTATTCACACACTAACAATTACTTATCTTTCAGTTCTCGCCACCCCATTGAAAATAAGATTGCTGTTGTAAGTACATTGACCAGCAGAGCCAATAATATCAGGTATACTAATGAGAAATATATATAAGAAGACGAATTCTCTTATTCTCAAACAGCTTTGAGAATGAATAGGTATCCAATTCACATCATCAAAAAGGAATTTACATCCAAAGAAAAAGAGAATCAGAACATCAAAAGAACTACAACAATCCCGTATATTAAGAACAAATTAGAAAGTATATAAAATGATGCTAAAGAACAGTGAATATCAGAACATGCTTATAGCTACACAGGACTTAAAGAGAATTTTAGTTCATCCAAAGGACACTATTGATTCTTCAAAAGAATGGTGTGGTTAAATGAAATTTCATGTTCTAGTTGTGAAAAAACAGAGCAGAGAACAGAGAAAAAAAACGGCATTAGACAGATCGAAATAGTATTTAAATATGCATTGAAATCAGGATATCCAATAAATTCAGCAGTGGCAGAGCATGCAATAAAGACAGTTTTTACCACATCAATTGGAAGGACATCAAGGTCTTGTAAATTTGTAAAAGTAAGAACAAGCATTGTGTATTGTAATCTTGATTCCTCCTTAAAATGCAGGATTCAAGAATGTTATTACTGTTTTTACAAATTAAATTGTTACAACATTATGACAAACAAACAGTAGCAAAAATACTAACACGTAGCTCTCAGACGTATTTCCAAAGTTAAAAAGTACTCCTCATAACTTCTGGGACTATGAAGTACTTCTGAGAAAGTTTTATAATCTCTCCTACAATAATAGAAAGTAAATTGCAATCCCAGAGAATAGCCACCCAATAGCCATACTCCATGCTTGTTTCCTTAGGCAAGATTGGGAATCCCAGAGTTAAAGGAAACTATATTATGTGGAAGTGGTCCAAGAGATAGAATTGCTTTGTGGACTCCCACTGAAATACAGGATGGCAACAGATTAATAGTGGTAAAGTGCACTTTGTGAGGTAGGCACAATCATCTCTTAGCTAATAACGATTTTTGTATAGGTTGCAACATATGTTTAGAGGTCTGCTGCTTCAGATGCTAATTCTGATATGTGGTCACCCAAAATAAATATTTGTTGAAAATTCCTGATGTAACTTATGCAAACCTGTAATCACAAGTGGGGATAGCAAGTATAGAGCACAAGCTTCACTCAATGTTGACGTCATGTCATGCACGCGGGTGAGTACAAATTTGATGTAGAGCTCTCATCTGACTCTTTTTTTCCTTATTCTTATATATAATAGGTCACCAAACCAGACTAGTTTGTTGTACAGCTGTGTATTATAATTGTAGTGACCACGTGCATTGAATTTTATATTTACCTGAATGAGAAAAAGGAAATTTTCTTGCCTTGGTTTTAATTAAAGTTTGCATTTTAGTGAGCGATTTTATGCAATGACATACACTCACAGCTGCGCTATAGATTCATTGGGACCAGTTTTTTTTTGGTTTACAACACAAATAAATTGTATAGGAACAAAGAACTCTGAATTAGTGACCATCTATGGCTATAATTGTATCATTGAAAACAGAAAGAAAATATTCTTGCAAGAAATGTCTCTCCAAGCTTTGCAAAAAAAAAAAAAAAATCAATGTAACAATTTCAAATAGGCACAATTTAGATATGTTAAATAATATGGGTAGATTTATAGCTTATTAATCTGTTCTTCAAAAAAATAATATCACTAAATGTACACATTCCCAGTTATCAAATACTTATTCAAACATTTCGATACTCACTCTAAATCAACCAAGTGGGCTTCCCAGGTGAATCGTGTATTTGAGGCAACATCGCACACATATCTCAGCTCACCATCAAGAACAGACTGAAAAATAGCAGGAGCATTCTTAATCCCAAACGGCATACAAACATACTTAAACTTTGGGCCAAGAAATCTATGTAAGGTCGTGTCTAGCCTCATACCACAATTTAGTGGGAAAAAAAGCAGCAAGATCTAATACCACAGAATTAATAGCCTTATCCAAAAATTCTGTGAGCAGGGGAAGCTAATGGCTCTTAAAAGGGAAATCATATATAATTCTAGCTGGTTACCACTAATTCCTCTACTGGCATAACTTGACTAGCTACACAACTCTGCCAAACTTTCCACTATAATTACTGCATCAATAAATTTCATAATTCTAGCCTCAATAGCACTACCGATCTCATTGAAACCTTATCAACCTCACTATCCTTCTGTACTTCAATCACACACTTCATAACAGAACATAATCAAAGACTTTCACGAAACACATAATATTTCCTTTAAAGTTCATTTCTTACTAATACTTTCTGAACTCTTAACTAGTTTTCCTGTGCATATGATGGTAGTTGTGTTGTGTTTGTTGTAATGTTGTAATGAATCATGACACTTGTCAGTGCTGCTCAGATCCATAGTTAAAAATGTTTACTTGATCAAGTCAGTCTGAATAAATATAAATTAAGGATTGTAGTAGTCATCCTGTCTGTTTGTCTGTTAGCCTGCTTGATGAAATGTATAACATTAGTGTGTACATGCAAATTGGAGAAAGCGAACTTTTTATTATTCTTTCTAATTATTCACTACTAATTGGCCAGCGAGGTAGCGAGAGAGACACTTACTGGGGTAACACAATCGAAAATCGGGGATGTTTATTTATTGGCGAGCGAGCGAAGCGAGTGAGACACTCTCAGGGCTAGGGCTAGGGCTAGGGCTAGGGCAATCGAGATTTCGCTATATTTATTGGCGAGCGAGCGTAGCGAGCGAGACACTTACAGGGGTGGTAACACAATCGAAAATCGGGGATGTTTATTTATTGGCGAGCGAGCGAAGCGAGCGAGACACTATCAGGGGTAACTCAATCGAGATTTCGCTATATTTATTCATTTATCTGTTTATGGGGTACGTGAGACCTCTGTTTTCGCCCGCGCTTCGAATTACGTAAGTTAGGTAAAGCGTTCACAGTTCCAGTATTTTTCAATTAACGAGCGCGGAGAATCCGTTGTTTCAACAAAAACGTTTACAGCTACTCTCTTCTTGAAACAATTGTGAAGTCTTTGTCAAGCTGCGCTTCTTTGCCACTGCTTTCGAAGTTTATTCAGGTAATTCGGTTAGTTTAGTCTGGGATCAGAGACTTTAGATTCTCTGATGCTAACTGAGAATGGAGGAAAAGGTTACACTGTGCACTACAGTTAGATGTAATTTCTGTCCTATTTTTCTGTAAAAAGAGTCTGCTCGCTCGCCATGCATTTGCGCTATTCGAGCGCACCACTAGTTAGTATGAATTAGTGTTAATTGGCGAGCGAGCGTAGCGAGCGAGACACTTACAGGGGTAAAAATGAAAAAATCGGGGATGTTTGTTTATATATATGGACGTACGTATGTCATTTTGTACTTTGACCCTCCGTATTTTTGTGTTCGCTCCGCGTTCGACCCAGTCCCAAACTTCACTAAACAGAATCCTCCGGTTTAGCGACCATTACCCGTATCACCTTAGAAATTGAATTGTTTACGGCTTTGAATTGTTTTGCGGGTGCAGTTAAAACACAAAATCTTATGGGAGCTCCATTTCTGTTCGAGTTAGTGGCGGTGGTAAGTTAATGCGCTATTTGTCACAGTTATAAGCCCTACTCAACAGTATTTACTTAAAAATGCATTGTCCACTAGACGAACCTCGAAGGTTAGTCTTGCGTAGGTATGTTCAGTTGTGTGAAAGTATTGTGCGTTACAACTACTATTAAGAATATCACAAAGAAAATTTTAAATAACGTGATTTGATTTTGTTTCTTCTTTTTCAATTCAAACTGTTGCGGGAGCGGTTACTATGACATTGAAAACCCCTTTACCTCATAGTAATGTAAAAACTCGACTTTATTTTAATAGCTTGAGTGTTAGTTGTTAAAATTAAATTTAACAATAGTGTAGTTTAAGGCTCGCTCGCCATTTGTGCTCAAGCACACCACTAGTTTATTTATTTATTTATTTATATATATGGACGTACGTATGTCATTTTGTACTTTGACCCTCGCGTTTTTGTGTTAGTTATGTGTTCGACCCCGTCCCAAATTGCACTAAACAGAATCCTCTGGTTTATCGATCAGTACCCGTATCACCCTAGAAATTGATTTGTTTACCCGTTTTGAATTCTTTTGCGGGTGCAGTTAAACCTTTAAAACTTAAGGGACTTCCATTTCTATTCGAGTTAGTGGCGGTGGTAAGTCAATGCGCTCTTTGTCATGGTTATAAGCCGTGCGGAACAGTATTTACTTGAAAATACATTGTCCACTAGACTACTGCGAAGGTAAGTCTGTGTAGGTGCATGTCCAGTTGTGTCAAAGCATTGTGTCTTATAACCACTACTTAGCTAATGAATATCACAAAGTAAACTTTTAAATAAAGTGTATTGTTTTGTTGTTGTTTTTTTCCTTCCAAGCAGTTGCAGAGAGTTGTTACTATGGCACTGAAATCCCTTTACCGTGTATGTGAAAATTAAAAACTGGACCTTATTTTCAGTAGCTTCAGTGTTAGAAGTCAAAATCATATAAAAATAGTATAGTCTTTAGGCTCGCTCGCCATTTGTGCTCAAGCACATCACTAGTTATAGTGGTACAAGCATTGTATGCAAGTGACGGCATTTCTGTACTAAAAGCAATGCCAATCTAGTCCTATCCACTTGAACTCAGTATCGTAAAATCATGATGGTCAAGGGCAATGAAAGTTTTATATATTTGATTACCTGACAATTGCAAGCCAGGTGAAAAAAAATTTCAGGACATACTTAAAATCCCATTGGAATAGTGTTAAACTCCTGTTCAACTTTTGCTGGCAGCAATGCATGGCACTCATAAATTGGCCCACTTTTATTGAACTAATATGTGAATATGGTTTGTTTGAAAGATATTCATTGCTGTCTGGCAGAGGGGTGACCATGAGGCAGGAAGTGGTTATACAGATAAATAGGCTGAACTCTGAAGACTGGCTCACTTCTGAGAAATACTGACTGGATTCAAGACTTTCTTGTCACTCATAAAAAGGTAATTTATAAAGTGTAAAATATGTATAAGAGAGTGTACTAATGTGAATTGCATTAAAAACAACAACAACCTTATCTAAGTGACCTTCACAAATAAGTAAGAATATAATTCTATAGCTTAATTTTTTCTGTCTATTCCAACTGAATTGCATATTCATTGGATTGCCACAGATCATATAAGTTTTGTAGTATCGCTGTCTTATTTATATTTTAGTAGTTGAATAAGTAGAGTACATAATAGGCCCTTTTCATTTGATTCCTTGAGTTACCAATGTGGTAATTCTGAATTGTGAAATAACGCTATATATTAGATTTTAAATATTTTTTTGATGTATTACTTTAAGCTGCAATTATATTTTGTTGTTGTTTTCAGGTTTTCTAAACGTGTAAAAGAATGGATACATTGACACCACCATTTTCACTCTGTCATGTACATAATATTCGAAGAAATCGATATTGTCGAACATGCTCACAATTGCATTGCTATCAATGCAGGGGGCCACATCTTAATCATGACGTTGAAAGAATAGATTTGGAAGAATGTATAATTGAAGTAAGAGAAACTTTCGATAGACTATTACCACTAATAAGACGTATTTCATCAGATACCTATTATAAAAAAATCAAGACAGCGAAGGAGATGCTGTACGAACACTTCAATTTTCGTGACAGTACAAGAACAATACGAATCAGCTCCTGGAATTTAAATAGAGTCACTGATAGCATAAAAAATGACTACAGACTAGATTGTATATGCAGAATAATTACCCAATATAGATTTGATATCATAGCTGTGCAGGAAATTAACCATGAGACAGTGATGGCATTAGTACATAGGTTGAATGATGATGGAGCTAGGAGAGATTGGGATTATGTGAGTGCAAATGAAGCTAAAATTTCAGGTAAATTTTTGTATAATAGATGTATTCCTGGGATAACTAATGATCAACAGCTCACAATACATAGAGATAACATATATTGCAGGAAGCCTGTGTCAGCAGAGTTCGCCACTACAGATAATTGGAGATTCAAACTTGTGAATTTTCACTTAAGACAACGAAAAACAACAGATAAAAAAATTCAAAATGACCATGAAGTAGCTGGATTGACACAATATTTTGTCAAAACTCATTTAAATGATGCTGGTGACTTGATTCTGCTAGGAGATTTCAATTGCATTCCAAACAGTGCTGCACTTACTAGTCGTGGATATAGTAATATATTTAGTGTGAAAGAATACACAAACACTAAATTATTTGACACTTATGATAATATTATAATACCTCACAAATTGCATCCTCGCTGTGTTGATCGTGGCATCTGTAGGACATCTCTTAAGAGACGACACTCCATTGCTGGAGAACGATACACTATTGAAGGTGCAGACTCTGTTGTAGGAATTTCTGATCATTTGCCCATCTGGGCTGATTTTGCTTATTAGTTTTCACCACTGTCACAATTTACTGAACTGAGACTAAACATCCACTCATTCTTGTGTTTTATTAATACTGTGTTGTATAATTATTTTTTGTTGTGTTATATAATTATTTCTTATTTGGAAGCCAGGTTTGATAATTAAAAATACTAGTCTCATAAAACAAGCAGCATCTTGGCCCAACCAGAATGTTTGGCAACTGAGTGTGAAACTCCCAATATAACCACACCTCTTCTAATATCACAATTGTTGCAGCCTACTATATATAGAACCAAATATTTACTGCCCATAATAACAACTTATTTTTATTAATTGATATATTTACAAGTTTTGAACAAATTCTTTTCAGTCAATACACTTTAAGCCTATATAATCTATAATACCTACTGAGGAACTTACTCAGAATGACGACTTCAGACCTTGTATGGCGCTACTTTTTTTATTTTATTTGGGCTGATTTTTTAGGAAACATGAAGCTGTCAGCTCTGCACAAATGAAATCTTGTGTGGGTAACGACCCTATCGTCCAATCATAATCACATCAGCTAATGATTTCTTTCTGTCTGATAGTCTGTAATCTCCAAAATCAGAGTGTAACAGACAGATAGACATGAGGCTATTATAACCCTCACAAACATGAGTTTTGATGGTTGAATGGAACTATTAATATGATTATAATTCCTTTGGCTAGAGATGTCATGAATAAAAGTGCTCGAACTGTTAAGTCTGCAGGTATTTTATTATGATCTCGATAAGGATAAGGAGGTGTGAATTTATGTTCTGTGAGAGAGTCAGAGTCTATCTCACACAACATGAAGATATTCAACATGTCTAATTGGAATTATAACATTAAGGGCACACAGCATTGCCCCTCCCCTTATTCAACCCCATGAACATACACACACACATATATACACATTCAAACATATTGATCTGAGCATGTGCTGTACAGTGAGACTATTCTATTCAGCATGTTTTATTTATGCAAGATTTTTTTAACACGAAGTATAACATTTTAGGGTATAATTTTGTCACTTTCACTCCTTTTCTCCAAAATCGATACCCTCCACCCCAGTTAAAACTAAGAAAAAAAAACAGAAAAAAAACTCAAAACGAAATGATTTTGACAAATCAACAACCAAAAATTTTCAATCATGTCTACCTATCACGAAGTACCTCGATGAATTAGTAATTCAGTATATAAGAGTATAAATTTGGTGAGAAGGCCCCTTTACAATTATAGTCATCATTATGTAGTTATTATAATAAAATATTACTGGCTGTCACTTAATTTATTCTTTAATTATTTTAGTTGTATTATGCCTAACCCAGAACGTATAAAATAATGCAGATTTTTTAAGATAATTGTGGGCGCACGATAAGGTATGGTAAGTTGTGGTTGTAGGTGAGAGTTAACTTTGTGAAGTCCTTCCCACTGGTAGTTTAGCGCTGCCACCTGGTCCTTGACTTATCTCGTAAGCAATCCCTCTTCAATAAATTGAGTTGGATTTTGAAAAAGAAAGCATTGTCACTTTGTGTGTTTTATAGGAAGCTATCAAAAATTTCATACAATGTCGTTTGCTATAAATTGTGACTCGCCTCATATATTGCAGACAAACTTTCACAAATATTATTTGCATTATTATAACTTAAAAAATACAAATACAAAAATATAAAATGAAATCCCAAGAGATACAAAATTAATTTTTTTATTTAAGTTTTATTAAAATAATCAACTGTAGTACTGACATAATAGAGATAACTTTGGTTAGTGAGATACAAATTTATTAAAAGGAATATCAACAAATATTGGAAGATGATCACTAACAGCTTGGGCATCTTCCATAGTCAATGATTTGTCCTTCTCACTATATATGTTTCCCACCTCTCTGTGACATCTCCCCATTATCTCAGGCAGTATTATATTGTCATATGTTGCTGTTCGTGAAGTGTTTGTAGGAGTACTCTCATCAAACATTGGATTAAACTTTTTCCCATCCTGCGTGCAAGGTTCAGGAATTGTATTAAAATCTCCCAATAGAATGGTTTTCCGTAGGTCATATTCTTTTTGGTCCAGTATTTTGTATAAATACTTCTGTTCCTTGTCATTACAACGTATACCATTTAAGCCGCAGAATTTTTTTACTAGGTAATCTCTTCTAGTAAAATGAAAGTTCCATATAGCAAAAAATTTGCCTGTACCCTTTATTTTAAATTGGGTGCAATTTATGTTATTTTGAAAAACATATTTATCTTGTATTTTCTTGTTCACCGAGTCCTCTTCTTCCAATGATACTGAATATTTTTTCCACAAAAATGTACCCCCTATGTGCACTTCACCATGTTCTGGTAAATTGCTTTCATATACCCCGTCTTCATTCAATATCTTCAATATAGAAGTTAAATTCTTTCCTTGAGCACCAATTTCTTGTATTCCTATCACATCGAAATCATAGTGCTTTATTGTAGAGCAAATTCTATCAATGGGTTCATCATACTCTTTGTTTTGGGCTTGTATATTCCATGAAGCAATTCGTATAGAAGTATGATCAATACTAAAGAAATCATTCATCCTTCTTGATAATTGGTCAATTTCCTCTAAAAAAACAGAAGCACGTCTAGAATAGCAATCGTTGTTGAATGTTGGTGCTGACTCGTGGAATTTTCTAGCATAATCTTTTAATTCAGTCACTTTTTGTAAGACACATCCTTGTTTGTCTAAAAATTCTGATGATCTTTCACTAGAACTGGAAGTTGTGGGAGTTTGTGAAGCCATGCTTACTTTATTCCTACTGTCATGGAGAATTTTATCTTTATATAGCCGCATGGGATTGCTATATTCATGAGAGTGATAATATTCTTTTATTAGTCATGAATATTTTAAAGTTATGCCTGTATTCAATAGCTGCATGACTTGTGAACTATAAGAGGTGGGTGCTATGGTGGGCGTGCAGTGAGGGGTGGGGACAATTTTTGGGAGTGAGTGCATGGTGATTATAGTAGAGAAAAACAGAGATTTATGGAGGGAAAACAGTGATTTGGGGAGGGAATAAAATGTATTATTGGCTGGGAAATGTTGTAGGTATGAATATTATTGGAGAGAAAGAAACATCATTTTGGAGGGAAATAATTTGGAGGGAACTTATTTTGGAGGGAAATAATTTGGAGGGAACTTATTTTGGAGGGATATATTTTGGAGGGAACTTATTTGGAGGGAACTTATTTTGGAGGGAAAATTATAGTGGAGGGAGAGAGCTGCAAATTCATAGGTTGTGGGTTTCTGAACTGCAGGTGTGTGGTTAGCACGTGTACTCATCTGGTAGAGGTGCATGCGTGAATATCATTACTGTGGTCCAGTAGGCAAGTGGTGTTGTTGTTTTTCCTGCCACAGTATCAGACTGCAGAGTGGACCATATTAGAAGAGCCAAGGTGTCTTGTCTAAGCTGCTTGTTCTATTTCACAATTTTTGTTTAACTGATGATTATTTATTGGTGTTGCATATTTCTTCCTTGACATGAACATGCCAGATTACTTCTATCTGATTTACAAAAGAAAAAAAACACTTAATCCACTAAAACATGGCTACGTATGATGGCTATGTATGATGGCTGCTTGACTACACACTGGAAAAATACAATTAATTTGAAATGTGATGTTTTTGCTATGGAACAGCCAGCACTTAACAATGATACAAAAAAATAATACATAAATATAATCAAACAAAGTAATATTATGAGCATAATGTTACTATAATGGAGCAAATCAATTGAACAAAATTAAAATATCAATAGAAATAACAACATTAATGATAATAGTAATAATAATCTCAATAATAAATAAGAATAATATAATAATAAACAAACAAAACAGGTGAGTTAAAAGCATGAGCTGCCAATCACTGAGATTCCATTCCCTCAATGAACTCCCACTGAAGCAGGAAGTCTGTAGACTAGGCCTCACTCATCTCTGCTTGGATATGATGACTCAACTCCTTCAGGAGACACGTGGATGTCAGGCCAATCAGATAACTACTGCATGCTTGTGCATTACTATATTATGTAGACTCTTAAAATCAATTCTTCAGTAATTTTACGTTTATATCTATGCTTTAAAGTTTCCAATAGACCTTGATCCATTGGCTGGATAAAGGCAGTCACATTTGCAGGCAAATACTTAACAATTACTATTCCATCTTTTGAAGTGAGATCTTCTTCGTCAGGGTGAGCTGAACAGTTATCAAGAACCAAAACTGCTTTTGGCTCAACTCCAAGATCAATAAATGAGGTCCCAATGCTTTACTAATCACTCGCCACAAATATTTGACTTAAACAAAAATAACAACAAACAAACAAATAAAAGTAACAGCAACAGGCATTTCTAAGGAATAACGACACAGGTTAGGACCTATCCCAAGACATGCTTACTGCAGTAGTAGCCCAAAAAAGATGTGAAGGCATTATTTATTAATTAGTTAAACGTGTTTACTTTGTACTATTCTGTAGCTAAGCAGTAGCTGTAACACACAACAATTCCACACACACTTGTGTGCCCCCAACTTAAAGATAACTAGTATGCCCCCTCCCCAACAAGCATTGTTAGTTCATGCAGCTTGAATAAAAAAAACAAACCACAGTGTATTTGCCATTGGAAGTACATTAATTATTATTAATCACAAGTTCAGCATTACAAGAGCTGCCCCCTATTCTGTCCTCTGATTTTAGAGTTCATGAAGAAGGAATATCCATTCCTCCTTTTTTGAAAAGTATTAACAGTTATAGTCGTTTCAAATTTAATTGCAGCTTCTTGGAATGAAATATCCTCTAATATTACCCAATTGTCATGGAGAACAGTTATTCCAACTGTGGCAAGAGAAACTGTTCCAAACTACTGAAAGTTCTGAAACAGCCCCTCATCTTTGACTTATGAGCCAGATATGCCTACCATCATCAGCTACCACAAACTGGTTTCACAATAATTATTCAGAACTAATTTTAGACACACTTGGTACTACCTTTGAGCATGCAGCACACACCTCTTTCTTTCTAAGTCACACCAGATGGCTATAAAAATCACCATAGTCACTCCACCCAGTTCCAGTTGGTCTCTGTCTTTCTCCTTATTAGCTTAATATCTAATTAACTTTCATTATAACTTCCTTGAATACTTTAGAGGCTAGTTCGGAAGTGATAGGATAGCAATAGGGTTGCTGATAGAAGAGTGCCAGACTACCCTATAGCTAGACCAATTCTAGTGGCAGTGTACCCCCCCCCCCCCTCCCAGGTGCCTAATGGCTTCAACAACAAATAGAAGCTTCTGTTTACAATGTTGGAGTTCTTCAGGACTTACAAGATTCAGCTGCAAAAAAAAATGAGTGCAGTCTATTGAACAAAAAAAAAAATTAACGACTATTTTAGAAATACATATTCATTGTATTGGTACACTTTGTCATTCACTGAGCTTCTCTGCATAAACAAAATATTATGTTAACAAACAATGATATTCATGATAAATATTAATGATATTCATTATTTTCTCTAATCCGAACATTTCACTAATCTGATCAGTGAGTGCAAATAATAATAGTTATATATATATACATATATTATGTGGATGGTAGTAGCTATGCTCCTTAAATGCGTACACGCGAGAAACTTTTTTCTCCTAAAAACAAGGCTTTTTTTAGGCTTGACCCCATGAGTTTCTTCTGATACTATCTAGTCAAACTTAGGTTCAAAATTGTGAGAGAATTCCTGCGGAAACGCTTGTTTTTGAACTCACAAAAGTTGCTGCGACTGGATAGTCTGGTATTGAAGACCCTTTACCAGACATACATACAAAAACTCAACGTTTTTTTTTTTTTTTTTTTTTTTTTTTTTTTTTTTTTTTTTTTTGAGCTACTAAGTGCCGATTATCAAGAGCCACTGGTAGTCAGAATAGCTTCCAAAGAAGCTACCACTACTCGGTGGAAGCTGAGGTAAGTACCAGAGCTTGTTGTCAAGAATAAATGGTAATTCAGATAGCTTAAATTACAGAAGTTACCATAATCAATACTCAGGAAATTTAGGTAAGTAGTAATTCCATAATAGTTTGCTAAAATTACAAAAAACAAAAAACAAAAAAAAAAACAACAACAAATAACACAGGCCTTTTATTTTGTAGCTGAGAGCTTGTTCAAGAGTTACTGGCAATTGAGGCAGTCAGAATGGCGAAGTATTACGCTACAGAAGTACTTACTCAGATAAGAGAGTAATTTAGTATTTGTTTGCTATAATGGCAACTACACTATAATATTTTTTTGCACTGTAGTTTTATGTTACCTATCTAGACAGGCTCGCTTGATATTTGTGCTAAGCATACCACTAGTATATTATAATAATAATATATATAGTACTTAACATTATAGTCAGAGTGTGATATGGCAGAAATATTTCATGAGCAGGCTAATTTATTTTCAAGAGCCAGAGGCGAGTGAAAATAAAGCCTGAGAGTGAAATATCTTGCCATATCACTCTGACAAGTGTAATAAGTCATTTATTCCACACTAGATATCTTTACTACTGTAGTTAGTACTAGAGGAAGGGTAACTCACAGGTTGGTTGTAGGGGCTACCCACACCCCCAGCCTACATTTTAGCAGCTGCTCCAACAGGGTACATCAGAGGAAGGAAGCTGTAGAAACTGAGAAAATTGCAAAGTCTGGCCTGGTTGCTATAACTACAAGGGTACTGAGTTTGCATGCAGTAGGCGTGAAGCATGGAATATCTTGTGTTTTGTACCTAAAGATATAATTGTGAAGATATCTAGGGTAGAATAAATAATACTTTTTACATGGGTCAGAGAGATGGTATGGCAGAGATATTTCATGAGCAACGAGCCAGAGGTGAGTAAAAATAAAGCCTGAGAGTGAAATATCTTGCCTTAACACTCTGATGAGTGTAATAAGTGGTTTATTCCGATATCTTTACTACTGAAGTTAGTACTATAGGAAGGGTAACTCACAGGTAAAGTTGCTCTAACCCCATTTGATTTAAACTCGTGTTCAGTTAAGTGTGAATAGTATTGTGCATTAATATTACTTCTAAGAATATCACAAAGAAAAAGTTTAAATAACGTGACTTGTTTTTTTGTTGCTTTTGTTTGTTTGATTTTCAATTCAAATAGTTTTGGGGAGTGGTTACTATGGCATTGAATGCTTTTACGGTGTTATACGTAATTTATAGCCCATTACCCGAGCAACCGCGCTTGTCGTTGAGTACTATAAATCTGATATAGTCCCCAGTATTCACGTACGAAAATGTATTAGAGGGAAAAAGTTGATATGTTCATAGCAACCACTAAAAGTAATGGGAAAATGACCAGAGAGAGATAAATAGAGCTATTTGTTATTAACAGGCTATAAAATGGTTATAAACCAACTACGATTCACAAACCCATGCCACTCGACTTTGCCCTCGTGTCTTGGGATTTGTAAATCATATACAAACCTCAATAGTGAGGCAGGTTAGCAATTGGATGTGGACGCTCCGGATATTGTGAGGTTAGCCTGTGAATCTATGGAATTTTGATCTCTCAGATCAGGACCATTCAATACCATCGACACTATGGTCTTCAAAGTAGCTGGCACTGATCCTTGTTGACAACCAGGAGGAAATCTTCCGTCAAAAGTGAAACCACTGTAATTAGCAATCTCTTTTCGCACTAGCTTGGCAGCCTTCGCCAATAATAATGCATCACCTTCATAATCACATGCCATGGCTTTCTTAATCATCTGCTGCATACCAGAATCTTGTGTTTGCCATCACTTTGTTCTTGTGCCTGGGAGAAATGTGCTAGAACTTTCTCTTTCAATCGGCTTCTGTTAGCCTCTTGCTAACACCAAAGTGATGCATTCTCTTTTCATACAGCTGATGCAAAACAGAAAATTTGAAGCAGAACGTACCATCTTCTACACTATTTTCAATGTAAGTGTAGAGCTCCACAAGTGCTCTTGCCTTTATTTTCTTCTCCTCAGAATAATATTCTTCAGCTTTCTGCCCATGTTGCCGAATCTGCAAACGGTAGCGATTACGCAATTCTGTTAAGCATTGTAGATGATACTTAGCTTCAAGCGCTATGAGATCACCACCTTCCATTCTAG
>WLWI01001805.1_pt1 | contig 18422 bp, 9 predicted proteins | sample 6701501 | NCBI WGS metagenome assembly WLWI01 (sample SAMN12718690, study PRJNA515312) | sponge metagenome | isolation source: marine sponge | host: Mycale hentscheli | place: New Zealand: South Island, Marlborough, Capsize Point | collected 2014-11-01
CACATACATGCACACCTCTAGGATTGGAAAGCGGACAGTAAAACTCTCATCTTCACTGGCCTCCCTGAGACCATTACTAAAGAGGTATGATTGTGTGTGTGTGTGTGTGTGTGTGTGTGTGTGTGTGCGTGTTCCAATCAGCATGTAATCGCTGGATGTGGTACAATAAACTAGATCTTGAGGTGATTTGTTCATGTATCTAATTAGCAATAGTAATTATAGAACGGGGGAGTGGCTGAAGATCCAGCTACTAGTTGTGCTATAGAATGGGGGAGTGGCTGAAGATTCAGCCACTATTAAAATAAGTTGATATTGTCAGCTCTCACTCAGTAAGCATCTTTATTAATGACAACAAGCGAGCGAACCAATTATGACTGCACATTGCTACTGCCCCTCATCGTTAGGAGAACTAAGTGGTCCTCAATAAATTACAAAACAAGCAGCGATGAATATGCCATACAATGTTCACACACACACACACACACACACACATCTACCAGACATTTACCAAAGATTAGTAAGTATTCCTCCTTCACAAATCCAGGGGCTAGATAGGCAGGGCCTGGTGTTCTTCAAGCATACTAATCTCCCCTCCCTCCACCTTCGACCCAGGGGCTAGAAAGGCGGGGCCTGGTGTCCAGAAGCAGGTGTTAGTGGAATCACTTGTCTACCTTCTCTGGTCTCGCTACTAATACCACCCACACTGCCTTTTATTCCTCCTAATTACAAAAGATCCACCCACAACCCAAGGCTACAACCTCTGGATTCAGACTATCTTCAACAGTCACTTTTACATTGTATTATATATTATACAATTCTTGCTCTGTTCTAATCATCCACCAATTTCTCTCTCCTTTCCTCTAAGCTAGCAACTATTAAACCATACATGATCTAGAAAACCCGCGTGCTACTGATAAAAGTTCATTTCTATTCTGGATAATGTCTATTTCCCCATTTTTATGCTGCTCCCCCCCCCCCCCCCCCCCCCCCCCCCCCCCCCCCCCCCCCCCCCCCCCCCCCCCGCCCCCCCCCCCCCTCCCCCTCCTCTCTTTTTTTTTTTCCCCTTTTTTTTCCTCCCCCCCCCCCCCCCCCCCCGGGACACTGAGTCATCTGCCAGTGATGATTCTGAACTTGTCATTTATTTTTTGTTTTTTGAAGTGTTATCATTACTTGTGAAGGTGCTACATCCATAAACCATTCCTACAGTTCACGAGAAGCTTATAAACTTTACCATCCAATACAGAAGATCTGTGTGTAAACTAAACTACCAAATACAAACAACATGCACAGTAGAATCAAACAAACCTTGGCAGCTCTGAGACCAGGCAGAGGAGAAACTGAACCTATGGGCATGCAACACACACCAACTTAGCAGTAAGCCCCTCTATTAACTTGTGATTATTTAATGTTATCTGTGATCAGTTTTGACAGTGTTCAATCTGTCGCTGAATCCAAGCTAACACTTGTAGAGTATAGCTTTAATACAATATTATTATTAATCCAAATGAGTGTGTAAAGTTCATCGTAGTTTCTCTAGTTACTCGTATTGGTAGAGAAATGATCGAGAAAATGCCGCTAGTGGTGATTTCACCGTCAGCAGCTGGGACTAAGACGTCTTCCCCACTTTACAGTAAACAATGATGTAATGACTATTAGACTCAATTTATTGAAACTCCTCCCTCTTTGCTGGTGTACAAATATGCTCATAAAGTGAAGTACTAACTGAAGTATGCGTATTAGTCATCAGGCAATTTATGGGAGCCACCAAAAATGTTGTGATCATAACTGTACAAATAAAATCAATTGTTGTTGTTGCCCTTTTATGTTGTTGTTGTTGTTGTTATTGTTGTTGTTGTTGTTGTTCCAGGACTTGGTAGAACGTGTGAAATCTCTAGGAGAAGTCACTCACTGCAGTATAATCAGGAAGACAGCGGCAGGAGAGAGCCTGCCTCACCAGACTGCAACTTACCACTTCACTTCAGCTTCCGCTTACGTGAGGTGAAGGAATGGAACAGAACAAAGATTGGCATTTGCTGGGTGGGGGGTCAAGTGGCTATAAGTGGGTAGCAGACTGATTGTGGTCGATTTTGAAGTGAGCCGTGGTCATTCAGACTTAGGGGGAGAGGGGAAGGGGAGAAGTGAGAGAGAGACTCTTGGTGTGGATTGAAACTGTTCATATTAAATCTGGGAATACTCGTCAATATTGATTGTATTGGGTTGGTAAAAACACTTGCAGTTTGAAGTCCCAGCTAGTTTCTCTTTGTTGTTACCAACTAATGAAGGGAATTCTCAGCTTCAGTCTTTACAGTTGACTTTCCCACCCATTAATCTTCAATTGTTGCCTACTTAACAATGTTTGTATTTTGATTATTCTCTTAGAGTGAAAGAAGAGTCCACTTGTGAGCGTGTCATCTCTGTCTTTCACGGCAACACTTTTGAAAGTAATTTTTTACCTGTTTATGCTCTAATTAACCATGTGTATGCAAGGTTGAACTGGTCTCCCCTTAGGGAATTAATCAAGGAGATAATGAATATTTTTAAGAATGTTTCTTTGAGCATGGAATGTTTGTTCAGTGTGTAGGCCAGCCTGGCCAAGCAGTGAAACTGAGGGCACAATTGGTCGCTGGACTCTAAGAGCAAGGCGGAGTCAAGACGGTGTTAGTTTTATGTTTATTAACCCGTGCGGCTATGCTCCACTTGAACAAGTGGCAACACTCTGGCCGAGCCTTCTTTTCTTATCTGGTCAGCAACACTTCATGTCTCTTTCATTCTTCACAGCGTTTCTGTTTTGACTTTGGGCTAGTAATTTACTCACTTCACACCCGACGTCACAGTTTATATATACGTATTTTTTAAAACCATCTTAGCCCTTCGAAACCGCAAGTTTCTACCAACCACATATTCGTCTTTTAGCCTCCTGCCCAGTGTTGAAGTTTTATCGGTTTTCTTAGTGGTGCCTGCAATCGTAAACATGCTAGGCAGTACGGATGCCATGATCATCATTACCTTACCCTTGTTTTCAAAAACAATGCAGGCTCGTGCATCGGTTTCTTGGGTCAAGAGGGCCTTGCATTCAGCTAGACAGACAGGAAGTGGCCTGTATGAATAGGCCAGTGTTTTTGCATCAGTAATAAGTTTGACAAATCCACCATTCTCCCAACGGTCTGGGAACCTCTGGGTCCCGTCCTTGACATGTTTGCTGCTGAATGCAATTCTTCCCAAATCATATAACTTCTATTTCCTATTTATTTGACTCTTCCTTCTTCTTCTTTTTTTTTTTTTTTTTTTTTTTTTTGATTTTTTATTTATTTTTGTTTGCAGATTCTGAGGCTGAAGTCTATTGTAACTATGCTCTACCCAAGGAACAATAAGTGGTAATGTCCTTCCTGACTGTTACACAACTCTGTGTAGCAGTCATTCCTCTAGTCTCACCTAGAGGGAACTGGACAATGCTTGTTGAATTATTTGCTATTGTGAACGACTTAAGTGTTTCATTATTATTACATGTTTTGTGTTGAACGATAAGAAGTGTATAAAAATTTAATAATATGAAACAATAAACGAGGCATCCTGAGTGTACCATAAGGTGGGCTCAAAGGGTAACCATTAGGGTCAGTGCTTGCACACTGGAGGCTTGCAATAGTAAATAATCCCATTGTGTTATGATTTCTTTCTGCTTCAAGTATTACACAAGTTGCATGGCTATTTATTTATTTAAATTTAAAGGGTTGTGTTTTATATTTTCGAAATGTGTGTAGGTTTTCTGTAAATCATTGTAATTCATTTATCACCTATTTCCTTTAGCTACTTGTAAATAGATAATAACTGTAGATTTAGTTTTGAAGGACAAGTTCGACATTTTTCTAGAAGATGCAATTCTCTACAGTCTGTACAGGCACCGCTTACCCCATTGATCACGTTTTTAGTAAGATTATTGACGGACTAGCCGCGAAAGTGTCTATTCTGAAACCAGCGAGCGGCGCAAAAAAATTTATATAATAGGAGTAGAGCTGCGCTATCGCGCAAGCGCCAGATTCCAAGATTCTGCGCTCAGCTTGTATAAAATGCCCCAGAGTTTTGCAAAGACTAGGTTGTGTTGCATTTTTTTCACGCTCTACATTTCTGGACAAAGTTTTTACTTTCTGTGATACGCAGCTGAAGAAAAGGATGCCAGTATCAAACCAGAGCCATATAGCTGACAGTCCGGCGGACGAACCCCATTCCGCTTCTGAGGGAAGCTTCAGTAATTCCAACAACAACAACTGTGAGAAGGAGATTAGAATCGCTTTAGAAAAGACCCTGGCCATGAGTAAGAACGCCAAGACAACTCCAGAGCCCGTGGCGACAGTTCCTGCCCGAGCGATCACGCTCAACAAAGTGTACACAGATGACGGAGAGGAGAAAATGATGCACGTGAAGCCTCCGTATAGCTACGTGGCGCTCATATCCATGGCGATCCAGCAGTGTCCTGAGAAGAGGCTAACGCTTAATGGTATATATGATTTCATAACCAAAAACTTCCCATACTATAGGAACAGAGAAAACCAAGGGTGGAGAAACTCCATTAGGCATAACCTCTCACTGCACGAATGCTTCATGAAGTTACCTGCAAAGGGAGGGAAGAACGGAAAGTCTCACTATTGGGTTCTGGATGGCAACCATGAGGTACTCTTTGAAGAAGGTAACTATCGCAGGCGGCGGAGAAGACCAGTGAAGAGAGTGTCTCTCAATCCAGGCTACGCCCCATACTACAACTACGGTCGCAATCCGTATTACCCCAGTGTGGGTAACGTCACAGATTATTCTTCATTCAGCACGATGCCAATGAACGGCTGGACGACTAGTAACCTCGGAGCTGCAGCCGCCAGTCCTAGCATGTTCTCTCCGACTCCTTCAGCCATGCAGTCTGCCTATTCCACGACTATCAATGGTAACCACAGCAACAACAACACCATGGCTGCTCTCTCTAGTCCGTCATTGGCGGCCGCTGCTGCAGTCAGTCGGAGCGATGCTAGCTACGGAGGTCAGCAGTATACCTTCATGTACCCCCAGCGTGACCTTGCATCCACCCGAAGTGCAGTCTCAAGCAGTGGGGCCAATGCAGGTACGATAGGTCTGGCAACCCCGAGTGTTCAAGCTGCTACAGGAGCCTTGGGAGGAAGTACTCTCATTGCCCCGTACCCTCCACCCGCGTCCAACACCATGTTCTCTGGCCTTTATAATCCATCCATCAGCGCTAGCGGAGGGGCCATGGCTTCCAGTATAACTTCAGCTACGCTTCCTTCCTCCATAACTCCGTCAACACCCTTATGGCATCCCAACTCCTAGGTACACCCAAGATCTAAATTCAGAGATTTGTCCACCATAATAAGAAGTACAACTAATCAAGCAGCAATACAGACTAACATTCAAAGCTGGTATTTTCAACGCATGATTCTCTTAAATAGACACAATTCTACCTATATGTTCACTTCTCTTTGTGTGAAAAACTTGCACTGTGATTTATACTTGATTAAATTTTTATGTATGCTATCTTTTTTTCCATTTTTTGTTAAAATCTTTAATTTCCCTCTTTCTACCCTTTCATGGCACTTTTCCCTTCATACGTGTTAATTCTTTCACTGATATAATGATTTGATCAATTAATACAGCTATGAGTTGATAAAATGCAAGTTCCGTTGCCGTTTTCATTTTCAATTTTTTTTCCCCATGCTCTTGGGAAAGTAATTAAATTGGCTACATTCTAAAATACAATTGAATAGAAGGAAGAAAAAAGTTTTTGGTTTTTCAACTAGTCACTAGTATTCAACTCAATGGTTGAAGTTATCTGTAAATACTTCTGCCTTATAAGTAAAAAGAGAATGCAAAAAATTACATAGGTGGAGAGCAAATGGAAGTTAAAATAGATATTTTGTTGCTGTTTTGTTTTTTTGTTGTTGTTTTTGCCTATGATATATAGCATAAATAGTAAGTATTGCATAGATAGTAGGTTTAGTCAAGACCATTCCTAAAGTAACTAGGGTCCAGGAATCTCAACTGAAGCTGCAAGTTCATCATGTAAGCCGGGATAGTAAGAATGTCATGCATGTTGTGCTTTGTTGATGTTGTTGTTGTCTTCATTTTTTGTTGTTGTTGTTGTTGTTTTTTTGTGTTATTGGTTTGTCCTTGTCCTTACTTCCAATTCTTGGAGCATATCCTGGAAAGCAAGACTGCAGTCCTAGAAATTACTCAGTTGGGCTAGTAAGAAGTGCTCAGAGCTTGTCTCATGCCAGACAACAGAGGAATTCTAAACAACCACACATCTTTTCTTCTCTGTCTCCACAGGCGCCTCCCCTTCCTGCCCCCGCATTCCCAGCAACCAACACAACTGTCACTTTAAGCTAAGGAGGAACTTGTTGTGTGCCATTAGTAGGCAGTTGTCCAACCACCTAGTTCTCCCCACCTTCTCTTCACATGTTTATTACATGTCACTTGGAGGGGAGGAGTGAGAATTGAGGAGTTAGGTGGGAAGAGTAGACATTATGTCTCATACTGTGGGTCAACTTCTACTTTTAAGAATTGCTGATTTAAGCACACCTATGTGGCCTAGGTGTGCCTGTGAAATTTATCATTGGACAAGAAAAGTTGAATCTAGATAACCACTAATATATTCACACTTAATAAAAAGATTGGAGTCAACCATAATTGAAATAGTATTCCAACTTCAATTGGGACACGATACCCACACTTTACCATCTTAATGCTCCTACATTAATTTTACTATCCACAAGGCAAATAGCAAGTTCTTGGACAAAAGACATTTATTTCTTGTACACACAATCTCAGATTATAAGAACTAATATAGTTAAAACTGTAATAGGAAAAAAATGAGTAAGCAATTAATGTGTGCAAAAAAAAAACAACAAAAAAATTGAAGTGCACATTTTTGGCATGAGTGCTTTGAGCTAGTTCAATGTCTCTCTATCAGTAGCGGTCCCTATCTCTTTCTCTGCTCCTGTCTCGTGAATAGCCATAGTCTCTGTCCCTAAATGTACACAAAATAAAGAATGAAAAACAAAGTTATAAATTATTAACACTATTTATTCCTCTAACTGGACTATTTATGTATTGTAGCTAAGGTAAAGGCTAACGTGAAACTACCACATCAAAGCTGCTACTGTGAATTTCCATAGATTGGGTGTGTATGAGGACCGAATGAAAGTACAACAGCAATCTGACCAGGAGATGTACAGAATCCACGGAAATATAGAACAGAAAGAGAAAGTACAATGGGGAAATTTCTACTTTCAGTCAAAAGTCTATCTTGGGAAACTGAAGCTAAAAGTTTGAAAGCACACCTCTCCCTCTTCTTCCATAAATATGTAATGCTATACACGGAATAGAGCACATCATCCAATTTTAAAAGTAGGCTTCAAATAAAGTAATATATGCTATATGCCATAGCAAGTAAAAAAAGAAGTGTGGATTAAATCAACCCATAACAAATGATGATGTCATTCGTGTATTGTGTGTACATACATACACACATATCGTAGCTTACCGATCATAGCGGTCTTCTCTGTCCCGGTATCTGTCTCGATAAGTGCTGCTGGGATATCCATCTCGGTAGCTGTCCCTGGCATAAAGGTCGCGGTAGCTGGGCCTGCCATAGTAAGGGTCCCGGTAAGAGTCCCTGTATCCATATCTGTCATAGCGGCTGTATCGATCATAGTCAGGGCGATAAGAGAACATCTGGGGAGGGGGGCGATGTGATCTGGATATCATTAGGAAAGAAAGCAAAGAAGGTAATATTTTAAAAAAATAAAAATAAAACAAAGAAAAATATGGACTTCAAATACACATCTCAAATATCTGAAAATAAAAGAAAAAGATAAAATGCCCCGTGTTTCTTTCTAATGGCAACGACACAATATACTTCTTTCTAAATTTCAATTTAAAAAAAATTTGATGGTAAAGCATGTGAACATACAAACGTCGACAAAGCTACTCTTTCTGTATTCCTGTCAAAGAGACAGTCAGAAAGAAAGCAGCGTTCATATCGATATTTAACGTTACGGTAACATAGAGAAAGACCGTCACTGGGTAATGGATGTCGTGTCGAATATCTCTCACACGAACTACGGCGAGCACAACACCAACACTAACCGTCCTCGGGACCACTCCGATCGTGGAATCGGCGTACCACTTCCTCTGCCGTAACCGTGACCTTTCGTCCGTGAGTACTGACATGAAAGAAAGAAAAAAGGCGATCACAGAAATTACATCGTTAAACATGATAATTAAAATACGAATCAATCTTGTCGGTAAGGTATCATCGTGGAACTGGAATCTATTGAACAAATTGACATCACTAAATTTGATACAAATTTACACCACTTTCCAACACTTAAAAGGTTTCCCAATCAATTCTTGTAGTTCTTATGAAGACCCCACACAATAAATGCCAATTGACTTGACATAACTTGTTGGTTTTAGAAGTCATGGTAGCCATTTTTAACAACTCCTTAACAGAATCTATACAACTTACCTGAACTAAGAGCTTCTGACCACACAGTTCACTGTTGTCGAGGGCGTCCAGGGCAGCCGAAGCATCATCAGAATTAACGAAATGCTAAAAAAAATAATTGTTAACTCAATTTGGGCTACCATTTCAAACGTTAGCAACTTACAACGAAAGCAAATCCGTCTAGGACTGCCACCTCGTCAAGTTCCCCGAATGCTGCAAATACTTCTTTTATTTCTTTCTGTGAAGCATCCCTCGACAGATTTCCAACGTATAACTTCGTGGACGCCATCTTGTTTGAACACTATACGGGGTAGATGACGACACAAAGATCGCTCTCTAGTCCGCACGTGATCTACTCGGCTAATCATATGACGTCATAGATGGAGACCACTTTACCTATTAATGCTGAGGTGCCTCCTTCAAAACAGGGAGTACTAGAAATAGAGGGTATTAAAATAGATGTAGTTTGTTCTAATTTTGGAAATAGGGCATTCCTTCTCATCACAAGTTTAAACAAGATTGGAACTTTGGTAAGTACACCTTAACTTACGTTAAAGGCAAAAAGATATAATTTTTTTTTTCCCATTAGCTGGAAGTATCACGTGATGCACTTTTGGCAGGGGAAACTAATTCGGTCAAAACTTTGCTAGGGAAAGATGAAGTAAGTCAGGAGCACAGAGATATTAGCATTATCCTACCTGTATTCATGCAGCCTCAAATTCATGCATTTGGACTTGCCATTGCTACCAGACTAGCCACGCCCCCTGGAGTATCACTGCTGCTGGGGATTGGGCTGACTGATCACACTTCATCTCTGCTAACAGCCCTTCTTCCTAGGCTGGAAGAATTCAAAACTTGGTGAAACAATCTATAAAAACTATTATGTGTCGAGTCATATATATTTATTATAAATACTACAAGTTCCACAAACATAATCCACGGGAAAGATGAATCTCTTGGCTATTGCTTGTTATGTAATAAAATGTTTCTAATAATTCAATACTTTTATTGTTTATACTCTCAACACATGATTTAATTATCACCATAGAGACTGCTTCATAAAAATCCATTTTTACTTGCAAAATATATAGCTACAGAACTAAAATTTATTTTAACTTGCGTAGTATTTAACAAGTTCAAATGTTGGAATTATTATTGTCAATACTATGGATGTTAAAACAAATATTATTTAGTAACCATAGAGACTGGCTATTGTTGTTTTTAATATTCAAGATTCCTGGTTTGGAAATTCAGCATGGAGTTTTGAGTTATATTCATCTATATGTTGTGTGAATAGTTTCATTGCCAAGATGTGTTGAGGATCATCCACCTCCTCCTTTCCCCTGAACTATGATTAACCATTCTCCCTGTATTAGGGTTAAATTGGAGTGATATGATTCTATAGCTAATAGTGTGACTTGACCCTAAAAAGGAAATGGTAAAGGTGTGAAGTATAAGAAAAAGGGAACAGTTATTTTCGAGGAAAGAGAATTATGATTCGAGAAGAACATTGTTTGCAGAAGTGTGTATTTTCTTGTGTGGCGTAGTATCACCAACAGACGGTGCCCTCCTCTTGCGAGAACCTTCCAAACTCCTGTCTTCTTCTTCCTCCTCTTCTTGGTCCATTTTACTCAGGATAACAAAGTCCTTCTCATCTTCCAAGACTTCATCACTAAAAATCAAGAAACACAAAATCTAAAAGTATCTCATTAATCAACGTAAAATTTCAGTTTGTCTAAAAAAACTAAACCAAATCAACTCTCACAAATGAAGACAAATCACCGTATTAAATTGCACCATCACACTTACACTTAGCACTTTCCAAAACTGACAACAAGTGCATTTTCCACAAACAAATAAACAAACAAACATACTCACCAGTGCACCAGTTGCAGGACCAGCTGGAAGTTCTGCTGAAAGTCGTCACACTTGAGTCTTGCGCCATCTCCCACACCAAACTCACCGAGCCTCTTGGGAAGATTGTCTGGTACACCACAAACACAAAGAGAGGGAAGTCTCACTGTTTTAAAACAATGGTAATAGTGTTGTCAGTCCAAATAGAGCAGTAATGGATCTTCCGTGACCACACCAAGTCAAACACTCTATATACCACATTCACTTTGTGCTTGGTAATGCCATTTTGTTAGGAGTGTTGTGTACGTTCTCAAATAGAGTCACTTGTAGTAATTACAATTGCAGGTATCAAAGCTAGTCAACTTGAATGGTAAGATCTCACAGACTGGCCTTACAAGGACACAAACCTTATGGCCTTACAAGGACACAAACCTTATGGTGGTACAGACTGACCTTGTGGGGCAGACTGCCTTCACAGAAACACTGAGCTCAGCGAGATAGATATGGCAACTTTAGTGTAAAGGTTCAAATTCTACTCAACAGGGTTTCATAAGGATATTTTTCTTGGGGGGGGGAGAGAGTTCAGGAAGGAGGAGGGGCACACGTAGCAAAATTTGTTCGACCACACCCACTTTTGCTGAAACCACACCCTTTTGGTTAAAAATCGTCTCAGGTCTAGAATTAGTGACATCAATCTTGGAAGACTAATACGTATTGCAATTGAAGGACCTCAATTAACTGAAGTGAACCTTCACCAAATATTAGTATACAAACAACAAAATCACAGAATACCATTATAAATCATAACCACAGAATACCATTATAAATCATAACCACAGAATACCATTATAAATCATAACCACAGAATACCATTATATAAATCATAACCACAGAATACCATTATAAATCATAACCGCAGAATACCATTATAAATCATAACCACAGAATACCATTATAAATCATAACCACAGAATACCATTAAGTACATAGTAAATATTATTAAGTTATTTCATGAAATTCTGGAGGGGGGAGGGGTTCCCAGGGCGCCCTACCTCTGTATGAAACCCTGCTCAATGTTTAGTCTAATAATCTACTCCCTTTTATGGCATTAGAGACACGCCCAATTACACATCTCACTCTCATTGTGTTGGTGGGCTGGTCAGCCATCAGCCAGCATCCCAACAAGATCTCTAATCCTAATCTGACATTAGTCCAATGAGGTGAGGGCATGCTCACACCTCTCTCTCTCTCTGTCACACACACACACACACACACACACACATCCCAGAGTTGCCAATTTTAGTTCCTGCACAAACTGAACTTCATGACAATAACGGAAAATACCGTAACAATTAACCCGTGATTAAAAGGTAATAGTCACCGACCTCAGAGTGAAATTTGTGCAGTAACTTCACTTTTGGTTGAATTTATTAAAACAATTTTTTAAAAAGAGCAATTTAGAGAGAAATGAACACTCTAATTTGTGAAATTTTAACCAAGTTTTTAAAAGTGGAAGCATTCGTGAGTAATAAGCCACCAACAACCATTGGTGGATAAGCTAAGTAACGTCTTTGCAGATCACTCTTTAAAAGTTCATCAGTTTCCGGGACAAAAAATAAAAAGAGTACAACTCCGCTGCAGCACAGTGGCTAAGTGATGGATCCAGGACTATCCCAGAGCTTTCAGGACAGTTGGCAAGTATGACACACAACACGCTTGTCCATATATATATTATATAATATACTGTGTATATATATATATATATATATTATATATATATATCATACTTGTACATACATATTTAACACACATCCACACACTCTTATCCACCTAACACACAAAAAAATGCAAAAATGTAAATTCTCTTGCTGCCGCTAGGCGGTCACGCGCACCTGGCAGAGCCAGGATGCCTGTGCACTAAGCAGGCACTGTGAGCCGTGCAAGCAAAGCTCCTGGAGCTGGGCTAGGAACTCGCAGGAGAACAGACCTTTCCTCACAGCAAGTGGTGGGCACCCGAAGTCCCACCTGGACCATTGCTGCTTCATGAGAAAAGGCCTTGAATTTGCACCCCAGCAAATGCCAGGTACCCAATCACAGCTGGGTGAACTGGTGGGGCTGGTGGGAGGCAGATGGAAATCAGATAGAAAAATTGCCTGAGTTGGGCTTGAACTCAGGACCGCGGGCCCTGAGCCCAGGACACAACCACTACACTACACCACACAACACACACACACACACACACACACACACATGTACATATATATATGTATACACACACATACTGTGACCAGCCAGTGAAATGATGATGCCACACCCACATTTAATAACAAGTACACTCACCTGTGGTCTCCCCTTCCTCACTAGAGATCAGAATGGTCCCCTTGCCATCATCCAGCTCAACATCTGGGGCAAGCATGTCAAAATGACCTTTCAATATCTACACACAAAAACAGGTAAGCTATTTGATAGTGGCCTTGGAGGGGATGAGGAGAAGGATGTGGTGGGAGAAGGGTGGGGTGGGGGTGGAGTGAGGTGGAGTGCAGTGGGGGTATTATTTTACTTTTAAAAATTATCCCTGCTGTTAAGTTGACATTTGTAAATAGAGTTTCATACCTTGTCTTGAACGATTGCCAAGGTGACGGAATTGCAGTTCAACTTCACAGTAGCCTGTATGACAATTGGTAAAATGTGGTACACATCACATACTAAACAAAAAACACTGTCACACTGTCAGAGGTGTCAGTTCACCAAAGCCCAGTGTAATCCTGTGTTATTAGTACTCAATCGACCCCATCCAACACTCGGTAATGGAGTGTATTGGTAAAGGTCATCTGATATTTTATAGTGTACATTTTTTTCTTTTTCACTCGGTGATAATAAGTCTGGTTGTAGAAACTTGTGCACAGAAAAGTAAAAACAAAAAAGCAAAGATTACAAAACAGTTATAAGTATACTATATGATAACAATTATGACCAATACTTTAAAATACTAAACCATACCACTGGGAAAAACAAAAACAAAATTACTAAAACTTAAAAAAAAAAAAAAAAGGATTAGGGGCTGGTACCTAAGCTTGACCAAATATGTATGTGTGTTCATGCACATGTGGTGTGTGTGCATTGCGTGTGTTTGTGTGCATATGTGTGCGTGCATGTAAGTGCTTGTGTGTGCGTGTTACCTCAGGTTTGGGAGAGCAGACATAGCAGGATGGGTTGGGAGTAGGTAGAGATACTGATACTAGCAACTTCTTCTGGTGATTAGGATACTTGGGCAGGAAAGTCTAAAATCATACAAACACACATACTTACTTCATAACAAAATCTTCACCAATGTGACACCTAGTGTGTTCAACTCAAATGGCAAGCCAGCTAGCCTAACTGTATTATAGAGTAATGAGAAGAGTTAGTTACTTGAATAGTTTCATTTCACATTCTCAAAATAAAACTTCATTCCACACAAGTTAACCCCATTCCACACGTGTTAACCCCATTCCACACTAGTTAACTCCATTCCACACAAGTTAACCCCATTCCACACAAGTTAAACCCATTCCACACAAGTTAACCCCATTCCACACTAGTTAACTCCATTCCACACAAGTTAACCCCATTCCACACGTGTTAACCCATTCCAACCCATTCCACACGAGTTAACCCAATTAAACACGAGTTAACCCCATTCCACACAAGTTAACCCCATTCCACACTAGTTAAACCCATTCCACACAAGTTAACCCCATTCCACACTAGTTAACCCCATTCCACACTAGTTAAACCCATTCCACACAAGTTAACCCCATTCCACACTAGTTAACCCCATTCCACACTAGTTAAACCCATTCCACACAAGTTAACCCCATTCCACACAAGTTAACCCCATTCCACACTAGTTAACCCCATTCCACACTAGTTAAACCCATTCCACACTAGTTAAACCCATTCCACACGTGTTAACCCATTCCAACCCATTCCACACGAGTTAACCCAATTAAACACGAGTTAACCCATTCCAACCCCTTTCCACACAAGTTAACCCCATTCCACACTAGTTAACCCCATTCCACACAAGTTAACCCCATTCCACACTAGTTAAACCCATTCCACACGTGTTAAACCCATTCCACACGTGTTAACCCATTCCAACCCCATTCCACACGAGTTAACCCATTCCACACGAGTTAACCCAATTCCACATGTGTTAACCCATTCCAACCCCATTCCACACGAGTTAACCCATTCCAACCCCATTCCACACGAGTTAACCCAATTCCACACGTGTTAACCCATTCCAACCCCATTCCACAAGAGTTAACCCATTCCACACGAGTTAACTCCATTCCACAAGAGTTAACCCATTCCAACCCCATTCCACACGAGTTAACTCCATTCCACAAGAGTTAACCCATTCCAACCCCATTCCACACGAGTTAACTCCATTCCACAAGAGTTAACCCATTCCAACCCCACCATGAGTAATGAGTTAGAATAGAGATTGCTATGAACCCTAGATTAGAAAAAAGTTTCTCTCCTTTAGTTGCAAAATCATTACTGACCAGTTGTCCATTTCACATGCACTACTAATATTCAATACATACATATGTCCATATACAGCTGTACACACATATGATGATGATGATGATAATGATAATAATAATAATAATAATAATAATAATAATAACAAGTACCCCGTGACTAAAGGGGGCGCTACCAATAATCACTTACAATCACACGGCCTAAAATAACTAGCTTTTTCTGACAAAATAAGTCGAAACTTAAATTTTGGCACATTTTAAAATGTCTATTGCAACATTTTGAAGCTTGTTTCAATCTTAGGGAGACTGCCATCTTTGAGATCGGCTTTTAGTTGTGTGACAGAATAACTGACTGACTGACAAACTGAGTACTGTAACCCTCTCACACATAATAGTAATAGTAGTAGTAGTAGTAGTAGTAGTAGTAGTAGTAGTAGTAGTAAGTAATAATAATAATAATAATAATAATAATAATATTAACTAGTGATGCGCTCTAATAGCACAAAATAGCGAAGCGAGCGATGCATGTTCCCTGTAATTGCAGCTATTCCATGCATGCTTGGTGTGGTTACAAAATACTCTTGCAGTACAAAAAGTAGTGGGGATATTAGCTTCTTGTTCACATGGTGTGGCTGCATTTTCAGTGTCTTCAAGAGTAGTTGAGTCTACAGCTGTATAAAGTTGATTGCTACCGTAATCCTCTGGAATAGTCTAATAAATAAATTAAGAACATTTAATGGCTTTTCAAAAGAAAGATTCTTTACTTTGCTACCTGTTTCTGTTTCGTTTTAGCTCTCCTCCTCCTTGCCCTGTCTTTTTCATTTCTTATCTCTCTCCTTACTAATTTTCTTCAGGAGTTTCTAACGCCCTCAAAGCTCTTGACCGAGCGTTACTAACGTTTTGTCTACTGGGCATTGCTACTTCGTACGGCGGGTAAACAAAACAAAATGTTGCTAAGAAGGTTACCCGGCCCGCGCAAGCGCGAAGGAGAAAAGGTACACACATACGCCCACGCAAGAACAAAAACAATTTCTAGACCTAAATATATATATATATATATATATCGCGAACTCATTAGAGAGTCAGCTCCGCTCGCTTCGCTGAATAATGCCTAAAGCCCTTCATTGAATGCACGTCAAATCACCATATACACAGCTCAAGCACTGACAGAGTCCAGCACAGGACTACATACATACATACATACACACATATATACATACAGACATACACACATACATACATACATACACGCATACATACAGACATATATACATACATATATACACACATACATACATACATACATAGAGGACATTATTGTCAAGATGTAGAGCTAGAGAACACACCATCTTACAGCTGCTGTAGTCTTGAGCTACCACCTTAAGAGCCTCCATGACTATCAGCCCAGCTATGACAGCATTAGTGGTGGCGATGGCCGGGATAATGTTGCCCGCCATAGCTACACAACAGCAACAACAACAATGACAACAATAGCATGAACAGTTAAATTAACAAGTTTAGAGCAAGCAACAATACTGAAAGATGTGTTTCAACTTAGCCAATTACAGGATTGTCTCTATCTGTTTTATAAAACCATTCTCTCTTAGTACATTGAACACTTGCCACCGCTATATTAATTAAGCTAATTAAATAATACAATAATGAATTTTGACACACTATGATAAAATTTCATTGAAGTGCCAACAAAGATCAGTTACTAAATACAAACAGTCCAACAGAAATATCCACTAAACACATTATCATGTAGACCTCCAGGAGTTCGCCATTTACACACAAACCTACAGAGACTAGAATATTCTTTCACTTCTTGCTCCCACTTCCTCCCCCACATCAACCCCCTCCCTCTCTCTCATTCATGCCATGCTACATGTGCATTCTACCGCCATCGTGCACCACTTAATCTAATCAATGTGGGAGGAGTCTATGACTATAATTTACATTTCACGTCGAACTTGCTCTTGACGGGAATGGAGTAGTTAGTGGCTCTGAGATTAGCAGCAGCAACAACAAACTCTAAAGACTCCTTGTCATCCTACACACACACACATACACACAGACACACACACACACAGACAGACACACACGCACACACATACACACAAAGACAGACAGACACACACACACACAACACACACATGACAACACATACACACACACAAACAAATATACATACACACACGCATCAACAAATAAAGAGTAGTTTTATGGCATGTTTACCTTGTCCCACACTAACTCATCCTCCACCTCGAATCTCTCCTTTAGAGCTTGAACACTGCAAAACAAACAAACAAACAAACAAACAACTATACACAAAGATACTGCTACAAGACTCAAACACACTCTCACCCAAACAAACAGTGTGTGCATGTGTGAGTGTGTATGTGTGTGTGCATGTGTGTGTGTGTGTGCGTGTGTGTGTGTGAGTGAGTGTTTAACTTTCTTGCCATCCAGTCCTACCCATCACTTCATGCAAACTGAAATATAACTTAAATATTAGTGTAAAGGAAGCACCTGGTACCAGGTCAGTAATTGGAACAGTAAAGGTGCTAACGAGCATTTCCTAAGTGGACTCCTCTATTCTTTAATAGCATGCATTTATCAATAAACACCAGAGCAATGTGTCTTTGTATTCCCTTGAAAGGGCCTGATTGTTGCTTATGAAAACAGAAACTAGTGAGTCAGATATAGTGCCTGATAGAGTTTCATTGTTGAAGCAGATCTTATCTCGAAGCACTACCTTCTTATGAACACATCCGCACATTGCCGTGGCGACCAGAGCTGCTGATCCGGTAAAGTGGCTTCACATTCACTTTCAGAGTTGGTGGAAGAGGAGCCTGAAAGAGCACAATGGCAGAGAAGGAGAGAGAAAGAGAAAGAAAAGGGTATAAATTATTTTTGAAGAACCCGAATATCTGACAACATCTAACACACTAGCCCTTTCCTGTCACTGTATTACAGTTGCCACAAAGTTCAGAAACTCTCCGGTGTCTGCCAGAAGACCAGAGAATGTCCAAACTTAATAACAACTTTAGAATTTTTAATTATACAAAAAAAAAATGGTTTTAAACAAATAATACACAGATTTGTGGACAGAATTCAAAATTCACCCAGAGGAGAAAGTTCCACTGAAAATAGAATAAAGCACCTCCTCACTTTCAATATAGCAGTTTCATTTGATACAGGGAAATGCACAAAGCCATGCCTCTACTATCTCCATCAGATCAACACCACGGCATTACAACCAATACTACTACGACTCCAGGTGGCTGTCACCAAGTGCCACGATTCTTTCAATACCTTAACTCAATGATCAAAATGGGACTTATAGCAACAATGATAGAAATTACTTGTAAAGGAAAATACTTGGAAATTGGCAAAACATTTCGAGAAAGGGAAATGAGAAGGGAAATAAGGGGGGGGGGGGGGGGGGGGGGGGGGGGGGGGGGGGGGGGGGGGGGGGGGGGGGGGGGGGGGGGGGGGGGGGGGGGGGGGGGGGGGGGGGGGGGGGG
>WLWI01001806.1_pt1 | contig 18418 bp, 14 predicted proteins | sample 6701501 | NCBI WGS metagenome assembly WLWI01 (sample SAMN12718690, study PRJNA515312) | sponge metagenome | isolation source: marine sponge | host: Mycale hentscheli | place: New Zealand: South Island, Marlborough, Capsize Point | collected 2014-11-01
GTGACACCACCAAAATAATCGAATTTCCACAAGTATCATCTCCTCTCAGAACATCAAACAAATTTGGTAATAAAATATAACACAATGATTTTCCAAAACCAGTGGGCAAAGAAACAAACACATCTTTTCCAGATGCAAACTTCTGCAAGGTTCTCTTCTGTTCTGGCTTCAGTATGAAGCCTAGAGCAGATGAAACTTTTTCTATAAGCTAAGTCAACGCTGCATTGAAAAGGAGTCACAGCTTCCATGATGTTGCACCCGAAAATAGTTACGCGCATTCTGGTGGGTTGTTATAAACATATTCATCGAGAGCGGAAATGAATTCGGTAGATACGAGAATGGTGTGCGCAACACCAGACCCTTCCCCCTCGTAGCGTCTGGTAAGGGGTCTGGCTACGCCAGACTATGTATTGCGGTGATCAATTATCGTTAGCAAATTACCGCTACAGGAAAACCAGGCCCATCGCAGCCCCATAAACATTTTTTTTGCACTTACTGAGTAGTTTGCATCCAGATTTGAGCTTATTGCTGTAGTTCCTGATATATTTGATCTAACATTTCCCTTTTATAGGCTCATTTAGTACTTTTTTTTTTTAATGATCGATTTTTTCCTGATGTTTACGCGCAATGTATTGTGTCCAGTTTTCCCGTAGACAGTCATAAATATAAAGTCTTCATGAAAATAACTTTCATAAGTCTTCTGCCACTGCACTGGACCTGTAAGGATATAATAAATTCAGTTATAATTTATCAATAAAATTTAGAAATCCTACAAGTTGGAGTGCCCAGTTTATGAAATTCTGATTAACAATGTTTAGCTTGACGGAAAAAGTAAACAGTCCTCATGAAAAAGACTAAGTTTGTTTAGTCCTTATTGTGTTTAGGAAATTTATGAAAACTCACTTCTTTGTCCTTATTGTAACATCCAGGGACATAGCAAGTGTACCCACCCCTCATACCTTTAGCCAAACTTCTCTCTTGAGACTCACTGATGTTTCCAGAGAAACCAGCCACTTCACCACAAGCTAGGTCACTTCCAGGAAAATCCACAGCAGTACAAGTGGCACCACCTGGCATTGGGTTCTGAGAAGAACCAGTAACCTCACCTCCTGGCAATGAGTTCTGAGAACTATAGTGGTACACTCGCCAACTATCACGCAACTATCACACTCCATAACTCCAACAACCGCCAACCAAAAAATTCTGAATTTGGTATCAGCACATGGGAAATTTCATATTATAGCTATTCCTGTAATTTGGTAGCTTTTTGCAGCATACCGCAGGTGCTACAGCAAAAAATAAGCCAAGTGGTAAGGGGGCTTCGGGGCCTCTACTATTTTGGGGCACAATTTAACGAGGTGATTTCTCACGTGAACACTGTTGGAGCCCCCTTTACCGAAACATCTTCCTATGACTTGAGCTATTCCCCAAGCTGTACATACAGAGTTGAAATATGTTACGTTTTCCTCCTGGTATTATAAATTAGTGGAGACATATGCTTTGCATGAAGCATTCTACAGGTTTTGCTGGACCAGACCTATTTAAGAAGGCATTTGCCAGTTTGGGGAGTCTTCACACTAATTGTCAGATTTGTGAAGAAGGTAGCTAGATTAGCTGTAAGCTATAGCTAATAGCAAGATGTAAAGTAATAAGCCCCAAGTGCGCATGCGCGGTAGGGATATAGTAATCACGAAGTGGAGTTTTGCGCTGAAACACAGAAGCAAAATTTCAGTTGATACATAGCAAGCAGCCAACAACTACAAGTCTTATCAGCAATAAACACTGCAGTTCTTATATAAAAGATAATTGGTACAAAAAGTCAAAATGCATGAGCTAATAGCATTTAGACCGTTTACAGTGGAACCTCTCTACAAAGGGACTCCCAAAAGCAATATGACTCTCAACAACAGCCACTATAAAATAGAGCAAAATGATACCACAATAAAAAACAACCTCTGAAAGCAGCCAAACTCTCTACAAGTGTCAAAAGACTTGCCCCAATGCATGGCCTTCGTAAAGAGGTTTCACTGTAAATTACTCCACTATGAAGTTACAATTACACAAACTTCAATTCTTATAGGTGGAAGGAGGTTGGGAGGAGATGGGAGGAGGGGGTGTATTCAAAACAATTATTGCAGTATGCAATACAACATTTGCAGTAACAAAAAGAGTAACCAATTAATATGACTGCTGAATAATTGTGTATTTATCTGCAAATAGGTAATGGTAAGGCTAAGCAGCTATTATAACATTATTTCAGTGATAGCAGCATGTACTGTGTACAATGTGTCTGCTGGCCACAGATTCATGCCACTCAGCAATGCCATTAAGCTGAACTGAATTTCAAGGTCAATTTTGTTTTAGTTTTTCAGACTAGTAAGTACATGTTGATTAGTAAATACATGAATTTTGATTTAGTTACCAGGAAAAAGCAGTACAATATTACATTAGTTGAGGTTTGAATGGCCTCATCTGGTTGTTCCCAAATTGGTACATGGTCCAGCAGCTGCATTTATTTAAGCTTCAGTTACCATTTTTAGTACACAAGAGTTTCTACCATTTTACAATGGTCATCAACAGTTAAAAATTAAACAATGTCTTGGGGAAACTTTGAGTCAACATAAAACTATAGTTAAAAGCTACATTGTTGATTAGATGAGCAGGGACTCAGCCGTATTCCTTTTTGTTTAATAGTGTGGCATGGGTGGGGAAAGGAGGGGGGGGTGGGGACTGGATCCTTTTCTGTTCTTTGTGGCTATACCACTACACACATACATATATTACTTGCAAACAAACCTACACACATTAAAAATTCATGAGTGATGAGACAGTTACAGAAAATTTTGACAACACTGTATTCTGAACTAATCTCTCATATTACATAGTAGGAATATTACACAAGTAATCCCCGCAAATTATCTTTTATAACATTTTTGTCAACACATTTATGCATAGAATAATAATAAGAATAATAATATAAAGTATTACTACTAGCTTGATTAGTGTCAGGATTCTTGCTGCTGCTTATTGAAGGTTAACTGAAAAAAATAAAGTTAATAATATTAAATAATTATATCACTAATCAAGGTTGACAATTTATAGACTAAAATTATCTCCGTAATATTATTTTCATCAATTATAGTTAGCTTAAACTAATTGACTAACTAAATGTTACTAACCTGGTTTAATTATAATTATATATCAATTTCTTTTTTCCAATGTTAGAGGTGAATATCTGGATTTTCGTAAAAGGACTGTCCCATCTTGGCAGTAGTGAGTGTGTATATTATATTTGACTGTCTCTTGTGTACCGTTTCCCCCAATTTGTGGGCAACAAGCTGTTATTACAATGTAAAGTATTTATTTTTAAAAACTTTCTATCTGTCTACATTTTTTAAACATTTTAAGTAGTAATCATACCCACCCCCCTCCCCATGCACACAGACACACACACACACACATTCCTCTCATTCTGTAAAGAGTTGGCCTTGACAAAAATTTGTTGTTTTTTTCTTCCTTTTTTCCTAAATTTATTTATTTGCTTTTCTATTTTGCTCCCCATTTGCTTTCCAAGAACTTTTTTTTTCAAAAAAACGATTATAATGAAGAAGACTGCATTGAAACATTACTGATAATTCACGGAGATACTAACAAGGCCAGTTATGCAATGAAACATACTATACCTGTAGATGTAGTGCATCTTATCGGTTGATTATCGGTCAAGAGGGCTGTTCAGTATGTTACTACCAGCAACACTGTCCTAGTTGGTGATGACACTAACCTCTGCCTTGCTCTGCTATCATGCAAAGCTTGAGTCTCATGACCTCTTCTTTCGTCCTGAGCGTATGAAGAACTCTAAAAAGCTTCACATCTGTAATATCAAGGCCACCAAAGAAAGGCATGTACATTTCTTGATCATTTCTACATGGAATTAAAGCAAGCAGTATATTCCATGAGCAAGTAAAGCTTGTGTTATGCAATAGTTTACGATGGAAAGGTCATAGACACATTGGATTTCCTCTGACATAGTCAATTCTGTAAAATAGTGGCTTCTAAACTTCCCATGTAAAACCACAGTCCTTGCCACCAATTCGGTAGCAGCAAAGGATCATGTCCTTCATGTGTGTACCTTCAAGTTAGGGAATGGAAAGAATCTGCTGGTGGACTTCATCTAGCAGACTGGGGATGGCAGGAGTGTGAAAAGGCTACTCCAAGCATCTTTACCTCCTGCTCCTCAACACTTGCTGAGGATGTAATTGCCAGATTGAATATACTACTCTGAGATGCTCATGCTAGAAGTGCAACATCAAATACACTTCCAATTTGTGGCAACAACAGGAAACTGGTTGCATGAACATGTCTCATGATGATGATGAGAATGAAACATTTGATAGTCATGTAAATTATTAATGATTATCACAGATAATTGAAAATAATGTAACTCATTCATGTCTCTGACTGCCAACTTTAGTATCAAAATGTTGGCCTATTATGAGCTATCTGATGATTTATTAACTTTTGATGAAAGAGGTAACAAAACAAAGATATGACCAAAAATACCAGAAACCACAACCAGTCAAGTAAGAATTAAATGGCTTACACATTTTAGTGATTCAGTTGAGTTTGCTTTTGTTGCAATTTGTTCAAGGTTGACTCAATATTGTTGATAAAATGATTGTACTAATATTCCTTATGGACAATACAAGGTGGAGGAGCCCCTAAATTAATGTATTTTAATGAAGTAAACTATTGGAGGGATCAATATATTGTATATAAATAGCTATTTAGTTTTTTCATGAAGGACAACTTCATTGAAAAGTAAACAAGGAAATTAAATATTATATATTAATATAAATGTGGGATAATAGAGTTGGTTTCATGTTACATTAATAAATGTAGTTGGCTATGATTAAGCTCATAGAATTCTACTGTTGTTCGTACAATTTCTATACAGTGACACTGTTTAATGTACAATTGACTGGAATACAGTCAAGTTGTTAGAAAAGAAGTTTTGAATGCGTTGTTGAGAACTAGATAAAGTTCGAACGATCAACACTTACGAATTGTGTACATTTTATAAGATTAGCTATTAATAGATAACTGAAGAGTAGTTATTAATAGATAACTGCAGAGTAGTTATTAATAGATAACTGCAGAGTAGTTATTAATAGATAACTGCAGAGTAGTTACTGTTTTACTAATTGAATAAAATTATAACTCACCAAACACTATCAATTGACTTTTATCCTCAAAATACCTCTTCGATAGAATCACGGATGAAGTTTTCTCCATTCCATGACAGATTATGACACCAGAATGCTCTACACCCACATTCAACAGCTTGAACCAATGGACAGAGCCATTGGACCCAGATGTGAAGTTTGGTATAGAGTCCCCACCCCATTTCCATTTCACTTTAATGTCAGACAGACAAGTAAACTCAATGCTATCGCCAACACAACCTATTTTCAACTTTGGCTGCAATTTGTCGTGCAAATGGACTGCAAATTAATAATGTGCAAAAATTATTAAATTAATGATGGCTTTAAACTAGTTTTGTAGTCTACGACCACTAGTGTTACATAATTTTTGCTTATAAATACATCTAAGCATTGCTTCAAATACTTCTGGAAATGTAATATTTATTTGCAGTAATGTAGATAAAAAGATTGTGCATGAGTTATCATTACAATTGAACGAGATCATCTGTCACATTGACATTGTCTTTTCATAACCCGCATGCTTTCTAATCTAGTAATAGCTAACACGATGAGCATAATGTTACTTCATCTACAGGATGGTCCCTTACAAAGACACATACATAACTACACTCTTGTGTTAATAGCAAAACCAGTGGTAAGTTGCAATTTTAATACTCCTTTATCTAGTATGTGGATGTAAGTGAAAGTCAATAAAATGTGAATTTCTTGTGTTCTGCAATCCTATGACTTGTTCACTCTTGCAGAATGGAATTATGAAATACACATCAGTTCGAGCTCTAACTCTCCTCCACTACGACTACGAGATTGAACTTGCGCACGATTGCCTCAGGTCTTACTATCACGGAGATCGTCGATGTCTTTGTTTTGACTCAGTATTCAGTTTAATGCATTGTATCATTTTTCTTAGTTACCGTTTTGATTTGTTCTTACTTTTGTGTAACTGTTTCTGTTCTGATCTATCTTTCTATACTATCATCTACTATAATATATTCTATCAATAAAACACAAACTTATTTAACTTGATGAGGTTCAGATACAAGTCTTCTTCTAGACGGACAGTCCTGAACATCATCAATCCATAAGTGTTGTATATGTGTGCGATTGCTGTTGTATCTATCTCTTGTATTGCAAACTGATTAATTTTGCATCATAGTTCTAATTACATGCAACATTTTTGTATGGACACTTACACCATAATTGCTGGATTAATAATATTGCTCCCAGTAAATTCCCACTGCCATTTTATATCCGCCTGTGTCACATACTTGTATTCAGACATTCCTCAGTAATAATTATACAAAACTTCATAATGGTAACTATGGTAAACCAAGGAGACACTCAAAATTATGGCTAGATAAGCACCCTCTTAATCTGGCTTCATCCTCGGGATCAGGACCTCAAATGCATGGCTTAACTATTACTTAAATGTACATTGAGGTTTGGTTCCCTGGGAAAACTGATTTTAAAATTGAAAGATCAATGCAAATTATGTTGGCATTTAGTGCTAAATTTACACTCTCTTCTTGACAAATGACGAATTCTTACCAAATAGCTTAATTAATTAATGGATTCTTGTACCTTGAACGTAGAGAAAGCCTTGTGATACGAATGCCAGTTCCTTACCTGCCCCATGGCAATCATAGAATCCTTGATTCTTGGGCGAGACCCTGTTAATTACCAGTGTACTCTCATTTTCAATGTACGCATTGTTCGGTAATCTGCCATGCAAGAAGTACCATTTCTTCATGTGAGGCTTACAGTTAAATAGTCCACTGCTATTCTCCTTTAGTATCATAGTCCTGGGAACTATTCTCCTTTGATCTGCCACAAACATAATACAATTATAGCTAGTGCTTAATTGTAACTACTATTAATGGGAAATGGATTTCTTTGCAAAATTACTCACAAGTAGTGAGTTTATAGCATATGGAATCCTTTCATCCTGTATTACATTAACAAACGCTCAATGTTACAGCCAACTTTACAAGTTGAGTTACCAACCCTAGTATGGACAATTTCAGTGAAAATATTTAAATGTAGAATAAATCACTTTGAATTTATCAAGGTAATAGCTAGATATTTCACTCTCAGGTTTTATTTCACTCCTAGCTCATGAGAATGAACTAGCCTACTCATGATAGATTTCACCAAGTCACACTTGACTCATGAAATAAGTATTATTCCATGATTAATAACTTCACAATGCTATTTTTAGATACACCACTGTGAAAATATCACATGGTTTTATCACAAGCTACTGTATTGCCTGTAGAGCAAGGTCATAGGTCATAGTAGTTAATAGCAACTGGCTTAGCTTATCAGGTCAAAGCACAGCTACTTAAATATCAGCTGGGGGTATGGGGAGCCCTAATGAACTAACACCAGCTTACAGTAACTACACCATGAGTTAACAACCTTAGTACTTATTACACTCTCATCAGGCTTCATTTTCACTCCCTTGGTGGCTAAAATTAGCCTGCTCATGAAATATTTCGCCATATCACGCTCTGACTCATGCAATAAGATACAAACACACACACACACACACATTTGATTAATGTGCAATTGGAACAAAATTCTGAGCATTTAGCACATAATTCCTATAAAAGACATCCCTTACCATACACTAGAATAGAAGAATGGGCTCTGAACACTCTTCCCTCTCTGTTAGTTCCTTCACACTCGTAAATTCCCTTGTTAAATAATTGTACTGAGCGTACAAATAGAGTATTGTTGGAAATTTGTCTTATGTTGTTTGCTTTATCTATAGATGGTATGTAAGTCCAATTGACAGATCTGTTGGACTTACAGTATATCAGCATATCATTTCCTACATGAAATAACTTGATCTCAGGAGATACTCTCTTCTGATCTATACATGATATATATTAGGTCTTGAAAATTGTTGATGAAAGATTTTAACAGTTTGCTATTGCAATATACTTCAGCAAGAAACCAATACAAACACATTGCGGATTTGAGAATGAAGTTTTGTTTTAATCCTTCATATTTGAAATCAACAATCTCTCACTTGCCATTTATGCTCAAGAACAGCTGTATATTTGATGAGGTTAATAACTGTGAATTGTGTCCACCAATACCACTAGCTATGTACTTGAGAAAACTCAAATAGTCTTAAATTCTTTATTGCAAGCTAAATATTTGTTATTAAATGTGAGTCTTCAAGAAACCTAAACTTTGCTATCAGCAGCGATATGCACCCAGTGCATCACATAGCCGACATAAAACTAGAATATTCTGCTCAATCCATTGCCAGCTATATGCTATTTCATGTTAATGTGTTAATTCTCCCTAATTTCTCTATCCAGTAAATCAACTACTGCATCAATACCAGTTCAGATCAAATCATTTTAGCCATTATTATGCAGGATGTACTGATGAATAAACAATCAACACTGAAATGTTATAGTAGCTAACCTTTATTTTCTAGACCACGGGATTATTTGTAAAGTACATATTAATATGATAACACAATTACAGGTACCATTCCTATGACGAGACAATGGATAAGCTACAATGCTTCTCTGCTACAGTCACATGTCCACTACACATAATAAAATAAAATAACTCACCAAATACATTGAGAAATGCTGAGCTCAAGGCATAAATCCTGTAGTGGAACAAAGAACCCTGACAATAATAAAAACCTTTCTGCTTCAGCTGCACTGAACGAATGACTAATGTATAATTGTTCTCAAGAAACTCGACATTCTTGAAGTGCGAGTTCTCTTTAAAATACCAATTTGGCACAGTTTTACTGTCACAATTCAATATCACATCGTCACCAACTGCTATGCGAAGTTTTTTTGGACGTATATTATAATATTTTTCTATATATCACAATGATGGCAGTAATTGGTGATACTTACTTCATACACAAAAATGTTTATCTACTGAAGAAACTTTCAGTAAATAGCTGGTCTTACTGGAACAATGGACTAGTCATATTCTGAATCTGTTATTTTGTTTCTCATGGAAGTATTGATTAGTATACAATGCACATTTTATTAATGGACACTTAATTGAATTGCTACAGTTACAATTTGCCATGTATAATGTCATAGAATTATTTAACTAATTAATGCAATAGTTAAAAGATTACACATAATCATTTACAGCAACAATATGTAACCTTCAACTGCTACTAATGTGCAAATAATGAACAATTGTTTAATGTAAACAAAGGAAAGCTGATCAGGCATATCAGCACTACAGAGTTATCTAATGGAACTTACTGTGTTTGTTCACTGGTTATAGCTAGTTGTAAATGTATAATAATTTATTCCACCATAGATATCTTCACAATGATATTTTTAGGTACATGACCCTGAAATAACTCATGATATTTCAAGCTATACTGCAGCAAGCTCATTACCCTTGTAGTTATAGCAACCTGCCAAACTTTTCAATTTTCTAGGGGTTTTTTTTACTACAGCTACCTTCCTTTGGTGTACCCTGCTCTTATCCTGCTCAACAGGGTTAGAGCAGCTGCTAAAATATCAGCTGGGGGTGTGGGGAGCCCCTAGAGAGTATTATGGTCAACTTTTCACCTGGAGTTACCAACAAACTACTTCAGTGAAGGTATCTAGCATGGAATAAACCACTTATTACACTCTTTAGAGTGATATGGCTAGATATTTCACTCCCAGGCTTTATTTTCACTTTCCTCTGGCTCTTGAAAATAAGTTAGCCTGCACATGAAATATTTCTCCTTATTACACTCTGACTCATGTAATAAGTACTATACATATAATAGTATATATTATAGTTACTGTACAAAGCTGCATATACCTCCTACTATTACATATAATTCTTCTGTGAAATTTTCTCCTGTTTCTTCATCAGTTCCTGTGCAGGAGTAAGTTCCATTGTGCCGTGAGTTCACATCATGAAGAGACAGTTTATGGTAAAAATGAATACGTGAATGCTTAGCAAATAGAGGTAGGGATTGCTTGTCTTTCTTCCATATTGGCACTATGCCACTGTAACATGATAATTCAACAGATGTTGATGGATATGCTAATTGTATTCTGGGATATATTCGCTTTCTCCAAGACTCTGAGCTGCCATTGGCTTGTGCTATAGTTACACATAACATACTTTACCTATGTACTGTTATCATTGTATTTCATTTATGTTAACTTTAATATAATACAGTTTTTATGAACTGAAGATTGAAGTATTGACCATACTTTACCTTATCCATCAGTAATGCAAAACTATTTATAAAGTGCTAAGTTATTCGAACATGCTCAATTTTATTTTGTTTAAGCACTTACCTTTTGTCGATGGAGCTATAGTAAATTAGGTGTGTAGAAACAACCCTACCACACCTCATGCAAGTTATCACTCCTAACACATGAAGATCTGAATCTCACAGCTGGGTCTAAACACAGGACTCAGTGGTGACTGGTTCAAAGATTGCTAGTAGTCACCAGTCACACGTTTTTCAGCTACAGGGACACACCTAAACCACTCGTCAAATTAGAAAATGCCACACCCCCATTGTTTATTTGGTCTACAATTCTGAAAACATTGATGAGAATGAATATGAGCTAATACTGCAGTAGAACTTCCGAATAAAGGACAAAATGGGAACACGAGAGAGTTCTGTCCATTGTTGAGAAACTGTCCCTTCTCAGAAACATCACTTTTTTAACTGTTTATCCAATACTCAACTGTGTAAAGTTTTATATCAACAATTGGAGTAAAAAAAGAATTGAGTGAAATACATAACACAAGGTTAAGTTACCTTTCATAGTAATTGAACATAGAGTGTGTGTGTTTTTTTAATCACATAAATTATATGTTTAAGCAATGCAATTTATTTAAGTTCACAATACTGTTTATGTTGTTTTAATTCTATGACTTCTTTTATGTGGACACGATGTACCAAATATGAGGTTTAATTTTCCAATCTATTGCTTCTTTGAAGCTCTTCAACTTTGAAGGAGAAAACAGGGCAGTTTTTATCATCGTCATCATCATCATCTTCTTCTTCTCAACTAGTTGATTAAAAAAGCTTGATTCCCATCCAAGCACACACTGCAAGATCACCAACACCACCCTCACACAGTCATTCACTGGGAAGTTATCATCTACATATATAAGTCAATGCTCTGCAAGTGTTGTGCAGAAAGGGGATTCTTTGCAGTACTTGCTACATTACTCAGTACTCACACTTTATAATACATTGTGCATGCAGAGACTCCAGTAAGAAAAAGAGCTATTGCTTTCTCAGAAGGGACTCTACAAAGCATTTGCCAGGGTTTGTTGAAGACAACGTGAATCCAGGTGTGGGTTACCAGTTAAAAATACACAGTACAGTTGATGAAAGAACTTGTTGATTCACTGCACTATTATAAATTTTGATATGTGTCAATGAATGTCCATTAAGTGAAGCACTTTTTGTATGGTGTAGCAATCATGGGAGTTCTGCTCTGTCCGTTGTCCGGAGTTCGGAAGCTGTCACCTTGGAAGCTCCTAATATAAAATTTGGAATAGGTCCGCTGTAGCGCGGTTGTCCGTTTTTTTTCAGAAGGTCCGTTGAGCGAGGTCCGACAGTATCATATTTTTTTAGTTTGAGTAGATCAAAATGAAATTCTAAGTGGTACAGACTTTAAAAATAGTTCTTTAGTAAAATATCATAGCTGATAACAATTGGAGATTATCAAGTAGGTATCATAAACTGTAGCATAACTCTAACAATCTTTCTTTGTTAATTAATTTAATTCATTGAACAAGCTAATATTGTTACACTTTCATATTAGATAGATAAAACAATTTGCATTAGTGTGACTATAATACTATAATACTGGTGTGCTCACTTACTTTTGCTTAGGACAACAGTTACAAACAGTAGAGCAGTGAAAATTGGCATCCATTTGACAGTAGGTGTTAAGTGTGCGTTGGTAACGTGTTGTGACATTAATTTACTATTTCCAATCTATAAAAGAGGAATAGTTACAGCGTCGTTTATCGGAACTTTCACGTCGTTTCATGCCCCTAAGTCACGTGATAGTTTTATGACATTACCTGGTGGCGTAACCTTCCGCAAGGCAAGCTGATGGCGCAAGGCAAGTTAAACTGCCGCTTGTGTACACATTCTCTGAACCACTTGTCTACCCTCTCTGTCGTTCTAGTACGAGGTGAGATTGAGTAAAAGTTTTAGACACTATAGCTTGACAAATGGAAGACAGCATACTGGTTAGGATATGGTTATAATGACAAGAAAATTTGACAGTGTTGGTAATGGTAAGATATGATGAGATCATAGTGGAGGCCTTCATAATGAAATAGTTCTAAATGAAAGTCCTTTGGCTTGTCCATGTAAAGTAGTTTCTTAAGTGTTCTATCATAGTCACATTAAAGGCTACCTGGAGGTGACAGAGGGAGGTAACGTAGCCATTGGTAGAGGTTTGAATTTTCACGTGAAAGTGTATATATTGGTGCTTGTAAAATTGCGGAGAGCTAATATTTCAATATCAGTTCCCCAGACTCCATCATTAGACATTTCTGTACAATAGTCCATTACGGTGGTTGTGCCATGTTTCTGTTTCTCGTTCATATGGGGCAAGAAAATCTCTGAATTCATACTCATGAAGCCGAACAGGACACATTTGATTGTATAGTGTTTATGTTCTGTTCCAATCAGGCCTTTGCACACAGAACGATAGAGACAATAGCCATCAGATGTGGTGACATTAATCATTCGACCACTGCTTGGTTCCATGGTAGTTGTGTGTGGCTTTGTATTCATATCACCTAGTAAACACACAACACACATACACACTGTAAAAAGTGCATGCTTTAGGCCATCACTTTAGGCCATAATTACAAGGTCTCACCTGTACATGATCTTTTTGATGCTTCCATTAGAACACATACTCGATAAATACATCGTTGTTTTTTTCTTCCTTTGCCTCCAAATTTAGTCTTGTCCTTGCAATTAACGCATGAACCGCAGTCTTCCCTTGTGCATGCAGAGCAAGTCATACAGCCTCTCCTTCTGATGGTTGGAGCTCCATCTGAAGTAATGTTACTTCACTAGTAACATTGTCTGGAAAAAAAAGTCCCCATGTCAGTACATAAAATTACACTTTTCTGTGGATTGCAAATCGAACACATGAATGACAGAACGGATGACTACAATAGTATAACCCTCACGCGCATGCACGCTGAGGGTTAACAAGAGCACCATAGTACGAACCCTCAGCGCTGGTTGTGAACTAAAACTCTTAGCTATCATTAACAAATTATTCAGACAGAAAAACTGCTTTCTGTTCAGGAAATAGTATGCAAAGCTCTTGATTTGCATGACGTAAATTAGAATGCAATTTTCCTTTTGACATTTTTAAGGGGGGGGGGGGCACTGGGATTTCCCCCCTAAGTGAAATATTCTCCCTTCCTTCCTCAATGAAGACGATTTCTCCTTCCTCTAATCATGCAGGGTTTCATACAGAGGGGGGGACGCCGTGGAATTTTCCCTCCCCAGCAAAAGTTTTCCCCCTCCGGAAAAATATTTTCCCCCTCCAGAGAAAGTTTCCCTCCTCCCTCCCACACACCAACACTAGATTCCCCCTACCCCACTGCCACTCCATCAACAATTTTGTTTTTGAGGGTCAAGTATGATATTTGCCTATTCTCTCAACATTTGCAGTCTCTACTGAAAGTACGAGAGTGATGTTTATATGTGTAAAAGTTTCTAATTATCCCCCTCCAACAAAAAATCCTGTATGAAACCATAATAGACAGCACTTATAACATCCAACAACAATTGATTTTTTCCTGTTATGTTGTTCAGTTTAGGACCCTCAATTCTATCTTCATGAGTTGTGGTGAGCATTTATATCAGAAGTGACCCAGCTTCATATGACCAAAGCAAGCAATATGTTCATGAGCTTTGAGGGAAAATTGCTTTTGAAATTTAATGAGTTTATTAGAACCACAAAATGTTTAACCCAGACTCATAATTTGTGCTAATCAAGTAACCTTTTCTTTATTAGTGTGTGATATACAAGAAAAGATCAAGTCCTGTCCAATACCAATTTCCACCCCCCTAGCAAAACATCCTGTATCAAATCCTGCCTAACGTACTTAATGTTTCTCTTCCTACCTAATTATGTATGCATGTGTTGTTGTTTTTGTTGTACAGTGTAGTCAAATCAATTGCTTGTTCATCCCCACACTTTGTATTTGGCCAGACATGCAACAATCAATACACTCAGTACAGTAAAACGTCCCTTATCCTGGCAGCTTGGGACAGAGGGGTGCCCGTAACTAGGAATTGCCCATATCTCAGAAGCAATACGTTTTTAATTGGAGTGACTTGAAAACTACAAATTATTTGCATCCTCCCACTCTTTTAATTAAAATTTTCTTTGATTTACCTGCCCGGATAATAGGATTGCCTGTATCTTAGATGTCCGAATAAGAAACGTTTTACTGTGTATACATACCTGGAACCAAGTTGCTGCTCTGGTTATTATACTCACTCACTGTTCTTTGAGCTTTCTAGTGAACAAAAAAATAACATTGACATATACATGTAACAGTACTTGTGCTTGCACCTCTACAATCCATACCTTACGGAGACGCTGTGCCCTTTGTCCAACTCTGTTGCAGTACATGTGGGATTGCTTTTTTCTTCCCCATGTGGTGGCAGAGGTATTGCACTGTGACCTTTTTTACTGTAAGGATAAGTTTGCCTTTTTGCGTAGGAGTGGCCTCAAAAGTAATCCATCCTCTTGCGGAAGTTGATCTTTGAAATTGGCCTCTCCTCCAATTTAGTTACTAGATCTGACAGGGAAGCTGTGTGCTCATCTGTACAGTTGTATGTTAGAGAAGCAATTGTTTTCAAAGTAGTTCTGGCCTTCAGTGCAATTTTTTCAGCAGAGTGACGTTTTCGCTAAAAACATATAGTAGAATTAAATACTTAGTAGAATCACTCATAGTAACATGATAGAGGGTGGGGTCACAGCCATGATTCTCTACTCTAGTTCAATAGCTAACTATAGACTAGTGGATTTTATGCCACTTGATTTTATTACTACTACAATATAATGGAGATGCAATGTATAATGCATTATACCATGGTACATCACTTGTAATTGCCGTGTTTGGTCAAAAATTGTGGATTAAATGGGGACATAACCCACACTTTTTGTACTGCGGGACGTATAAGAATGTTGCTACATATGTACGATGCGCATGGTATGAGTCAGCTAAACAACATCGAAGTGTGGGTGATGCGCTCAGTAAACTCACTAGTTTCCGGTTATCCCTCGGCTTTGCCTCGGGGATAACCGAAAAACTCGTGAGTTAAATGAGCGCATAACTCACACTGAGCTATATAGTCTATCTTATACTTATGACACCTTGCCACCATCCTCTCTGGATGATCCTGCAATGTGTCTTCCAGGTTAATGCTGTGCTCTGCTGAACTTTTTTGGGTTCCACTGATATACTCTGCAATAGCTTCACTATCTGCACTGTACGGAGGCATGAGATAATGGTTTGGTAGTTTTTCCCAATTCCAATCAGGAAAATGATAGAATATAGCAAAAAAGTGCTTACATGGGAGATGAAAGGTTAGCCAGTCTCGACATGTACAGTGAGGATCATGGGACTGATCTAGCCTGACAAGTCTGTCAATGCACTTCTAGCGCCTTCACCTTGTCCTAACTGACTATGCAATCATCATGATACACTGTGAATAATGCCATTGTGAACAGTGAAATACAGATAGGTGATTACTAGTACCTTGAAGTATGGTTTGCTTTGTCGTACAACTTAAAACCTAAACAATAACACTTCTCAATCTAGCTTATAGTTGATGTTTATAGGAATTGGAATTGGCACCCATAGTATCTTTATTTACAGCTCAGTTCTCAGTTTGGTAGCAATCCTAACTTCGGTTATCTGAATGAATCAATTATCCAAACTCTATAAATCCAATAGTAGCAAGTGTGAACCTAGAGAACTTCTTGACCACACCTTCTCATTGAGATTTTGATATTATTTGATTATTATTATTTTTTATATGTTACGTAGGTAGGTACGTAGGACCCCTTTTTACGCCCACACCTCTAATTATGTAAAGTAGGTAGCTAAAGTGTTTCTCCTCTATGTCTAATACGTTTACCGAAGTCCCGTCAATTCACTTTGCAATCTCGCTCTCAATTTGTACTTTTTGAGCACACCACCTGGTTATCATTATTATTGGAGAGAAAGAAATGTGCTGAGGGGGGCAAAACTTTGAACTTTGCTTAAGGGGGGGGGGGGTAGAATCCCAGGGTGCCCCCTCCCTCTGTATGCATCACTGTACCATATGTGACCGTCTACAGGAAAACCGGGCACAACGCGGCGTGCGTAAATATCGAGAAAAGATAGATCGATTTCTTTAAAATGTATTGTTTCAAGCCGACGGAAGGGAACGGTTAGGTCTATTATAGTGGGAACGACTTAAGCTATGGCGATAAAACTTGGAGAGCTCAATATCTAGACGCCGACAACTCTGTAAGTTCAAAAAAAAATTTTTTGAAGGGTGCCGCGTTGTGCCCGGTTTTCCTGTAGACAGTCACATATTAAGATTTACCTATTATTCATGAACCACCATGTAATCAAGCCTCCCTCACCTTTGGCATACTTAACCATGTATTCATCAGCCATGTGGAGACTTGTTGATTCTTTTCCCACAGATCTGATGACTGCAGTGTAGCAACAACCTCCTGGTAGTGGTATCAGAAAGTAGACTTTCCTCTGGATCTGCTGATGGAGCCCATGCACAAGCTCAAAGTTGGTTGAGGAGCCAGTCTTGTTCAGCCGAGTTCAGTCCATGTGATCCATCTTTAACCCACCTTTCCCAAGCCTGTTCCCGATGGAAATCACAGGTATGCATTAGTGTTAGGAAAACATGTCTCAATCGTAACGTGTGGTTTTGTAGGTAGCATCCATTAGACTCATGGTATTACCCTACGATACCATCAATTTTTGTTGCCATGGTTCTTGGTGGACCCATAACAATGTTTGGTCATAGCTTTCTGCATCTGATACTGGTGTTGAAGTACTATTGGCCTGAGTGTACTTGTATGGTCTAAAAAAGTACTTGGATTCTGAAGAATCCAAACTTTTTTGCTGTATAATTTTTTCAGCATTTTCTTGGTCAATTATTGAAAGCTGTAATGCTTCTTTAGCCCTAGCTACATGGTTTTTTACATCTATTAGACTAGGGTAGTATGCTCTGTCACTAGGATTTGGGTAAATTTCCAGTACACATGTAATTGTTTACATGATGTCTTAGGAGCCGCTGTATCTCAACTGGTTCAATAGTTCCAATTGAAACATATTCCTGAACTTTTGCTATGAGTTCAGGGTGAATACGTTGAGACAATCCCATTACCCCCTTGGTGGGATGATACTTTGTGATGTGCTTCTTCTGTTGGTAGACTAATGTAATACTTGCGTATTACTTCTGGTACCTCATTTGAGCCTAGATGTTGCTTGAGAGCTTTCAGGCTATTTTCTCGAATATTTCGTACCTTCTTTAGAGACATTTCAGGAAGCACTGTTGATTTGACACTATATTGGGGATAAAGGTTGAACTTGACTATCTCAATGTGGGCTAAACATCCCTTTTTTCTTGTCCCTTGCAAGTATACTCTATCACTGGTGTGAGGCTTTTGCTTGTAACTAGTGATGTGCTTGAGCACAAATGGCAAGCGAGCCTAAAGACTACTATTTTTATATGAATGATTTTGACTTCTAACACTGAAGCTACTGAAAATAAGGTCCAGTTTTAAAATTTTGCATACACGGTAAAGGGATTTCAGTGCCATAGTAACAACTCTCTGCAACTGCTTGAATTGAAGGGAAAAAACAACAACAAAACAATACACGTTATTTAAAAGTTTTCTTTGCGATATTCTTTAGCTAAGTAGTGGTTGTAACACACAATGCTTTGACACAACTGGACATGCACCTACACAGACTTACCTTCGCAGTAGTATAGTGGACAATGTATATTCAAGTAAATACTGTTGCGCACGGCTAGAGCGCATTGACTTACCACCGCCACTAACTCGAATAGAAATGGAAGTCCCTTAAGTTTTCAAGTTTTAACTGCACCCGCAAAAGAATTCAAAACGGTAAACAATTCAATTTCTAGGGTGATACGG
>WLWI01001811.1_pt1 | contig 18394 bp, 12 predicted proteins | sample 6701501 | NCBI WGS metagenome assembly WLWI01 (sample SAMN12718690, study PRJNA515312) | sponge metagenome | isolation source: marine sponge | host: Mycale hentscheli | place: New Zealand: South Island, Marlborough, Capsize Point | collected 2014-11-01
AGCTAATGGCTGCAGTAACATGCAACATGCACACAGTTGTGTACTGGACATACTAACACAAACCTTGCATTGTATTCTCGTTTTGACTTGACTTTGAATGGATTTATAGACCATTGCATAGGACATGCAGCTATAACAAACAGTGCACTGACCAAGACTAATTATGTATTTATTCTGTACTACCTTCTCTGTGACAATGCACACTTTGAATAATACAGCTCACATCGTATGATTCAGTACTAGTAAGTGTGAAGGAAGCCTGAAACCTACCCTCCCATTCCTAGCACACCCTCTTACCCCAACCCTCTTACCCCAACCCTCTTACCCCAACCCTCTTACCCCAACCCATGGTGCTTGCCTGCAATAACAACAGCAATAAGAATTAAGTTCCACACAAGCTGAAGTTAAATTTGGAGATTCAATAAGAAGAGATAGACTGAGACAACAGTGGCTTATCTTTTATAAGTGCATAGGTCCATCAAATGAACATTGAATGCTTATAATCAAATTCAGTTGATAATGTTGACAAAACTTTATTATTTGAGATAAGTATGTATACCTTTAACTTAGTAGATTATATACCTATTGATATAGCCCATGCTATCTACCTTGTAGGATGAAGAATGCTTCTACCAGTGCGAGCCTATGCTTGGCCATTTTGAAACGTCTCCAGGGTCAGGCTACATCGCTAATGTGCCTGTGTGTGCATCTTACTGTGACCGTTGGTTTCAAGCTTGCAAAGATGACCTGACATGTGTTGAAAACTGGCTCGTAGACTTCGACTTTGCTGCTAATGGAAACAACTCGTGCCCAGTAAACTCGACATGCATGACATTCTCGGAACGCTACGGCAATGCTGAGGGATTGTGCAACAAGATGTGGGGCAATGCATTCATTTACTCCAGAGATGAAACCAATTGCACTGTGATGAGCTTTGATTCCTCAAGAAGTAATCCTAACTTCCAACTCTCATTCCCTACTGCACATGCTCCTCACGGAGTAGCCAGCATGATGCTAATACTGGCAACAGTTGCTTCAAGTGCATTGGTGTGAATTCCTTAAAAAGAAGACTTTAGAATTTCAATTTATTATTTTAGTCTTAATATTAATTATAAAGATACTATTATATTCATACTTTTTGTATTCCTTTTTTTTTGTCTCGTCATTTTGTTTAAAAAATCTGTTTTGTCTTAAAAGGAAGGTATAGCAAGACACTCTAAACCTCTTGAAAAAATACTTATAGCATGAGTGTAAGGCAGGTGTCCATCACTTGACCCACTAACATGTTGCCATTTACATAATGTATGCTGGATATGAGAGGTTTAGTACTATAAAATATCCGCTACATTATATATTATATCTACACAAAATTTGGAACATATGAACACCTCGTTACAGAACAGTTTTACTTCAGGAGTATTTGAATGACATCAATAGGAGTAGCATCTGGTGTCTGGTGATGAAACTGTTGGTCCATATTACTTCACCCAATTAGCAAGTTCACAGCCAGATAAGACAACTGAACAAATATAATGTTGTAGCCTTGAATATAGTGGTGTATGTACCATTCATGACCATGTGTGTGTGTGTGTGTGTGTGTGTGTGTGTGTGTGTGTGTGTGTGTGTGTGTATACCCAAACAGGTGTTATCCTTGTTTGTGGTTTCTACCACAACATGGTCAAGGGCATAACTGATTTTGTGTCAGAGTGTCATAGCTAGTTTATTGTACTTTGTAACAATAGCACCATCAGTTCATTCATTTCAGTGTAATCTTTCAAAGCCATAATGTCAAACACACATTGACAACCACATGTACCATTTATTGTATGGCTATGGTAGCAACAGCAGCTGAGCACATCGCTTTAAATTGCTTTGTCAGTTCCTGTCAGTAGATCGGTTGATAGGTTTTGTTGCAATGTGCATGTAGGTTGCATCACAACCATATGGTGGTGGCACATTACATCCGCTATACACACAATTCATTGTGCAGCTGTCAAATAGAATATTAGCTACTTTACAACAGCAAATAGAATGCAACAGATACAATACTCAAAACCAGCTGAAGCTGGAGAGAGTAAGCTAAGCAATGGTTAAAGCTAAAAAAATTAATAAAAGTAGAAAATTTAGTCTGACTGAGTGTGTGTTAAACAAAAGCAACATACTAGATCAAAGTGATTGAGGCAGCAATAACATATGACCACTTGATTATTTGTAGCAATACTAGCTTAGTTTCCAAGGTTTTTTTTTTTTTTTTTTTTTTTTTTGCTTTGTCATATTTATAACCCACTATGGCTGTGGTAATAAGAAGTAGGTTTTTAAAATTCCTAATGAAAAAACAAAACTCTTACAGTTGGTGCAGTCAATAATAGCTATGGCACATGCTGCATCTTCCTCTCACCACTCTACACACTAGAAGGATTACATTTAACCTATTCTTTCTACCTGGTTGTAGTAGGTTTGATTGCAAGTAGGAAGTAAACCCTTTACCCACTATAACATTGGTAAAGGGTTTGGAGTAGCATTATCACACTGGCCATCCAATACAGCAGCAACAAGTCTGGACAACAGTGAAAGCACACACAGTATTGCCAGCAGTCACACCCCCTACCTCCAAATATGCAGTCATTTCAAATTATATGCATCAACTGATCAACTCCTGACTGAACAGACGTTCAAAGATATCGCATACCATAAAAATTAAATAAACAAGACAAAAAAAAATGAAGAAAACAAAACGAAGTGTTTGTAACGCATAACAAGATCAACAACCCTTATTAATGTTGTAGCTATGACTAATAATACTAGCTGCTGCAAGTTATTCTGAGCAAAAGGCAGGCAATTGAATGATTAAAGTTTCTGGACTTTCGTGGCCACAACTTTGGGATGCTTGCGTTGAAGTTCTTCCCTGCCAGTTGTTTTGTAGTCGAATGAGCAATTGTGCTTGTCTGCGTAACGATGAAGGGCACAGAACTGTTCTCCACAGCGACAGTGAAAACCTGCATAAAATAATAATAAAGGCATAATGTTCCTTTCTTGACTAACTTAACATAGAGTGTCAACTTTATATATTATATATAATTATAAGCTACAGGCACACCAGCAGATATCAAAGGAGGAACTATACAGTAACCCAAGACACAGCCACCCACACAGTTGACAGAATTAGCACCACAATACTAAGTATTCAACCCAAATACATCCTGCTCTCTTTCACCCCCCCACCCCCACTATATCCTGTAGCTAATTAAGAAACTTGGCCAAAACATTAGAGGGAGGGGCCAAGAAAACACCCAAACCAAAAGTACTCAGTATGTCATTCAGTTCATTCCGAGGTCTCAGGGAAAGGGGAAACTGAAGGCTTGTCAGACAGAACCAAACAGAAACCTCAATCATTAGTAAACGATTCCCTTTCCAAAATCATCTGTGCTATTGAACAATCAATTTCAACCACTACAAGGCCTAATACACAAGGACAAATTCCCCCAAGAAGGAAAAGACAGCTTCACTGCCACTAGCAAGTTAATAGAATCTGTGCCTATAATCCAGGCATGCTAATAATAATTATAATATAAAAAAATAAAAAAAAATAAATAAATAAAAGGAACAGATTTGCTTCAGGCATTACACATTCAAGGTACGAACATACTAATCGGCTCCACTCCTAAAATTAGATAATTACTACAGTGGGTCCAACTATTAACAAAAATATCACTATTTTGTAGTCCAATCTTTAACCTTACCTGTTAGTCCAACTTTTTTTCGGCATATAAAGCATCTGTTCTTCTTGCTGGTCTTGTTGAGGGGCGTGTCTGTGAGAGAGGAAGTACTAGTGACATCTGACAGGGCGTCAACAACGGGGGAGGCCTGAAGAGAGGCCGGCAGGTCTGAAAGGGGCGTGGCATTCACCGTGCTTCCTGCCACATGCATGCAAGCTAAAAACAACAACAGCAAAAAACAACAACAAAACAACGATTAATACATTTAATTATTAGTGAATGGTCATGTAATCATAAATAATGAAAATTTCTATCAACAGTTATTCTAGTGGCAAGCTATCCTGCCCTCTCTCTCTCTTTCTTTCTTTCCATTACTGAAACAAAACCATCAAGGTCCCTCCCTCTTGGCAGGGCAAGGCACAAAGCAGTATCATTGAGCAACCACTAATGAAGTTGTCAATCTGCCATCACAAACTCAGTGGCCACAATTGAAACCGAATGCATGAGATAAGATCACACAGTTGACTATACACTCTCCTCACCAAGCTCAGTGAAAAAAAAAGAAGCATTTATGTACACACCCACCACAACTCTCACACTGGTGATAGATGATAGCCTTATAGACATACTAATGAATATCAGGTACTGTGCTATTTATAGCACAATTACAGGAAGTGACAGAAAGACACAGGAAAATGACTGCCAGCTGTGTATGGGGCAGTGTTACAATGACAATGCTGCTGATGTCACATCCTTTACAGGATTGGAGCTCACACACACTGCCTGATTATCCAAAGGCCAGACTTCATCGCACATTCCACACTTATTTACCTGTGATGTAACTTCCTAATATACCAGTACATCAGAAGAATAGACACCAAACTTACTGCATGTGTGAGTGCTACAATTTTAGTGATAATCAGTGTGAATCAACACATACAGGTGCTAACAGGTGTCAGAGCACACACAGTTTACACATCATCAAAGTGCACCAGCTCTAAGAGAGCTCAGTTCAAACCGGCTTAGATAGAGCAAACCAGGATTCTAAAGAACTAAAGAAAGGGGTGGGGAGTGAGAGAAAGAGAGTTGTTCATGTGAAGTGCAGGAGGTTTGAGTACACTAATTTGGAGTGTGAGGGGGGGGGGGAGAGAGAGAGGCAAATCGCTATAAATTACACAACACACTTTCAACCTGACAAAGACTTCAGCCTAGTGTTATATTCAAGATTCAGTGCATCCTGCCTGGAGAAATGACACCAGAACATAAGCAATTAGGGGAAGTCTTCAAGTCAGAGTACCAGGAAATTTAGACAAGGAGAAAGCAACCAATCAAGTGCATCAGACCAGGCTGCCTGAACTCTGACACAACTTCCACAGTTTGCAGACCTAAACTACAAACAGGTGGCTGTCACCTCAGATCTGCAGCCCTAGACTGCTCCACTGACCCCCCAGTGTCTACTCTACAAGCCAAGACCTTCAAATGAACCACCAATTTAGTGCTGAGTAGGATGAACCAGCAGGGGAGGGAGGGGGGGATGAAACTGCAGGTGGGGTATAGTATGTACTACACACCACTAACATCATCAGGATGAGACTTGTACTATCAACTGGGAGGAGACTAGGAGAGATGCTTACCAGTTTCAAGCCACCCACAACACACACACACACAGTTATGCTGTATATAAATTCAGACAATTAGTGTGAGCCACTTAGACCACTAGAATACCATACAGCTGGGAGACACAATATAAAGCCAGAAAGCCAGAGAATTTCCTGAGAATTCCCACAATAATAGCTAAGTTCAATAGTAGTCTACGACCTCAACTACATACACACACACACACACTTTTCATACGCTGCTTATTGTAGCATATTCCATTCAGTGACTGACTACTCCAATTAGTGCCCACCGTGTTATCCAACAATGGCAAACAGCACACACATGCCTATCATGCTTCAGCTCGGCTCAAAAGCTGTGATAGCTACTCAACATATCTGTTAATCCGCAGGAAATTAACTTGTAGACTTGTAGATGATACTGCACATGAGCACATTTATTATCTTACACACACACACACTCCATTGCACTCGCTGCACACTCGGTCAACACTGATGACCCTCGCGGATAAAGTGCGTCAGGCAATTAAACTCCTGTCAACCAACCTGATTCCTAAAGTCTTGCGGCATTACAAGGACACTGTGGCTGTCAAAACATTATCCAATCACATCCACATGATGAAAGATGAGCAAGAAAAAAAGTAACACACACACATTAATGTATACATGCATGCAGTGATTACAAGACATTGGCCCACCACAGCCAAACACACAGGCTGTTCCCAGCACAGCCTTCAGCACTAATAGCTTAATCCAGTACAGATCCTTCAGTACTGACACACTACAATAAGTTCAACAGTGGTAGCCATGTACATATCCCTTAGCCCCATTCTCCCAGTACAGACTCCATGGCCCAGCACAGACTCCATGGCCCAGCACAGACTCCATGGTCCAGCACAGACTCCATGGCCCAGTACAGACTCCATGGTCCAGCAGAGGCTCCATGGCCCAGTACAGGCTCCATGGCCTAGTACAGACTCCATGGCCCAGTACAGACTCCATGGTCCAGCACAGACTCCATGGCCCAGTACACACTCAGTAGACTACCAGCCCAAGTACCAGATGACCACAGGTTCTCACACTTTTCCCACTGATAACTCGGCACCAGAGGCTGGCCTCTCAGGGACATAGGGTGATGACTTGGCAGTTCAAGTGAGAGAGCAGCTGTACCTCCCACTCTCATCATCCCAAACATGTCTCAGGAGCTGGCAGCTGCAGTGAAGTCTGAATCAAGTTTGTTTGACAAACTAATAGACCAAACAACTGATCAGGAGAGAGAGAGAGAGAGAAAGGTTGCAGAGAGAAAGCTAATGTGGCACAATTACAGCTGTTAGCAAGTGAAAGGTGTGAAATTCTGTCAGCCATATCTCACTAACTTCCTCCTCCCCAAGTTGAGAATAACTAATTTACACCTGAACCCAAACATACTGTATGCATATTCACATACCTGTGAACACAACACACACACAGCTCTCTCTCCCTCACACACCTAACACAACACACACTGAGGCAGGCTGCCCAATAAAAAATACTTCAACCAGCAGGAAAGTGCACTTGATGTCCCCTAGTCACAAACCCTTGCATAGTGACCACACACACACACACACACACAAGCCAGGCCTCAATGGAAACACTCCTCACTCACCATCACATCACTACCACGGCACTTGACAGAGAGCTGCATGAGAAGTGGAGCAAGAATGGAAGATATTAGTAGCCAAGTCCTTCTATGAAATTAAAACGTGCAGCATCAGCAGAGTTGTTCAGCTTCCCTCGCGCACACATGTCACCATGAAGGCACACATCCCATTTAAGAAAAGAAGCCATCTTTGTTGGCAAACTGGTCATTGCTGACTCTAGCAATAGAACTAGCCAGCTAATGAAACAAGGACCAAACATAGCCTGAACAACAACGCCAACGCCTCACTAGCAATCATGGACTATCGGCTGGGCAGTGCTTTGTGAGACAGAGCTAACATTTAATGTTAGACTCCTACGACTTGGCATGCCCTCCCAACGAAACCGATAACTGGAATTATCAATGTATGAAAAATTGCATTCCGTGGAACACGTCTCTTGATACCGCCGCCCACATAGCCTCTGCACAGCCAGGGGCTTAATAATAATAATTCTATTTTAACAGGCACGTCTCTTAATGCACTTCTAAAGCACCTAATTGAACCAAAGTGAAGTGACTTTGAAGAAAACTGCCTTTTGGAGCAAGCCATGCAATGCAACTCGCTGCTATGCAATTCTGTGCTAACCCAGCTTCAACAGATCAGGTCTTGCTACAACATTCATACCTGCTGTCACATGGTCATGTTACACTGGCAAATCAACGACATTCACTGATGCTGGCCAGAACGGACCAAGACATTCAAACACACACAACAAAATACATTCATAGTCCCAATCCAAAGCCATGACTACTCTCACCAGCCTTACAGCCCAGCAGAGCTAACTCACAATGCCCCACAATGAAGAGGAAGCTATCTAGAACTGGACTCGCCTAAATATTTTAAAGTGTGGGAATTTATTCCAGCCTGTGATGCCAAGCTGTAGTCTTCACATGCCTCAAATTTCCACTTTGAACAACTTTGCAATCGCTCTACCTTTTAGCATTGCATCAACACTACATTCACCAGGCAGAGGTGGCACCAACACCATAAAGGGCTGTACTTCATACTTGACCGGTGCAAACAAAATGTCTCCACTTGTGCGATTATACCTGATCACTCAACAAGAGAACAATAAGAATCCCACTAGACCCAATGCCTGTCGATAATGCACTCAAACATCGAATGGACAGCAGAACATTATTGAATCTACCCTTACATGGCGGCTCCCTAAATCACAAGATCATTTAATCACTTTTTGAAGAATTCTCATGACCTTACAAAAAAAAAGACCCAAGGAAAGCAACTTTCCTGTTACAGTTTTAGTGGGCCATACGTGTGACAGAACAACTTGCCACATAGAAGGATCTATGTGTGAGGTACATGTACGGCTGCATGTTGTTGGCAGACATTGCAATGTGTCCTTTAGAGAATAAAGATGTTCGAGGGAGGCCAATGCAAGCTCTGGTCAAGATTGGAAATGGTTGACTTCCTTTAACTCCCACTTCACACACATACATACTCTCCCAACAATACCTAGCTTCTGGAACAAACTCTTTCGTTGCCCACAATGATGTGTGCCACCCTTGGCACCACGGGTTGAGCTAATAATAAAAGAAGACAAACGTATGTGGTGTCCAGTCAAAAGATGAAAATCCCACGTTTAAAGACAAAGCGCATGTTTCCTGCTGTGCTAGTGAATACAGATACCTTAGGAACCAGAGGGGCAGGTCAAGAGATGTCAACAAGATGCTTCTCGACTACTGAAACACCTCAGCACTAAGGCATCCAGCCTTGTATATATTTCTCCTGAAATGCAAATACTTGCAAGTGTGTGTGTGTGTGTGTATATGTGTGCATGTGTGTGTCTGTGCATGCATGTATGCTGAGCATGTAAGATGTGTAGATAAGGTTCCTTTGGCATATCTCTGCTTCCTAAAGGGTTGGCCAATACATGTAGCTGACCAGAAACACAAACTACCCTATTGGGTTAATGAATCAAATTGGTTCACAAACTTAATCAGTAAACATTCTTCAAAACTTGCTGAATCGCAACTTCGCGACTACAAATCACACACTATTCGTAAGGCCATATATGAGAAATCTGTTGTAATGCCATCAATACACACACACACATACACACACTGCATCAGGCAAACTGGCCTCGCCTATCCAGGCTAGGCTACACAGCCTGACATACATCATGTGACTCACACTAGAGCATGTGTACCACCAAATGTGTAGCCCAAGCATGCACTACAGACGTAGAGTCTCTCGCATGCCTTCAAAAACCACAATGTAAACAAGTCTGGTAGGCAAAAACTTCTCCATTACTGCTTTAAAAAACAGTGCCCAAACTACACACATTCCAGTACATAAGATCTTAATACTTATAAATATCAATCCCTTAGTCCCATGATAAGTACACTAGACACATAAATAGGCCACAACAAAACTCACTATCAGTGTAGTCACGTCCATTCTCTAACGGCTTGTTACTTCGAGACGGCGATGAGGTAGAGACTGCTAGCGACTCGGTGGCGTTGGAACTTTGGTTTGCGTTATTGCTGGCAGCACTCTGGGTTGTTTGTTCTTGTTTCCTTCGTTGGTAGTCCCTGAAACATTGACTACACATACCCTCGGTAGCGGAACTTCCGTAAAATCCACAGCCATTGCGACAGAGAGTTGGAGCAGACTGAGTTTGTTCTTCCATGGCTACCCCTACTTCACCACAACCTGCTCGGACCCGCTGTACTTTTTTTTTAAAAGAACGAAAAGAAATTTCTCTCTAAGGACGTAGCGTCGAAGAACGATGCGATTCTTAACACCCAAATAAGCCTCGCTAAGAGTCAGAACTTCTGTGCCGGTATTCGTCGTAAGCACTCGTTTTTGATGTTGTAGCGCGTTACCGCAAACATTGAGTGGGTGTGGTATTCGTACTAACCCCGCCCTGTCCATGATTAAATTGAGTAAAGGTGGGCGGAGCACAGTGTGGGTGCAAAAACCGCCTGCCTTTAGACTACATATATTGGCTGCTGTTATTGAATCCGAATGCATGATGGACGTCAAGGTAATGATTGTCACTAATTCAGTTATTCATTGTTGTGGTGTATTGGTTGCTATGGAGCTGAAACGTGTCAATATTTTCAGCCACACCATCTATTCAATTTGACATTATTGCCAGTCTCATTGCATTAGCTGTGGGTGTGTTTGGCAGGAGTTGGTGGAGTGGACAAATATTGTCCTCACCTTGGTCATAAAACAAGTGTTGGTGGTGTTAACAGTAATATTATGGTAGTTCAATAGATCCTTAGGAAATGGATTATACGGATATATTATATATATATATATATTAGAAGAAACCCAACAAAGCTGTCTCCACTCTAGCTGCAGCAGCACTGCAAAATCATCTGACCAGGAAGTATCACTTGTCTTCATTGATCACTGCTGGGCAAGTAACGCACGGATCAAGGAATGGTCAGTTCATTTGCACTCATCATGTTGAGGCTGGTAAGCTGCTTATTAATTTGTAGCAAAGCTGACCAAGAAGGTGGCATCACCTTCTAAAGCAGGAGTTGCACACCATCATAAATCATCAGGTAATTTGTAGAATTGGTAACAGGTATGTCAAAATTACTATTGCTCAGCAACTCGTACCATTGCTCAATCCAATGAAACATAGCCATTGCGTTACTAATGCAAGAACTAGGTATGGTTGGTAATGGTTGGTAAAGGGTAGTTTAATTTAGAGCCTGTGCACAAACGAAACACTTCAGAAGAATCTATCAGTCCATTTCTAAAAGTATCATAGCCGTTGTGACCACATTAAATAACAAATACAGAGCTATGTATTTCCCGAGCACTGCTATTACCTGTTCTAATATCGCACTCTGACTATCTGAGTTACCAGTAGCTTTTGACAACAAATACTCACAGCTAACTATAGACGGCCGAGTTTTTGAAATTACATCTGGTAAAGGGTCTCAATACCATAGTAACCTTTCGCCTAACATTTTGCAGCTTGAAAAAACAAAATGTTCTAAAGAGTTACTGCACAGTGTTGAGTCTAACAGTAAGTTTTAAGACCTAAGTGTGTCTTGTAGTGTTTAGAAACAACCTAATACAAAGGGGTAAAACAATTAAATTTCCTTGAATGATACGGGTCACTAAACCCAAAGATTATGTTTAGTAGAGGTATGAGAAGGGGTAGACCACGAAGCAGACACAAAAATGCGAGGGTCAAAGTACAAAATGACATTACGTTCGTCCACACATATATACATACGAACCAATATCCCTGATTTCAATTGCGTTACCCCTGATAGTGTCTCGCTTGCCAATTATTATATTTATTGCAGAAGTTGAGTATAGTCTTGATAAGGCACCTCCTCCACTCTCGCTTGCCCAGAGACTGGGGTTGGTAGAAGCTCCACCCAGACTGTTAGAGGAGCACATCTGGACAAACATCAAAGCAGCTTCTAATGTGAGGCAAGATTCTACCCAGCCTTGTCCGATATGCCAAGAAGACTTTGGACTGTCTGCACAAGTCAGTATGGAAAGGATAATATTAATAATAATAATAATAATTAATAATGATGATGATGATGATGATGACAACAACAATACAACAATATAGCTAATAATATAATAATAACAATATAAATGTCGGGTTAAGTTATAATTAAAAATATTGGCCGTTAAAAAGAGAAAAATTTCCTATTATTATAATAACAATATAATAATAAAAAATATTAATGATGATAATTATGATGATGATGATGATGATGATGATGATGATGATAATAAATTAATAATAATTATTATTTATAATAATAACAATTTAGTAAAAAATAATGGTGATGGTGATGATATTGATAATAGTTACAATATATAATACAGCCAACATCACGGAGCTGGAAAATTTTTATTTTTATAAATGTGAGTGGGTCTAGGAAAAGGGACCTTATGGAGCAAACCAAAAAAATTGAGTTTTTTATGCTAATAAAAAGCTACAATTTATCTTAACTTAAATACTGGAGGGTAAAACCTTCGACGCGCAGAGAAACTGGCAGTTGAACTGGGATGTATTCAGCAAAGCAATTGAACTTACGGGCAGCTAGGGACCAGGCACTGTCCATAACTTAGAAATATCCGTTCTGAGAACAATTATATTTGCACTTGTATTTTAATACATACATGTATAGGAATTGTAATAACTTATTTATAATTACAATTATACATACTTTGAGGAATAGCTACTTGTATTTAAGTTACACAATTTATTTTATTTTAAATATTTGGTTAGCTTAGTTTGTTTTAGAGTTTATTGCCTCATCCTAGCAGCAGTATCTCGCCAGTTTTTTACCAATTATTTCTGGAGCCTATATCTCGATTTCAATTTTTGCGCCGTAAGGTCCCTTTTCCCAGACCCGCTCACAAATATTGCTCCACTATCTGCTTGCATGAATATCAATGCAATAAAAAGTGGAGGGAAATACTCGGTAGTGTCTGTCTTATGCTAACTGAGAGGATGGTGAACCAAGAAGTGGGGGCAGAATTGTGAGCTGTTTCCATGTGTCTAATTCTTGTTATACCTCTGGTACACATTGTGAATGCTGTATGCCTGATGTACATAGCTCTTATTCAAATTATATTTTCTTGTCCAGGTTTTGCTGTCTTGTTCCCATGTATTCCATTTGGCCTGTCTGACTGCATTCGAGAGGTTTTCTAGAGCCAAGCGCTGTCCCTTGTGTAGAAGAGAGGACTATCAGAGGCGTGTCATTTATGAAGGAGCTCATCACTGCAGGCACATGGCAGCTACAAAGTAAGTCTTAGGGTCACACGAGGAGACCTCCTCAGGTGTGCTCCAGGATTTGACATCTTACTCACACATTGTTGTAACCCCCCCACCCCACCCCACCCCAATAAATAAATAAATAAATTAGCTACCCTTCTGTAGTTAAATTCTTTTCAGTATTACCAGTAGATGTTTATCAACCAGAATACAGGCATGGTGGAGAGGGTATGCAGTCCGGTCCTGGTACAGGAAGTATAGGGACCGGGTTCCTCCGACTCATCCTCAGCTCAGAGTTCGTCACTTCCAGAAGAAGCTCAGCACTATGACGGACAAGATGGTGGAGCTGTGTGACACCAACCACCAGCAGGCAGCCCATGTCTTGGCTGAGGCAGACTCCAGTATAGCTCAGATGAAGAAGGCATTTGCTGCACTGGAACTCGCCACTTCCACCAACGAGGTCTGCTGGGACGAAGTACGCCTGAAAGTGGACAAGCATCTTTCTGGTGACTGCTCTGTTTGTCTGATGCCACTCCTGTCCGAGTTCGATACAACAGATGGAACTGAAAGAGGTGTAAGGGCACCCTCCATGTCTCGAGGTCGGCCCCTGTCATTATTATCTTGTGGTCACGTACTACACCAGACATGCATTGAAGCTTTAGAGAGGTTCTCTCATGAGCCCCTGGCAGTCGGCACTGGTGATTGCACTAGTGTGCCATACTTGTGTCCACTGTGCCGGACTCTGTATTCCAGGACGTCTTTGTGGAATAGTGTACCTCCGTGAATTGTTTTTACATGGTGGTATAAAAAAATTTCAGTTCCATCTTCAGCTCAATTTCTCTCTCTTCCAGACCATCAATAAAGTATTCTGTATCAAACATTTTCACCCCATTATTATTATTATTATCCTTATTATTATTATTATCATTATTGTTATTATTATTATTATGTTTTCGACAACTCAAAAACATGTCAGATTGAATGGAATAAAAATTATTAAATGACTCCAATTAAAGCCTATGTTTTCACAGAATCCACTGCAAGTTCTACACTGTTCCATCCGTCATCTTCCCTTCCTCTATCAACCGGCAAACATTCACCACTTCCCAAAGTCACTCCCACTGTATTAGACGAGTACCCAGATTCTACCACCACTAGATCTTCCACAAAACTGTCTTCTCCGGGAGAGTTGTCTCTGCTGGTTCCAGTCGCTCTGCCAACATCAGACGACCCACTAGTCACACGGAGTTCTTCATCGCACACCTGCTTCTGGAACTCCGCCCCGCTGGTCGTCTCGCCATCAAGTGAGGTGTGGTTTACATCATAGCTGGCCCTGTCAGTAATGGAAGACTGGGGAAAGTTGGTGGCGTCACCGGCATTGTTCTCGAATGACTGTATGAGATTAGACGTCTCTTCTGAGTCTGAGTAATCCTCACTCTGAGCTTCCAGCCAGTCTGCCGCGATACTGCCACCACCATTGTTGTTGAACTGGACGTTGTTGCTGGAGGAAGAGTTGAGCAGACGCTTTCTCTTCCAGGCCTTGTAGCGACTGTTGAGGACTTCTATGAGGAGGTGGAGCATGAGGACTCCTCCCACCACTGCCAGGACAAACACCACGATGCGCTCCCACTGAACAACACACAAAACAACACCAATAAATAACAACAGAACATCACAACTCAATACTGGAAGCCTACACTACCAAAGGGGCGTGGCTACTACACTCACAAACATACACAGCAAGGAATCTGGTGCAAGTATTATTATCTGATACAGATCCTCACTAGTCAGAACTTAGATACTCACTAAAATTATTATATCGGTATAAACAACTTTATTGCCCTTATTGCATTAATGGTGATGTAATAACATTGCTGTTTATCCAGAATAATAATGAGCATTCTGATTTCGGCTACTGCATGTGTAAGTCAACCAATACCTATTGGTGTATTTTTAATAATTGAGATTACAATAAAACAAAACGCTCTGAAACTTCTCGAAGAACATTTCAGCATTCCAACAGTCACACAAGGAACATGCATTAATACTGGGTAATATAATAGGCCCGTCAGCTGCCGCCTTGGAGGCTTGCTAGGTGAGCTCTATTAGGATATATTTGTATTGGCTGAAAATCTCACAACCAGCTAGCTATCATTACACTGTCTGATGTTCTATTGACATAAACTGAAGAGGTTGTACTGTGCTGAATCACCTGCAAATTAATATGAACTGACTTGTTCTTGTTGAGTGTTTCATTAATTATTTCTCTGGTACTGGAATAAAATATTTGCAGGTACGTACAAACATGCTGGGATTAAGCTGAGAGCAAGTATTGACGGCAAAGCTGGACAGCTATGTATGCTATAACTAAACTGGAGAAAAATAGTTAAAACTAAACACTTTGACATGCAAACTTTTACACAGCTATAGACACATGTGTATAGGCTACATCACGAGGTGAAGTTCAGTATGAAATTTAAATGACCAAAGGCCTGAGGAGAGTGTAAATCCCACACTGACCGAAGGGAGTGGGTGCAACCAACTGGTAATGGCTCTAGGCTATAGCAAACACATAACAACATAACAACGTATTTAAGTTTAGTATACATATAGACTGGCATCCACAGGGGACAGAGGCTTGACTAGATCACTAATTAGTGGCGGGAGGGAGCTGATATAAAATCAAAATAATTATGGAGCTAGACCTAGGGCAAAAATGTATTCAGCTCAAATTGAGCAATCTGATTGGACGGTTTGAACAAACCATAGTACAAGTATATATGTTACATGCTCTGTCTGACACACGTGAGTGAGCATGTTTGTAATTACATACCAGCTTCAGCGAGTGAGATCTGAGATGCAGGGAGAGATCCTCTGGAACAGAAGGAAGATCAGGGCAAGTGAGGGCCACAGGGACTGTTTCTGAGTTCACAGCCTTCTCAACCAAGCTACACACACAAACACACACCACACATGCACAGACACACCACACGCATGCACAGACACACCACACACATGCACAAGCACACATCACACATGCACAGACACACCACACACATGCACAGACACACCACACACATGCACAAGCACACATCACACATGCACAGACACACCACACACATGCACAAGCACACATCACACATGCACAGACACACCACACACATGTGCACATGGACTTATACCAGCACTGCTATGCTGTGAGGCTGATGTCAAATATTACCTCCTCCTTTGAGCCACATCCTCTGGGGTGAGTTCAGAGCCGTACAAGGTCAAGGTCCAATCCTTTAAAATGCTTTTCTTCCTAGTAATGGCAGGAAATACTGCAAATAGAACAAGCAATGCTTCAACACTTGCCTGGCTAACCATTACACAAATGTGGGCAGTTTGAACATGATCAAGGTACTAGTGACGCAATGGGGAAAGCGAACCATGCCCACTCATGCATGCACCAATGGTGAAACTCACACTTTGGGTCATCCACAACTGCTAGAGTCCACACGCCCCCTGGGTACTCCCCCCAGAACCTGGTAGATGTGAATGTCCACCCTGACAAACCATTTTCATCACTACACACACACACACACACACACACACACACACGACTTTTAAAGATACCAGTGAAAAATCAGTCCATCAAGTGCAGCATATGTGCATGTTTAGATATTAGTTAAACTGTTCACAGGCAACAGAAACACCACATGAGGAGCAGATGATACCCACTTCCTACTGTCCTGTAGATGCCACTACACGAGTATCAAAGAGGACACTGTTGCTTGCCTGGTAGTGACTACCACAATGTCTGGCTGTATTACTTGCAATGGAACAACACAAACTAAAGTCAAGTTGGATAATAAAGTGTTAAAGGGACCACTGCACTCGTACAAATATATCATTCAAAGAAATTCCTATTATACCGAAATTGGTTCATATCGCCACAAAAAGGAGGAGTAATTAATTAGCAATTAGCTCCTATTACATGCAACACAAAATTGAATGACTTTTGATGATGCTGCAGTTGTCTACTTACTAGTCACTGGGTCGTGGGGTAGACAAAGTGCAGTTGGTGCCGTTGGGGGAAGTGAGCATAATCTTGAGTGCGCCACGCCTCACATGACTCAGGGTTATTGTCATGGCAACGTACTCCAGTGAACTCAGCAGTGAAGATGCATCATCGTTGCTAGTGAGGGTTTCAGCTACATACACAAACACACATACACACACACACCAAGAGAGCGACTACAGTATAAGGCATCCTAGTTTAGAACGTACAAACACAGCACGAATGCTGATAAGACAGACCAACATTTATATCACATGGAAAAATACAGGCACACTACCTCCTATGTTGTGTACAGTATGGCGTTAAGCTGAACACAAAATTACAGCATTAGATTAAAAAAATTCATGGTAATTACTCTCACTGATTCAAAGAAAAAATAACATTTTTACTTAGTAATTTAATATACTTAGATGGCAATAGACTTGGCTGTACTCCCCCCCCCCCCCCCCCCCCCAAACAAAATATTCTAGTTAGAACCATCAATTTCAGTTATAAGCCATTTTAGTTCTAGTGTATTGAGTCAAGGGCTCCAAATAGAATTCAAAGGGCTTCTAAATTTAGTGCACTTCCTCTCAATAAACACATCCAATTGTGCGTTCTCTTTAATTCTGTGTCAGTGAATGAGCTGTTGGAGACACCTAGCAGAGGACAGACACTGTGCTTACCAACTATCTCTACTCTTGCTGCAGAACCGTTGCTAGGAATAGGAACTGGACTGTCAATACTTCTAGGAATCTGCACCTTAAGGAGCTTGGGTACCAGAGGCCATACACCTGCTACAGAAGTCATCCGATAGGCATCCATCAAGCCAAAACCATGCTGGTCGCTGTGGTGAAACCCTGCCCCATTCTCCACCCACTCTGCAGCTTCCACGTCAAATTTGACAGCAGAATAGACAAGAATGCTCTGAACATCTCTCCAAGTAAGGCAGTTTCTATGACAACAATGTGCACATGTGCAAACAGTCAAACAATGCTCTCTAACAACACAACCCAACGAATATCACACGCAAATACCACCCATCAATTATAAGTGCATGTATACAAGATACATATGATCACCCTTTACCTAATCTGCAGCATGAGGGCCACCATCCCTGCCGCTATTGGAGCAGCAGCGGATGTCCCCGAGAAAGACCGAGTGCACCCGCCATGGTTGCTGGCATCCGTGGTGACAATGGTTCTGTCCCCACTCTTGTGACCGTTGCTATAGGTGACGGCCAGCATGGAGGAGCAGAGCTCGGCATAGTAAGGCATCTGGTTCTTCTCATCAATGGCACCTAGCGACAGATAAGACATTACTACAAGATTAATAAAGCGTTAAGATATGAAATATGATGACTGATTTGAATATAATAGTCTCTTACAACATATTACATACTATGTGGAACTGAAAACACAGACATCTGTTTCTATTTGTGTGTGCATGTGTGGTGTATATATGTGACCGGTTTTGGGAAAATCGACCTAAACGCGGCAAACAATTTTTTTCAGTATCCCCGGGTAAAGCCTTATGGGTCGATTTTTTTCAAAAAAAAAATTATGGCAGAAATGGATAGACACCAGTTAGCTCTAGCTTATGACGCAGTTGTA
>WLWI01001816.1_pt1 | contig 18380 bp, 12 predicted proteins | sample 6701501 | NCBI WGS metagenome assembly WLWI01 (sample SAMN12718690, study PRJNA515312) | sponge metagenome | isolation source: marine sponge | host: Mycale hentscheli | place: New Zealand: South Island, Marlborough, Capsize Point | collected 2014-11-01
CTAACGCTATACTTTGCTCGTTGTTTATGTTTGGGCTATAAAATAGTTATAAACCAAAATCATTAGGTTTGTATTGCGATTTATAAATCGCATACAAACCTCAATTTTGGTTTATAACTATTACATATAATATTATAGGTGGCAATGATGCAGTAATAGTACTATTTAATGCAATAAGTATACAGATGATGAGCGCAATAGTATAATTATTATTATGAAGTGCTCGTATGATGACTAAGTTATATTTTGACCAGAGGCTTCTTCTTTTCTATTTGCATGCACTCCCTCAAATGCCTTCAATGATCCACCAGCTAAAATGAATCTTATGTATTCTAGCACTTTGTTCACCGTACTAAAAAAAACAAAAAACAAAAACAAAACAAAGTAATGTTGCTCAAATGCAGGAAAAGCAGTACTCATCACTACCCAATGTTAAAAAATATATTGAGTGTGTTATTATTAGGCTTCTATTTAATTCTGTGTGTAAGGTAGTCACAATTATGAAAGATATATATTTACTACATGATCATGGGAAATTTCTTAACATGCTCCCAAAATTATTCAATAATAATAATCATTATCACTAAACTATATAGCTATATGCAAGTTTTATTATTCTAAAAATAGATTGGACTAAGATGTTATTCACTATCAACATATTCAGCAAAAATGAAAGAAGTTATAATTTCTGTATTTGATTCACTTATTTATTATGAAGTTCTTGTAGCTTATACTTTTTATACTATTATTGATTTAAATGTGTTATTAACCATGTCATTGTATTTTGTCAGATTACACTCTTTGAAAATTCAATCATCATCAACAGATTTGAACAATGGTACTTATATTACTGATTTAGAAAAAGAAAAACATGGTAAGTTATTTTGTGTATCTTCTCAAACTTTAGTGGAGTAGATATTAGATAATTATTGCTCTTAATTTGAAGTTTGTGAGAAGGCTCGTTTAGAAAAGGAAGCTATAAACATAATTCTGACAGTAACTTTTTATGTCAGATTTTGTACATGTAATACAATAAATTTCCTCAATCAACTTTAATACAGACACAGTTGTGGAGTTGTAAATCATCTAAATGAAAATATCAATACTTTCTTCAATTTATTGGGCGAGTGAAGTGAGACTCTCACTAAAGAGTCTCAATTGAGATTTTGGTTAAATGAGTCAAATTGTGATATGGTGAAATATTTCACAGCAGGCTACTTTATTTTCATGAGCAATAGGTTAGTGAAAATAAAGCCTGAGAGTGAAATATCTAACCGGTTCACTCATATGTGGTTTATTCCACACTAGCTATCTTCACTGCATAGCTAAGATAAAAGTTAGTTGTAGGGGCTATCCAGACCCCCCAGTTGATATATTAGTAGCTGCTCTAACTCTGTTGAGTAAGCTACACCTGGAGGAAGGTAGCTGTAAGAACAGGGTAAGTGACAAGTTTGGCAAGTTGCTATAACTACTAGGGTAATGAACTTGCAAATACAGCTTGAAATAACAAGGTGAAATATCTTTAGTTATTTCAGGTCTATTACCTAAAAATATCATTGTGAAGATATCTAGGGTGGAATATATATATATATATATACACACACACACTTATATGTATGAGTAATAGCACGGGTAACCATGCTATTCGGGATTAATAGCACGAGTAAAACGATTGAAATAGCACGAGGCAAAGCCGAGTGTTATTTCAATTGCTTTACGAGTGCTATTGACCCCTAATAGCATAGGTTACCCGTGCTATCACTTGCTAATAGTAGGCCAGTTTTTAAAAAAGTCTTTTGCAATTATAGCTAAACTGTATTGTTCACTCACTATCTCCTTATTTCAGGATAAGCTTCCGCTGGAACTTTGTTTTCAACGTACGACCCCTCCTAATCAGTTGTAAAACGTTCCGTCTAATACGGTTAGAGGTTCTGTGGTAGAGAATGACGTTGTCTCCAACTAGAAACTACTCGAACTGTACGTTTCCAAGGTTAATGCTGCACGCATGCGCACTTACCTGTACTATTTCACTTAGCTACCGAGGTATTTCACTTAGTTTCCATTTAGTTACTGAGGTATTTCAATTAGTTACACGCTACTTTCCCTACTTTCCCTGTGCGATTTCAATTGAACAGCGATTTTTCCCATTCATTTTTGAATGGGCAACTTACGCGCCGTACTATTAATGTGTGTATATAGTACTTATTACATGAGTCAGAGTGTGATATGATGAAATATTTCATGAACAGGCTAATTTATTTTCATGAGCATAAGGTGAGCGAAAATAAAGCCTGTGAGTGAAAATAAAGCCTGAGAGTGAAATATCTAGCCACATCACTCTGCCAGTTAATAAGTGGTTTAATCCACACTAGATATCTTCACTGCTTAGTTAGTCCTAGGACTGGTAACTTACAGGTGTAAAGTTAGTTGTTGGGGCTACCTACAACCCCAGCTTATATTTTAGCAGCTTCTCTAACTCAGTCAGGAGTAGCCGTTTGGCGTTGTTGTAACAACTAGGTTAATGAGCTTGCCCATACTGAAGTAACAACCAGTATGGCATGAAATACCAACATGAAATATCTTGAGTTATCTTACTCATCATGTACCTAAAGATATCATGGGAAGATATCCATGGTGGAATAAATATATGTATTATATAAATATGGCAAAGTTCAATGAAGTCAGTGCGTGTCCACTCCTAGGTTACTTAAAACGTAAACATTAGCACGGGTGCTAGAAGTTTTGACAAAAGACTGAAATAATGCCAAAAAAAAAAAGACAAAGAGCTATGGAGACGAGGACAGATATTTACATTTAGGTATTACAAACTCAGCAGAGTTCATTTTCTATTCTATTAATGGTGATGGTAAGTTACCTTGGTTAACTTGCTGTTTGTCCTTGCTATATGCCTTCTGTAACAGATTTGTTCTTCCTTGAAAATCCGTTTTCCAATAGTCAAGTCACTAAGAGAATACAATAGGATGCTTTATCTACTAGATTAATTGCACAGTAGTCAAGTCGCGAAGTGAATATGATGTAAGTCCTGTTCGGGTATTAATATCCAGTGATCAAGTGTATATTTGTGTGTACAAGTGTTGTGAGATGCTAGAGATTAGCACAATAAATTGAACAAAAAAATTCAATGAACAAAGAAGTAGTATAACCCCTAGAATTCAAATTTAAATTTCAGTTAGACTATCTCGCTAGGCATTTGTGCTGTACCACATCACTAGTTGTATTACTTAGATATTTACAAGGGAAATGATGACAACAGTGTTACTTATGTCAAATGAAGTTATTATATTATGCATTTCTTCACAATATTGAATTTGTTTCAGCTAGCCAAAAGAATACTTAATGAATTTGTGGCTTCTATTTTAAATTTCATTATATATTTTATTTATTTTTTTGGCTAAATGAGAATTAGCATCATAATTATGTTAGACTTTAAATGAATTATTATTGGACAACTCAGCTTGTTCATGATGTAATCACACACATGGTGCTATAAGATATAAATGGCAATCAGTAACCGTGATAAAGTGTAATTATTATGCCTTTGAATCCAGATGTAAAAAATTAGGTTAAAAATGCCAGCATTATGTCATTTAGCTATCACATAGAAGTAGTGATATGCTTAACAATGGTGAGTGTAAGCCTGGCCACATTTTTACAGTTTACATAATTAGCTAGCATTAAATTGTAGGATAGATGTAAACTTTGTATTCAGAATGAGTAAGCCCTTATATAAATAGTATAGTTACTAACTAAGTTTCCTTATTAAGCTTAAGTGTAATCCTGAGGATCACTCTGAAGACAATGTGAATTTTCAGTTGTCTGATTTAGATATCATTGCACTATTAATATGCCACACCTGTGATTACCACAAACAGGCCAATTCTCCATTCGCAAACATACAGAAACAACACATTCACAAAAAAAATCATAAAACACAAATACAACAACAATAGACACTATAATACTAATAATACGCTTGTGCACAAATGGCGAGCAAGTCTTTAATAGTTGTAATTTAACAACATAAAAACTTATATCTGATAAGGTTGACTTTTACTATTTCATTTATTTAGTACTACTCTAACTCTTAATCCGGCCATATAATTTCAGTAGAACCCCTTTATTGCTGTAGCAGGAAATATTCATGGGGTAATTACGCTCAGAAATCAGGAATTTTAGATTGACTGAGAATGTACTGGATTGACTGTATTTTACGTAGTTCTATAGTTACTAAATGAACTCTGAGCTTCAGGTAACAAACTAAGGCAACAAACCTTCATAGCAAAAACAATGCATCTTCATTCATATCATAATAGAGACCAGAAGATTTGCAACAAAAAATACAAGTTATTTTCGATAGTAATTTCAGAGATTCTGATAGTTATACTGAAAGAGAAGAGGATGGAGAAGAAGTGTGTTCCTACAGTGGTGAGTTAGTCATTGATAGACAAAGGCGGTGAAGAGTTCAGGTGACTCTTGATGAGCAGGCAAGTGAAAGCAGGAGTAGATGATGCAGGCACAGAATAGTGTAAGAAAACCCTAAAGTGATAGGAGAAGAGCTTGTAGTTGCTGTAGGTATACAAAATGTCGATACTAGAGATGTTATCTTGGAATATGATTGTGAGAGAAGATGAGAAATGCATTTGGAGAACATATGGATCAGATTCTTGGGCATTTTTGTTGAAGTATGAAATTCTGTGCCTTCCACAAAATATCACACATGCTTCACAGAGAGATACATATCCAAGAGTTCTCTATTGAAAGTGTTATATCTTGTTTTGGGAGTTTAGATGATTTGAAAAACAACATCAAACAACAAAACAATGGGGCATTTTCCAAACTATTGCAGGACAACGCCAATGATAGTATCAGAAGCATTCGTTATGGTTGAAGTAAGGGCATTTGGAGCAAGTGGTTAAAAGAGTTACATCTGCTTAGTAGCAGTGAAAGCAGAATGGGCTTCTTCCATCCATGTTATTGCACTGGCCTTGTCCTTATGTTGAGTCAATAGTTCATTAGAGAGGCATAACGTGGGATAAAGTATCGTTAAAAGTTCATGAGGCCGATAAATTGGCAAATTTGAATTTATGAAGTGAGCTGGGGAAATTCACGAAGTTCTCTTCAAGTTGTGTGATACCTTCAGAGCTGACACGGTGACTGAGAATATCCAGGGAATCCACTGCAAACACCTATTTGTTTAGGTTGATCACAATACCATATTCAAGAACCGCTCAATTATTGTACGAACATGTTTAAGATGATCTTTTGCATAGCACTGGCAATAAGCAGGTCATCAATTCATCCAAAACAGAAATCCAAGTGCAAATACCTCAATAAATCTTAGAAAGACTGAGTACCATTATGTAGACTAAAATATGGCACACACATGAATTTGAGTTAGCGAAATGGTGTGATAACTGCTGTCTTGGGAGCATTTCAAACTCTACTAGGATATGGTAATATGCACGTATTAAGTTGATATTAATGAAGGCTCCACTAACTCCATGCACTTATGGTGCACAATTGAAGATGCGATGTGCTTTATTGCTGTAGTATCCTTAAAAGCTGTGGTATAAGAGAAAGAAACCATACATCTCAATGGCCATTAATGCATCCCTATAATACTGTCTTGTTAGCTTCACTTGCCAATAATTTCAGAAAATTTGATAATAATAAACATCATACTGATAATTTTCTACTAGCTCTAGTATTGAAATTTAAATTAGTTATAAAGTTATTAATTTGATATCTCCTATAGGTGAATGCTACCATCATTTAGTGTACTGTATATTGTATTAAATATTATAAATACAATAAATACAAGATATTGAGATTTCATAGTAGTGCAATTCTTAATAATCCAAGACAAAACATTAGTTCAAGTAATGATTGTTTAGATGTAGAAATGGCCTCCACTATTAAGCATGTTTCAAGACAGGAAAGATACTCAGAAAGTAGTTTCAGCACGAAACAAATTCCAAGTCAAGAAACTGGTTCTTTTTGTGAGCATGATACAGGTACTATTTATAATGTAATTTAATACTTTCAGAATACTCATAGACATGTTGTTTGTTGCCTAGCACTATTGTTGTATACAAACAGATGCACACCTCTTAGAATTAACTTTAAACTGATATTAATATACATGCATACTTACAAAGAGCATGTACTATATTTAGCATAAGTTGCTTACTCTAAAGTTATAGCGTCAAGTTATATAATTTCATACATTTAGCAATTTATTTAGTTATCCTAACAACAATTGTAATAAAGTGCAACCTAACTGTAAATATGTACTACTGTTAATTTTTCACTGTATATAGTTGCTGACTTCCGTCAGCATCTTGAATGGAACAATATTGAGTTCACTCATGAAAGTGCAACTATACCATTTTTTGAAAGTTACGGAAGTTATGAAGATGGTAAGCATTATTATAATTTCGTTTATTTTAATAGTATTAGTTTTATTATGTTTTTTTCAGAAGAAAGTTTATATTTTTGTGATCCTGATATTATAAGTAGCAATAAATCAGGTTAGTATAAAATAAACATATATTTAAGGTTTAAAATCTATAGTATTTTTTTTAGATTTAAGTGTAAAAAGTAACGGCAGATTTGATATTACTCGGAATAAACAAGTCGAACCTATTATTGTCATGGAAAATGATGGTGAGCAAGTGGAAATAATGATACATGTATGTATATAATATTCAAGTCGATTGACACTTTCTCACCTAAAGGGGTCTGGAAAAAAGCAAAGGAAAAATGTGAAAAAATCTTAGTTTATCTAAAAAAAATTCACATTTTTTTTTGCTTTTTTTTCCAGACCCTTTTAGGTGAGAAAGGGTAAATCTAGTTTTTATGAAGGGCCAGAACTTGATAATTGTAATATTCAAGTAGTACATTTCATTAGAATTGGAATGTAAAGTATTATTTCATACTTGCTTAATGAAAATACTGACAAATCTTAAGTCTATTACTAATATCAAGTTGTGGTATTATATGAATTGTAAGTTACAAACCCCTGTGGAAAATTCAGCCACGCAAGCCATACCTTACATATTGTGTTTGTATCATTTTTCGTTGTGCGTACTTGGTTTTGTATTCATTTGGCCAGGAGCATGTGCATGGCGAATTATCTGAATATCCCAATTTTGAAAAGGAGTTAAATCCTGTGAAGAAGGTGCCAGCGTGAAACCTTGGTCTCAGCAAACTGATAGGTGGTGGCATATTATAAAACCCCAAACACCCCAATAAATTTCTATTAATAGCATCACATTTAAGCTGAAGTACATTAATGGATTAAAGAGTTCTATTTGTGCCTGCTCCTTTATGTTAACTAGTTAGCTATTATTATGTCTCTAATTTTTTTATCTTCTCTCATAGCTTTAGCTTTCTTATTTTCCATTAATCAAGCACTTTCATACTCTATACCATATCAGTCAATTGTCATATCTGCTGTGTGGTAACATATTGACTGTAAATATCTTTTGAGAGTGCAAATTAAAATTTGATATCTAATATTGTGAAGACACAATTTAATGTGCATTATTAAGTTATATATTTTATGCATCACATAGATCCCAACTGCAATTTGGAAGATGAAATTATATGTATGATAAGATTACACATTGCAGTGATGATGTTAATAAGTTCGATTCCTGTAGTAAAAATAGCTGCAATAGTTTTTATGGCAGTAGAAGTTTTTATGGTTGTAGCAGTTTTTGATGAAGAAGAAAGCATAATTTCAATAAATGCTTATTATGAAGTTGTATTTTTTCAAATTAAACTCTTCTCGATGCTTATTGCATTGTGTATGGGACATATTTATATATATACTATAGCACTGTGCTTCATCAATATTGATATGGCTAAAATATACTGTACGCTAGTAATTCTTATTTACTACGCATTAAATACAGTATTGTTTTTCATCAATGAAGAAATAATATTCTATATACAAATAACTTTGCATTCTAATGGATTGTTTGAAGCTGCTATTTGGTTATTGTGTTATTTCTTTATCATCAAACATATAAAATCTGAGGAGATTGTAATTATGAAAATTTATTGCTATCAATTTGAACCAGCACGGTAAGTGGTGTTGTGGTATTAGTGTCAATTAACATACCAATGTAATTTGTATTAACTATTCAATTACATTTTCTCTACATAATTATGCTAACTCTTAGTATATTTGTGCTAGATGTTAAAGCATTTTCAGTCTTTCAGAGTTTGTTCATCCATCCCGTCTGTCCTTCGTTCCATATGTCTGTCATTTTATCTGTCTATTATTCTGTTTTACAGCATTCTGTCTGTCATTGCAGTAAATTTGTTTGTCTGCCATTGAGTCTATCTGTTTGTCATTCTGTCTGTATTTTGTCTGTCTGTTATTTTGTGTGTTTGTCATTTGACTGTCTGTCATTCCATAGGTACATCATTAAACAGAAGATTTATGAAGGTGGTTTGCCAAGCAGCATTAAAGTGTAATTTAAGTTCTATTAATGTGTTGCAATTTTTTTGACTTAGTATTCTAACAAAAGATCTTTCTTGTCACCTGCTGTGGTTTTCATAGGCTATTATTTTGCATTAAATGTTAAGGAGTACTGAAAGTAAAACTTTGCACTGAATAAAAAGTTTTGTAATCACTGAGCTAAGGAGAAAGCACTTACTTAACCTTTTCCCCCCATTATTATGCATCTGATTGGGCATGCCAGAGATAGGTAGCTAGTGCAAAGCAGCACTAAGGCTCACATCAAGGTTCTTAAATTATTATTGAGTGGAGCTATAATTTGCTATTAGCAATAACACTGAGGAGTCTATTTAATGTATTATCATGTCAATTGGTTTACTACGTTCACCAGTATCCACACAATTTATTTATGATCAATAATTGGATGCATTCTCGATCTTTTTTTAATGAATGGAATTTATCGTGGATAACCCAAGTCCACTGAGTGCTCTAACAATTGAGCTATGATAATCAATGAACAACCAACTTTTCTAGCTGACATTTTTCTTTTAATTTGTATTGTTATTACAGTTAGTTTATATTCAATTCACATCATAAAATTAGGATCATGAATTAATTATGCTATGTCATCTGATTACAACTATTTTACAGTGCCTGTTACTATAATTGCATGCTTATTGGCCTTGTCTAGTAGCTAACAAAAACAAAAACAACAACAAAACAACAAGTCATAGTAGAAAACTACATCTTTATTTAAGCCTATGTTATATATTGTTTGAAAATGCATGTATATGCTAGCAGATAAGGCTTGTGATGATTCACTGTATTGAAAGAAAATGATATTTACTGATGGCTATTTAGCTACAATGTTTAATTTGTAGTTAGATGTCAATAGTATGTGATTATGCATGTATATTTACATTAATATTAATTTCAGCTACATTAAAATACCATTGTGTTCTGTATTTTTTAAAATAGTATATATTGTATAATTTTTAGTACTCACAATAAGGAGAAATGGAAAGTCGCTATAATAAAGACATCTAGATGGATGCTAACTGAGCAATGTTCAAATTATAACATCAAACAGTACTTAATAGTTAATCCTGCTTCATGCACATTTGTGCATAATAAACTGTGTGAAAAACCAAGGAACATTTAATTACAGAAAAGAATTTATGAATTGTTTGTAGTTAATTATTTGTATTTAGTAAATCAGTTTAACTTTGAAACTATATTTAGCTTTGTTTATTGTAAAACATTAGAATTTTCTTGTTATTCTTTTGAGTTATTGTATTGACTGTATTGCATTAAATATGCAAGGTCTGTATTATTGCTAAATATTTTTTTAGATTTTTTAACATATCAAAAGTGGTTGCCAACTATTGGTTAATGTGTAGAGATGTTTTGATTGGTACTCAAAGGCATAATTCATATTTTGTGATGTACAATAAAAAAAGTGTTCTAGCAAATCCACTAAAATGAAGGCGGGTCTGTTCAGCAATTAGTGAGTATGCCAAGGAATCTGAGACAAAAAACAACAACAAAAAACAAAACAAAACAAAAACAATCAGCATTTTAAAGAGTGGCAAAGGTCCAGACTCATGTGTGGCAAACATAATCTTCATGAAATATCATGCTCTATGTATAATTTGTACATATGCTGGACCTTTTAAGTGGTTTTCATAAACTTGCCAAGGAACTTACTCATATTCTCCTGACTCTTTGTGTGCCTAAGTTCATTTGTACCAGAATTTTCAGAATTTCATTCTCAGCCTTCTTTTACTCATTAGATTTCTTCTCTCCCTTTCGCAGGATTCTTTTTAAACAATACAGAATTAAACAAATGTTTGGTCGACTTGCAATCAAACCCAGGACCGCTTGCTTAGCAAACGATCATGGGCTCGATACCCAGTGGTGATCAAATATTTTCAATTCTGTATTGTTTAAAAAAGCCAATGAAAGAGAGAATAGAGCTAATAATTGATAATACCGGAGAACATCATTTTTCCTGATATTACATTTTGTCTTTGTATTTCAACTACTCTGACACAATGAACACTTTTTAAGTTACTGCTATCGAAGCTAAAATGACTAGTAATAACAAGTGTTAATTTAAAAATTCTTTCAAACACACTTCATTCTCACCCAAAATATAAAAATTGACTCTAGCTAAGCAAATTGTAGGACTCAACAAAAATGATCAATTCAATTTTATGGAACAGACTAAATTTAAACATTACTAGTACTTTAATTGAGTAAACAACATTTTTCAATTAATACTTCAAGGGTGGAAGTTATAGCAATGCATAGGGCCTGGGCCTATAGAAAAATCTAGTTGATAGCAAAAAGAGAGCCTGAGAGCTACCAAAAAACAAGAAACTGAACAAAAAACAACAAAAACTAAAAACAACAAAAACTAAAAACAAAAAAGCAAAAAAACACAAAACAAAACGAAAAGAACAAAGAAAAACAACAAAAAACATCAACTGCAGCAAAAAACAACAACAGAAGACAGCTGCTAGTGATGACATGGCTCAGTAAGCTGCTGATTATTAGGCTACCAGGCTGGTAATAGTGTATTGCAAGCATTTTTACTGCACCATGCTACTAAGCTTAGCCCCCAAAAATTCCAGAATGGAGTTGCTTGGAGTGTTAAAATTATGTGCTCATATAGAGTTCACCAAACCTCACAACACTATAGAAAGATTTTTGTTAGAAACATTTGTGACTACAATAAAGATTAACAAAATAAAAGTGGTGAGACAGGGTGTTTTTGTAGAACATGATTTCAGGGGGGGGGGGCAAATCGACATTTTGAGGAATAGAGGAGTACTGGTGTAAGCTAATTAAATATCTAAACAATTATAGCTAGACCCTCTCTTATCTGAATCTCATTTATACATCCACATTTGTTGTTAGGTGGTATAATCTTAAAGTGGCACAAAACTTTGATGAAGATAAGAACAAAACTTTTTGAGGGGGGGGGCAAAATAGTTTTGAGGGGGGGGGGAGTGAAATGCCTCCCAAAACACCCTGAAAAAACACTGCAGGTAAGAGCATAGTGGTGGTTCTTCCTCTATAGAATTCAAATAAATATTATTTATATCATTTAAAAAATAATTTGAAAAGCAGATCACCTCACTTGGAATATCTCCTACTGCTAAGTGTTCCATTATTGACACTCAGAATAGAGTAAAGTCATGCTCACCTGACAATCTTGAAGATATATTATGAATTTAGTTTTAATATTAGGTCAAAAATAGTGAGTAATGAATTACAAGTTCCAAGTGTATAACAGTTGTTTACAGTAGAAACAGTGATGACACTGACTTGAGTTAACAGTAACTTGACAGATATCTTTATATTTATATCGGCAGATCAAGACATCAAGATGGGAGGGGGGTGGGTGGGAGGAGGGAGTTTGTATTACTCAGTAGGAGTAATGATAGAGAATGTGAATAAATGTGAGTTAGTTTTAGAGTCTGGGAGCTGAGTGTGAATAATGTGGGGGTAAATGAAGAGTTTATTGATTTAATATCCTAGTGAAGTGTTATATAAGTTGTTTATTACTCTGCTTGTTTGCATTAGAAAGTAGTATCATTTGTCATGTTTATATTGCCCTGAATTACATTCTGAATACTCTGCACCCTCGTTGGAATGAAGACACTGCTATCAAAAACTGTATATGCTCCAAAAATTATGAAGGAAGTAATGATAGTAGAGTGAAGGCATACTACATGGTTCAAGTATTTTATTTTATGTCGGAAACACTTGAAATCTTATTGTATAGCAATGATGTCTTCTTAAGTTCATAAGATTTAAGCTCAGGTTGCTTTAGGTAGTAAGACATCAACTAACATTATTTTACTTGTGTGGAAGATTGCATAGCAATATTTCAAGCAATGGGAGTCAGGTATTATTGTGAATGTGCTGGAAAATGTTAGGGAAGCATTTCTGTATTATTTGAAGAGTAGCAACTTTGTTTATTGTAATTTTTCTTTACTAGGCACAGTTGTGTGAAAGTTAGACATCTAGAATTTCAAACAATCTTTATTAATTTTCATAGATATGTTACAGACCATTTTCAAACTACAAGCCCATTAAAAATGGTCTGGACCATTTTAAAACAGGCCAGCTCAATTTAAAACAGTCTGGCTCCAAACTAGCCACAAATGTTGCTGGCTGGCTTACAGTGGTGATGTACAATTAAAACCAAGAGCAGTCTCACCTGACAGTCAGGTAGGCTCCTAACTAGCAACCAGATACAAAGTCTGTTCTGGTATTAAAGAGCACAAATTGTTTGTTGAATTCAGTTCGCACAAATTGTAAGAGGGGAACATATGGGGTGATTAGGAAATCTCTGGGAGAAAACATCATAGAGAAGTAGAAACAACCTTAAAAAACTGTAAATAAAAATATCAAAGATATGATGTTTTAGTGGTTCCAGAGTTTTAGATGCAAGCCTAGCTAATGTCAAATTCGTGTGTGGAAACACATTCATGTCAAGCCTAAATGCTGCCTAATTAACCACATCTTACATGCATTTGCATCCTTTACGTCTTGCTGCATCATATAGCAGTGTTTCATTAATTACTAGTGACGGAGATTTGTAAAGAACTATGAATGATTCAGTCATTCTCGGCTGAAATAATTATAATAATAGCAAATGTTCTCGTTCTTACAGCCAATAATATTGTTAATTAAAACTTAACCTGATGTTTCGACTTCCTGCTGAATATAGTAGGATATAGTAGACAGTAAGCGTACACCTCCAGAAATCTTGCTGTTTACATTGTGTCAGTATATCACCACAGAGAGTTCGACCACAGTTGACCCCTGAAGAGGACTTCGGCTAGAATTTGAAACGTCGGGTTAAATTAACAATATTATTGGCTGTAAAAACGAAATGTTTTGCTATTATTAGAACTATATGTTGCTAGAGCTAACAACAACAGCTAAGACTATAACTATTGCTATCATTGGAGGGGGGGCATTTCTTGAACAAATCATCCTTGGTGAACTGGAACACAAGCTATGTAGCATACCTGGCCAATGCCAGCATTGCACACTCCACAATATAATCGTACCTAGCTGCAGTTAGGCTCATGCACATTGAGAATGGCAGGGAGGATCCAGGGATTTGTGACAGGGCAAAGCTGGCGCTGGTACTAAGAGGAGTGAAAATGACACAAGCAGCCACAAAAATAAGTGGCTCCAAGACAGCTGATTACCTTTGAACTGCTACGCATCATGAAAGAAGTGTTGTCTGTACAAGGGGCTGGGACCAAAAAATGCTATGGGCAGCGGCATCACTCTTCTTCTGTGGATTCCTACGATTGGGAGAAATAACCATTCCATCCGATAGGGCCTTAGACGAAACCTGGCATTTGGCCTTCAAGGATATAATAGCTCTGGATCAATGAATCACCCAACAGTTGGTAAGGGTGAAACTAAAGGCATCAAAGATGGACCCCTTCCGAGTGGGCGTCGATGTGTTTGTAGGCAAGACAGGGGGACAGTTGTGTCCAGTGACTGCCTTGGTGGACTACCTGGTCACGAGAAGAGCTGGACCAGGCCCCCTATTCGTCTTTCAAGATGAAAGACCACTCACAAGGACAAGGTTTGTGGAGAACGTCAGAGCAGCACTGACATCAGCAGGGGTGGACAGCATACCATACTCTGGTCACAGCTTCCATAGCGACGCAGCTACAACTGCAGCAAGCAGGGGAATCGGGGATGCCACAGTCAAGATGCTGGGTAGGTGGAAGAGTGAGGCATACCAGCTATACATTAAGACTCCAAGAGACCAGCTGGCCACAGTAACCAGGCACATCCTGCAGGAGGAGAGCCTCTAAAGGAAAAGAGACTAGATGTAATACATGCATGTTTGAAATGATAGAAAGAAACTGGAAAGGGAGAAGAATTCTCTAGGGGAAGCAAGGGAAGTGTTTAGGCAGTTTGGAGGTGTGAATTAACAAATCCTGGTTGCTAATTAGGGTTAATTGTTGTGAATGTTCCCACCAATTAGCACTCAGGCGCATGTCGTGGGACGACTGCTTACCCCTGGCGATCAGACGTTAATCTAACTTTAATGGTACATTAAAGAAGAGCCAAGAGTATAAGCAAAAGGGGCGGAGATAGGGGTCAGTGTAGCGGAAGAGGCAGCCCCCTACAGGGGAAGCGCATGAGCAGTACAGCACAATGATAGCAATACGCGTGAGCTACACAGTGAAAGTCTGAAGCTAAACTTCCCTCCCACCCTAGTCCCTCACATAGCAGCAACTGAAACTGGAAGAATCCAACTCTCCACTGAGGTGATAGCACACATCCCAGTGTGAAGAGAGCAGGGACAAGTTGTAGGTGTGAATTAGAAACCCCTGGGTGCTAATCAGACGTTAAATCACTCTGACAAATGTGTTGCCTTGTCACCTTTGAGAAATAATGTCACTGTTCCTAGGATTTGAACTGAAATAAGTTCACAATGCAAGTACATGGAGCTTTAATTTACATGCATTTGTGTCCTTACATCTTGCTGCATCGTATAGCAGTGTTTCATTAATTACTAGTGACTGCTGAGATTTGTAAAGAACTATGAAATGTTGCAAAAGCTAACAGCGAACACTATGACTAATTTATGGTCAAGTTTATTGTACAATCCTTACCAAGCTGCACAACACAAACACATTTTTTTTGTTTCTGTAAAGCACGTTACATTAAAAACATTACAGAAAATACATTGCAGTTTCTAAATTTTTTGTGAAGCTTTTAAATGACTGTCAAAAAAATACACACTCATACTGTTTTAACTGACTCATGTCTTAGCAGATACAGTGGTTCAACGCGATCTAAATTTATTGAATACCTTGCTCTGCTACATGTACTATATGTAATAATTATAACCAATATTGAATTTGTATGTGAATTTGTATGTGAATTTTTTTCTGATGGAAGTGAGCTGGAAAACCAGGACTTCAAATGATTATACTAATATGACACATAGAGTAAAAAGAGAAAATGTGTATTTTTTCTTTAATTTGATGTGTCCTGTGTAACTTATAATATAGTTTGAATTTGTTAATAAAAGAATGTGGTTATGGGCATATAATAAGCCTGATTTAGATTATTACTCCATTGTTGGTAAAGAGAAATACACCCTCCATTCAAAATTCCATAGACGTAATTTCCCCTTATTTTTAGTCACCTTTGTGTAATGAATCTGTTGTGCACAGAGCTAGCTGGAAAAAGAGATTACTCTGAGCAACATAATTCATTAACATCAACTTGTTGTTTGTTGATCTTTGTGTCTGTACCAAGAGGGTGTTCAAAATTGTGAAATGTTTGGTTGAAAAAACTCATTACATATTTATGCATTTCTTAAATTGTAATTTGTGCACTCACGTGTCTTATTTTCCTTTTTTTGTCTGACCATGAGAACATAGCCATGTCTACTGAATGACATTGCTTATCTTATAGGTTTTCACCCTAGATGACTGCGACCCACCTTACTCAGCTTTCATTAAAGGTAATTTACTTTTAATATAGCTAAAAAACGTAACATACTAGTGATGTGCTTCAGCACAAATGGCGAGCAAGCCATTCACTGATATGGAGTCTAATTAAGATATAAATAATGACACAATGGCAATCAATTATATAAAATATGACTATAAAAATTAATTTTGGTGTATTATTTCAGTATTACAAAAGGTATGTGTGAATAAAAAAATATATGGTTCCGGAATCCTGGAAATAAGTTCAGCCACTGATCTACATTATGCAGCAAGTCTGTAGAGAAAAAAAACAAACAGATATAGTAGCATAATTGAGTATATGAATTCGGAACTAGCTAATATACATACAAAGAGTATAATTAGATAATTATGTGAGCAGGTTTAGGAAAAGTTACTGTATGGTGCAAAAATTTAGATTGAGGGATGGGCTCCAGAAGTAAGTCTTCAAAAAAAATTTCCTTCTTTCTTTAACATTTTCTAGGCATTAAATGACCACTTGAAGACAAGACTAATTAATTTAGTTGCTATCACATAATCCTGTCTATGTTACCTAGACAGGAATTAGAAAAACTCAAGGAAGTGAAATTATAAAAACAGTCATTCAAATCCCTGCTGAGATGATGGTACTGTCAACTTCATTATTTGTAATCAATTGCCACTGTTCTTGTTTTATAAACTGAAAATGGTTTTGATAATTGACTGTTCTGGTTTAATTGAATGTATTCCCCCTTTTTTTACTGGGCTTAAGAAAAAAAAAAGAAGGTATGCTGTTAGGATCAAACTGGTAGATCTAGCAAAACACAAGGTTTAATCTAATAGCAACGAATGGAAAATACATATTTCATGTTATAGCTTTTAAAAAGACTTCATTATTCAGTGAGTGAAGCGAGCCAGATACTATAGGGGTGGACAATTGATAATCGGATATTTGTCAGATATTATTACTATTGATACACTTCAACACAAATGGCAATCTAGCTAGAGTAATCCATACAAGGAAGAATATAAAAGTTGATTACATAATCTGCATACTATAAAGTAACAATAAGGCTACATTCATTTTGATTGCCTGAAGTTAAGTCTTAGATCCTGTTCACCTAGTTTTAGAAGGCATCATTCAGTCAAAGTAGCTACAAGTAACCATGTAGCCTATGACAATAATAGACTGATAGCTTCATCTATAGTGACCTGTATTCCTGACAAAACACACTTCAGTTACTTACTCATACCATGGTATGTTCAAACTGTCCAATTGGATAGCTCACTTCACGGTGAATATATTTCATTCCCACCTCATAGGAGGCTAATAAGTATAATGTCCAATCAAATTGAGCTTTTGTATGCTTCGTATAGCCCAGAGCTAGTCTCGTGGAGCCAGACCCTTTACCAAATGCAAAGCGAGAAAAGGGTCTGATCAAGTGAGGGGGAGGGGGGGTGCGCTGTACCGGACACACGAATTCCTGGGGAAAATGCGGTGCTAAATTACCACAAAACTCGAATTCGAAGCATTGCACTTATTGCTCTGCTATAGGTGTAACTTATACTAGTACTAGATTCGCGTAGCCAGACCATTTTTTTTTACAAATTTTAGTTTATTCTATTTAGTTATTTTAATTTATAGCAAGATATCTTCATTCTTTATCACTTATTCAGGGAATCAATCCTGTACTTTCAATAATCTATCAATTAACACATCAATGGAACTGCCATCAACACCTCTATTCAGTCTACTGCTGCAGCTCCATTCATCTCTCTGCAAGCATCATATATAGTACTTCTTACAAGGAGTCAGAGTGTGATAAGGTGAAATATTTCAAGCAGGCTAACTTATTTTCAAGAGCCAGAGGCAAGTTAAAATAAAGCCTGAGAATGAAATATCCTGCTGTATCACACTCTGACAAGTGTAATAAGTGATTTATTCTACCCTAGATATCTTTACTACAGTAGTTGTACTAACCTTAACTCACAGTGTAAAGTTAGCTGTAGGGGTTGCCCAACAAACCCCCAGCTGTTATTTTAGCAGCTGAGCTAACCAGGTTTGGGAGGGGGAGGGGGGGGGTGGTAGGATACACTACAGGAAGGTAGCTGTAAAAACTAGGAAAAGTGTTAAACTTGGCCAGTTGCTATAACTACAAGGGTAATGAGCTTGTGCAATATGGAGTGAAATAACAAGCTTGAAATATCTTGAGTTATTTCAGGGTCAAGTACCTAAAAATATCACTGTGAAGATATTTAGGGTGGAATGTATATATATATATATATATAATATATAATACTTATAGCACGAGTCAGAGTACAATATGGGAAAATATTTTACGAGCACGCAAAATATTTTCACGAGCCAAAGGCGAGTGAAAATGTGGCGTGAGAGTAAA
>WLWI01001822.1_pt1 | contig 18369 bp, 10 predicted proteins | sample 6701501 | NCBI WGS metagenome assembly WLWI01 (sample SAMN12718690, study PRJNA515312) | sponge metagenome | isolation source: marine sponge | host: Mycale hentscheli | place: New Zealand: South Island, Marlborough, Capsize Point | collected 2014-11-01
GCTAACGCTATACTTTGCTCGTTGTTTATGTTCTGGCTATAAAATAGTTATAAACCAAAATCATTAGGTTTGTATTTCGATTTATAAATCGCATACAAACCTCAATTTTGGTTTATAACTATAACATGAAACACTGTCGATCTGTACCCAAAATGCCCCTCCTACTCATGGACACGTCCCTTAATGATAAATACATCTCTGTGATCAAGCACTTCGCAATTATTGACTCTTTATACATATGAATACATCTCTCATATCTTATTCTAAGAAAAAACATCTTAGTATTCCTCACCAATAAGTGCCATATCTTAGTGATCTTTACCTACATATATGATGTGAACCGATCTTTTTTTAGCAACCTGACTTAAACAGTTTTCCTTAGCTATAAAAAGTAAACATAGCTACTACACTTAGAGATACTTACCAATGAACACATCTCTTTAAGTGACCCATACCATGTGAACACACCTTACCTATCTTTAGGTGACCTAACCTATGAACATATTTAATGACCCTTACCTATTATTACGTGACCTAACATCTCCTTAGGTGGTGACCTAGCCACTAAACACATCTCTTTAAGTAACCCTAACTTGTGAACACATCTTAAACGTCCCTTACCCATCATTAGGTGACCTAATTTACGAACACATCTCTTTAAATAACCTCTACCGTATGAACATGTTTTGAACTACAAGAGTGGGTACAAGGAGACTACAGGAGTGGGTGCAGGGAGACTACAGGAGTGGGTACAGGGCATCTACAGGAGTGGGTACAGGGCATCTACAGGAGTGGGTACAGGGAGACTACAGGAGTGGGTACAGGGAGACTACAGGAGTGGGTACAGGGAGACTACAGGAGTGGGTACAGGGAGACTACAGGAGTGGGTACAGGGCGAGCATGTTCATTGGTATCTTTTAGGCTACTATTATCATTGCATAATTTTTTAGTGTTTTCTTTGTATTCTCGTCATATTTCCATCCTAACTCAATCATTTCTTCCCCATTAAATTGGACATTTTGGATATTATCACTATTTAGCTACTTAAACACTAAAACAATTCATTTTTAAGACATACTTTTATGGAATAAATAGTAATTAAACCCTATATTTAGCATTGCTTGTTTTTATAGTCAAGTGTTACTTATGTCCACGGTATGATATTGGCAGTTTAGCTTGGATCTGTGCAGTATTGTGTGCAGTGTTGCACTGATACTGTGATCTGCAGTTATAGGCTTGCCCTAAAAATATTAAAAACCAATAATACCTCTAACATTTTTGTGGTAAGCTGTTATTACTGTTTACTTTAGCCATAATCAACAATAAGGCCTAATTTATCCAAATGGTTGAATATTTTGTCCTTTAGATCTCCTATGTATTGAGAATAAAGTAGCATACTACATCTTTTCTTGATATGTATCAATAATTTATTTTTGATGTGATTATGATGTAACTTTGTGGTTGATCCAATGCATTGCATTCTGAGTAGAAAATTCCACCTTTTGGTGATGTCAGAGCCATAGCTTAGCTTTATTGGCTGATTAGGACTATTCCATTCCATCACATACACATGCAAATAGCATGCTTGTGGTTGGTTATTAAATCAAGTTTTACCTAAGTGAGTAGAAGATCATTAAACATTGTTTGCTGTTCAATATTCATAACTCCTTAATCTGTACCATCAAAAAAGCTATTATCTGGTATAGTATCATTTATGTTTACAAGCATAAAAGATTTGGAACTTTTGTTTACATTAAAACAATTCTGGTATTTCTGAGATGAACCTTATTATATTTCATTTGTAATAATTGTAATTTGTAATACGATTATCAATAATAATTATATTATTGATATTATAATAATTAAATTATAATGTTTCACACTAATGAGAAAATACAGGATCGTTTATTGATAACGGTTGATAGCTAATAAACAATCAGTATTTTTCCATATCTGTGTAACACAAATTGTGTGGGTTTTTTTTGGTCAATGATTTTGTGAACTTATAAAACCTTTTTGGCACACACTACAGTAGTTTTAGTTCTCCAGTTAGCATATGAACCCAGTTGTGGAGCCAATAAATACATTTTCTTCAAATATAGCTAATGTACATTTCTCTTCTCACCATTATAAAAAATCGTGTAGGATTTAGTTCATGTAAGCCAAAGCAGCAAAGCTGGGATACTATAGTGATAGCTAAATAATTCCCAGCAAATACATATTGTTCCTTTCTATGATTCTATAAATGATAACTTGGATTCATAATTTAAGTGCCACTTGGAATATAAGCATACCCTTTGTGTCCAAATTGGGTTCCACTAATAGCATGAGAGACTTTCACCTTCACTTGTGTTCATGCACTTGTTAAATTGCATAACTTTAAGAAGTTTCTGAATATGGATTACAAGTCATAATTTTACTCAATAAATATAAATTTTATCCATAATATTTTTCTCTACAAGATGTTTGTATGAGCTCACCAACATTGAACACTGCATCAGCAGTCTTTATCATTGACAGACACATGGATTGGATGAAAGGACCAATCAAACCCTGGTTCACACTCTCCAAAAGTTACCAACATTAGATAATGACTGGGATTTCAAGATTGATGCAGCTTTGTATGCTTACAGAATCAGTGTATATGACTCTACCAAGTTCAGCCCGTTTTTTCTAATGTTTAATTGTCATCCTCGAATGGTAGTTGATCATTGAACTTCCACATCAAATGAAGAACATGATTAACAGCATGAAAGTAGCTTGCATAACCTGCAGAATATCATGGAAACTATACTGGATATCGAAGAGAAAGTTCATAATAAAGCAGATAACAACATATGTGCAGCACAGGACTTCCAAAATGCCAATATCATGCAAAAATGACAGTTATAAGGTTTAAAAATTCATACAATTTTGCAATATTTTAACTTCATAATAATTTTTATTTTCAGCATTTCAGAATTGGTACCAAAGTTATATGAGGAATTCACACCATATGAGAGGAAACCTGGATGAAGAATGGAAAGGTCCTTATCAGTTCCATGCCAAGCTGTCCAAGGGATGCTACCAACTACAAACACTCAACAAAAACGTTTTAAAGAAATCGACCGGTCAAAAGTACAGAATGAGCACAGATTCCTGTATTTTATTCTGCCACAATTTGTATTGTGGCTCTATGCACCTTCTTTATTCTGGCTCTTCTTCTTGGTATATCAAAGTAAACTGAGTTGGAGGTGGCTATAGATGAATTGCAAATAGCAGTACAATCTATCATTAATAGTTAGCTATAACAACACAGCGTATTAGCAACTAGTTAGCTAGTTACATAACTAGTTATTCGTTGTGCTTTACAGCTGTAAGCTTGGTAAAACTTAATGAAACGTAATGATTGCATGCAATGATTTATGATTGCAGTGATAAGAAGTGGCGTGTATAAGGAATCAATGTAGTACCATCTGAAAGTAGACTTACTATGCAGTCTCTGTTTCAAGTACCTCCATCTCAAGTAGGCTTTCTACTGCATCCATCTCCAGTTGGCTCCTACAGCTCCTTTCTATTCCACATCTCTACCTCTATATAGTTCTGCTATGAATTCAAGGACTCAGTGTTTAAGCAAGAGAGATAAACTCAATTGATAATATCATGTATTTACAGGTGTGTTTTGAATCATAAAAAAATTAGGGAACTAAATGAGTGGGCTATAATTAATCACAAATTGTGCCCTTATGTTTACATGTATTGTTTTTAAAAAGTTAACTACAAAAAATCATGACAAGAATTGATTGAAATAGTGTGGTAAAGGGTTTTCATATATGTAGGTTACAGTGGTATAGTCCAATTGAGTGGAAATTATAGTTTAAAATTTTGGACTTATTGTTTACACATTCAGAATATGTTTTGAATCTTGTGTAGGTATACACGCACACACACATGCATACATGTGTGAAAAGTATATTATCAACATGTGTAGCTACCCATTTTGTGCTGTAATGGACTTCCTGTATCACCTAGGTGAATAATGGTTTGGTGCAAAAAGACAGGAGTTGTTTGAGCATGTATAGATGATAGTGTGTGCATGTGTTTTTTAGTGTTAATGTGGTGCACAAGATTATCATTTCCCTAATTGCACAACTTATATTTATTGATTAGCCACACACCTATATATAAGTACATATGCCCATGTTTGCTATACAAGTCTAGCACTCAACTCATCCAATCTAGTTTTTAACCCTCACCGCACATGCATGGTAGGGTTGTAATACTGAATTTGTCTGCCAATTGTTTTGCAGCCACGACCCACAGATAGAAGCAGAGAACGGGAGTAGAGCAGCACAGGCATTTCAGCTCCGGCCACCTTCCTCCAACATCGCAGCCACCTGAGAAATCCCACACACTCTCAAGTCTTGTTGAACTTATTGAACAGGTGGGAAATCTGAACTAAGAGGGGAGTGGTTGGCAATGATATAGTCTGTTCACAGTCCATTCACGCAAATATGAGGTAAAGGGTTTACAGGTTAATGAATTAGGCAAGATGTACACAACTGGGAACGTATAGCTTAATGTATGGATAGGATTATAAAGGAAGAAATATGAATTTGAATTACATAGTAGTGAGGTAAAGTGTATGCACCACAATATTCATATGGTATGGATCGAAGGGTCCATACATCAGTCAGTCAGTCAGTAAGTCAGTCTTTCTGTCACACAACAACAGATCTCAAAGACAGTGGCCTTCTTATCAGATGACAACCTAAACTACATTATGATTTGTTTTTTTGGAATACTGGGTTACACTGGCAATTATACATACATACATACATACATACATACATACATACATACATATACACACACATATATACATACATACATATATACCTACATACATACACATATGATACGATATAAAAACGCTCACTATAATGCAAATTTACACAACCCTTAATGTTGACGTCACATACGTAGGTGAGTACGAATCCAATGTGGAGCTCTCACCAGACCCTTTCCTTCCTCCCAGACCCACATATAATGGGAAGGTAAAGGGTCGGCTATGCCAGACTATGGATGGGTAGGCATAACCCAAAATGGCTGCGGTAACTAGTAGCACGTGGTTCACTAGCTAATTGCCTGAAATATATCTGCCTAGTGCCTTTTCCTGGACTTCTTGTCTTCTGTAAAAGCAGCTACACAACATGCTGTATCACATAACAATATTAAATGTAAGTGCAATCAGCTAATTAAACATTAATAATATTAGCTACATCACCTACTCTAAACAAAGAAAGCTCGGGTTCAACCATCTGGTGACTGAATTACCAAATCTTACTTTTATTAGGAAGAGCCAAAGTAACAAAAAAGTATATACAGTCACAAGATCTAGTGTATACGCAGTTTCAAAATCCCCATAAAAAAACTCTAACCTTCTAGCATATAGCTTCTAGCCTCTTTTATCTTCACACCTGCAAACTCCAACTAGAGCACACATGGTAGCAAGTCCCCTATTTCAGAAGGCGTAGACTGTTGATATAGTTACAGTTACCTAAAAAATAATCCGAAAGTTCCCTGATCTTTCGTAAGGCACTTAGCGTTATTAAATGTGGACAGTATAAAGCTCATCAGTGTTAAAGTTTAGCTATATAGCTAATAATGTCCATAGCTAATCCATAGATAGAAAATAATTTTAGTGTTTCTTTGGCCCTTGCTAATAATAATAAGATTTGGTGATTCAGTCACTAGATATTTGAACCCGAGCTTTCTTTATTTGGAGAAGGTGATGTAGCTAAGATTATTAGTGTAAAGTTTGCTAGCTGCACTTACATTTAATATTTTTTATGTGATATAGCTAAGATTAGTAGTATTTGCTGCTTGCAGGCATATGATTTACTAAAGTGTACTGCTGTAAAATCTGTAGTGTGCTTGAGAGGAAACTATGTAGTAAACTCATATTCTGGAACAAAAATTACACTGGAATGGTAAAACATGAGTAAAACATAGCTAGTTTTGTTCATGTGGTTTGTATTTTGTTCTAGAATTAGAGTTTAGTGCACAGTAAACTCTACAGTAATTTAAAAGTACACCTCAGTATAACAAGGACCTTTGCTGGTAAGTTAATATGTTTTATGTTTATCCTGTATATGGTCTGCTCATTTTAAAGGATACGCATGACATGAAAGGTTTCTTAAAAATAGTAATGTAATTGACACTAAGTTTAACCGATATAGTATCTAGTCTATCACACTCAAGAGATATTGAAGTGTAGTAGAGTATAAAATATTTAATTATTTGTTTTGCATTATTTCTAACAGCCTGGTTTAAATGATCAGGTACAAATTACTAACTGTAATAGAAGCTTTGAAAACAAATCCAAGATCACAACATATTTGATGTTTTACTCTGTATAACAACTAAAATAATGACTAGCCTATTTTTACCAAAGGGCAAGATGTCCTTATCCTACTGTGTATCTACTATAATTATAAAGAAAGGAAGAAAAAGTAGGAAAAACTACTTGCAGGCTGCTGTAAGTATGGAAGCCTGTGTTGTAGACTTCTCGTTTTTAATTTTCTGATTGCATATTATATAACTTGAAGTAATCACTTTATTACTTTTATAATGTGGCAAACCCTGGTAATTTTTTTAATATTATAAATGTTGTAGCTATAATAGTTGACTTACATCAGGTGAAACTGTAAAAATTGCAGTAGTTTGAACTGGTGCACATGCATTGATTATACGCATGGGTACAATGTTAACTTATGGAGTAGTCTCTGCAATTCTTGATATAGATAATTTCTTTTATTCTTCACAAGTTATAGCCACTCACCCTTTTAGCAAAGCCTCTTTAATGTACATTTCACATGTCTTCATTCATGCAATGGACCACGTTTTAAGCTGGCCTGTTGGCGTACTAAATTATGGTTTGAATTGAAACTACATTTCTAGTTTCTCATCAACTATATTATTGGAAATGTCATAAGGGAGGGAGGGAGGGAGGGAGGTCATTTCATTTCAATATAATAATGTAGTTGACTTCTATAGGAAAAAGAACTGAAATGGCATATAACAAGTATGATGTAGTAGTGGTGTGGTTAAAGCAGTGGGCATGACCTGCATAATAAATTTTGAAGCAGTGGCTGTATCACTTGGCAGGTGCAGATGAGAAACAAGGTATTTAGTTGTTTTTTTTGCCAAAAAAATAAAAAGACATCAATCCATAAGCGAGGAGGAGGTCTGTTGTCATGTTATTTAATTGTTTGGGGGTTTTTTTGGTACACTTTTGTTTTTACACCTTCAATAAACCCAATAATAGTGAGCTGCTCCTCTGCATGGTTATGTGTGTGCATATGTGTTGCAAAGTTCAGTTTGAGCAGTATAATGTATGTGTGTATGTAGTTGTGTGTGGTTGAATGTGGTGGCTTGTACCTGGAAAACCTGAGCAGCTGTAATTGATTTTGTGAAGTTGACTCTGTAACTAATTTTCTCCACTACACATTTCCATTCATTGAAGTAAGATGTGTCAGGAAATGAACCCAGGTATGTATGGGATTCAATTGAGGCTATTTTGTATGCACAAGTATGATCTACAGTCATGACCCACAAAAGTTTATATATTTCAGTCTGTAATGAAATTTATATGCGACGAATATTATTGAAGAATGTTATTGTTTTTTTTTTGTATTTTGTTTTCATTGTTTCGAATGTTCAATGGTGCAAGATCATTTCATTTTGTGGTCATTATACTTTTTTTTATGTATGATAAATTTTTTAAATTTATAGACAATAACAAAGATTGCAGACAGTCTACTATTGTTATAACCAGTGTAGTATACTTTTGATATACTTAAGATATACATATGGTATACATATGGTTTACATATGGCTTACACATGTAGTATAATTTTATTATCTATGTTATACCTCAGGAGACACACTAATGTATATTATATGAGTGACCCAGGTGTTTTTCATATGTATAACTAAGCAATTCTTATGTTATACACTGGTGTATACTGAAGATCTTGCATGGTGATGGTAGGTACAATTATCCTAAAAGAGTGCCAAATTCACCGACAAAAAACATAATTGTGCACATTATGGAAAATAAAATTAGGTGGGCAATAAATTATGTAAACATAATAAAGTGAACATAAGTACGCTTTACTCTGGTAAATCTGACAATGATCAGCTACATCACACACTCTTCATTAAACCAAATTAGTTTGTCAATTTCATACAAATTTCTATTTTAATGCTAAATTATCACTACAAATGTGTATCAATATGAAAAGTATTGAAAGTGTCATCACATTTAAACATTCTTATCACAAACTTACCTTTTTAATCGATTTTTCATATACGGCTAATATTAGCATTACAATTATAAAAGTGAAGAAGAAAGTGATGATTGGGATAGCAACAACTACAGTCCAAACAACAATAAAATAGTAAATGTGTTAATATTTTCATCATAACTTACGTATTATCTCATTTGCTCCATTTGTTGTGACATTTATTTCAGTACTTACTGAAACAATTTCGTAACTAGTCAATAGTATATCAGAATACAAAATTTCTCTTTCAAATATTCCTTCCGTGTTTTCATTGAAAGTAGTCACCCAGTAAGTTCCATTTGAAATAAGGTTGTAAGATACTAGCATATTGCAATTTCCACTAAATGTATGAATATACTTCATAAGAACTTCATCAAATCTTTGCAAAATGACTTGAATAGATTTGTTGCAAGTACATAATACTTCCACAATCAAGCCTATGTTGTTGACTGTACAATTACTATTGAATCCAGAGGTTGGTTCTGTATGTGCATTATTTATAATGTGATTTACATATATATTTACTATGTACAACACATTATGCAGATACAGTGTAATTCATTGTCTTAATATGCAGTAAAAAGTCTCATTTTTAATTTATATATACTTTTTATTTAGCTAATAATGTATAATCATTATTTAATTATATAAGGCTATGAAAAGTACAATGTTTACTGTAATGAATACCAGAGTTTATTTCAGGGAGGGGGGGGGGAGGAAGAGAGGCTTCCATCCCCCTCCCCCTTTGATTTGTTTTGCCCCCCCCCCCCCACCCCTTTGAGTTAGAGTATTAATTTAATGGAAATTTGTAAAATTAAAAGCAATTCACTGAATGATGTGACACAATTGCTTAGGGGAATCACCAGGTATTCTCATCCAGTGAGAAAAGCTAAACACAGACAGCCTGCCTTGATACACTTAATATGTGAACAGATTCTCTCAACAGATGATGTAGTAACATTCATTAAGAGGTGGGCAAATAGTAGCAAGTGCCTTGAGATTTGGAAAGGTTAGCGATCAAGATGAGGCTCGTTAATTTTGCAGTATTTAAAGTTTTGCATTGAAACTAATGATGAATGTCCCATGCATGTTTAGTTCGTCTTATGAAGACAGCATTTACATCTGATTTCACTGCCCAGCTATATTGTTACCTGACTGGACTGAGGAATGATTTAGTAGCTAGCTAGTGTATACTAGTGCTGAGGGTTTGCAACTTAGGTGCTTCATTTACTTACTGCATTCAGGCATGCAGTTAACTCCTCAGCATAAATTAAAGCAAAACTACCACATACTGCAAAATATATTATAAGCTCACATAATTATACATGACGAAATTGGGTATTATCCAAATAAAGCTAGTACACTATTATGGAGTTGATCAGTTTCGCATTATCTCAAAAATCAGCCAAAATAACTGCACCCCCACTTCAAGTCATATCCACGCCCCTTTATCTCCCACCCCCTGGAAAAATTCCAGAAATAAACTCTGAATACCAGTGAGTAAACTCTTCCAATAGAAGATTTTACTCAATGGTATTCAGATTAAAAATAATAACAATTTTGCTGAAGAGCATTAAGAATTATGCTCTCCAGAAAAATTGTTATCATTTTTAATCTAAAAGTCCTGCACTAACTGTTGGGTAATAGAATCAATGAGTAAGTGGAAACCAAAAGCAATGCTGGTAGTGATAAGTGGATAAAAATAGACTATGTGTTTATCAAGTAGGTGAAATACAGCATAAAAGAATGAGGATTATGTTGTACTTGAAAACTAATCGATTGGTACACAAGGGAGAGAGTAATACTTATAATTGCACATATACTTGCATATTATTAACCATAGATATATCATGCAGCTATTCAATAATAGATTGCTATTCCTTGGCATGTATAATACTAACATTGTGACTATTGTCACTATGATAACTTTGAGGAATAAAAGATTCAATTTACCAAAACAATAACCTTAATTATTGTGTACTGAATCAGCCTATTGAGTGCCTTTATGTACAAAAATGTATTGAATTGGAAAGTATTGTAAGCCAGCAATATTCCGCAGGTCCGGAGTTATGTGTTGGGTTATCGCTTCCCCTAAAGCTTCAGTTTTACCAATTTGATCCAATTACATTAATTTGGTTAAATAAAATGGCTTTATATGAATGCACAGACTTTTTATTACTAGCTATGAGTAGCTGTTGAGAAGAGCTAAACTCAGAATCTCTTATGATGTTATATGGTTGTGATTTTGTCAGATGTCTATTCCAACTTCTTTGAATGGAAGTAAGAGAGCTAGGTTCATACAGACAACCACTTGCACTCTGAGAGAAGTATTAGTAGTATTAATGTTAGCTAAATAGATGTGACTACAGATCTATGTGATAGCAAAAGAGATTAAAATATCATCTGGGAATCACCATGGTATTTTAGAATGTGGAATAACAGATAAATTCCACTTCTATATGTCATGCCAATAACTATTTTGTGTCCCATAGAATTCTGTCATGTTGAATTACGCAGACGTTTAGATTAATAATATGACTGTAGAATCAATGTAGGAACATTAAATCATTGCATTGGCTCTTTTATTTGAGAAACAATAACAATAGATTTTTACCTATAAATTCTGCATTTTCTTCAGTTTCTATTGTGGTATCAATAGCAAGAAAACTTGTTTCCGCAGCAGGTAAACCTGAATTAATCTTATTATCATATTCAATATCATAAGCAAAAACAGTATCATAGTTATAATGAGGCAACAGCATAGAGTTAAAACCTTCTTCTGCTATTTCTCTTTGTGCAGGAAAAAGATATGGTGGATATCTTTCTGTTAAAGTTTGTTTTTTGTTCCAAAAAATATATAGCACTCCTTTTGCTCTTGTTTCATTAATAAATGTTGAAAAAATATACAATTCATCAGTGGATTCATTTGTCGTAATATTGATACTTCTGACATCAAAAGTGCCTGAAAAGCATAATATTATAAATAATGTTACAAAAATTGTTTAACACTCTATTTTACTATAATAACATTGTGCTATTTCAGCAGTGTAGGAATATGTTTTGGTAAAGGGGAACCCAAGGGCATATTTTTGTAGTTTTAAAAGTGTTGATTTGAAAAAACCACCTTGTTAGATTGAACCCCAAAATTATGGGCGAGTTCCAGCCCATGGAGCCGCCCCTTCCTACATCTTTGATCTTTCACACCAATAGCATAATATCCAGTTGTCCTAATAGCTAACTGGCTGGTGAGTGAGACACTAAAAGAAGAGCGCATGAGTAGAAATCTAATTATATTATGTGCATGTGAACAGAAAAAATTAATGGCGTGTTCCATAAGTTAATTTTATTGACAGAATAGAGAAGTGATATTTCATGAACCTTTTAGTTACAAAAAGTATTTATTTCTTTTTAATTGAACAAAGCTTGCTTCATAAATGACCACTCAATCCCCATCTAAAATAGACTGAAACAGAGAATTATTCATTGGAATACACATCTTGTCTTGTAAACTTCACTGAATATCATCGCAGTATCACCACTATTTTTTTAAGATACGGAATGAAGTGCAGTTCTTGTAGTCGGCATTTTGCAGTGACTATTGCTACCATAACCTTTATGGTTATACATTATTTTATCCACTCAAAACAAACATATCCCATCATAATTGGGTCTATTACATTACTTGAAATTGTAACTATGGTATACCATATCAACTCTCAAAAATATGAAAAAGTAGAACCCTGAAATCCTTGGTAAAAGATAAACTTATGACAAGGCAATGTAACAAAAATGCAGTATTTTTAATATAGTTGTTAAAAATCTCATTTTATAGTGTAGTAATATGTTATTGTTTCCCTTGTGTTAGGATAGCCAAAAAGCTTAATTTCTAGGAGAAAAGGGTCCTACAAGTTGTATTAAAATGGGACTGTTAACTTCAAAGAACAGAGATTTCATTTAACACCATATCTGTCGTGTTCATTGGTCTTTACTGCAATTAATACAGATTCATACCGAGACCTGTTTATTCTTCCAAAAAGCATTCTGGCAAAGCTTTCAAACAGTTTCAAGTACAGGTGATTTTAAAAAATGCTTCATGCAAGTGGTTGCAATGCAAGAATTTTTTTAACAAAAGACATGGATGTACATATTATTTTAATTCATTTTGCAACATTGTGTTATACTGAACACTTAAAAAGTATTGTGCCATTTAGAATTGACAATATATTATACAAATACAGTCACGGCGATAGTTATAATTCACAAGTATTAGAAACTGTTTACATCATAATTCTGCAATGTACAGAATGTGTTCAGTTTATCTAAGCAAGATGATTTGTATATTTAAATAAAACCTTTAAATTTATTAAACGCAACTAAACATTAAACTATACCATAAATACATATAGAAATGGTCTTACTAATACTTCCTAGTGATATGTTCCGGGAACTATTTCCTGTTGGGGTGTTCAGTGACACGTTGTAATAGTATTTGTTGTCCTCCAATTCAAATTTAATTATTCTTGAATGATCTTCGGTTTCAGATATATATGTATAGTTATTGTCAATTATAATTATAGCATCATGATTACAAATACTCTGGTTCTAGAAACATTTAAAAACATCAATGTCATTTACATTTGCAACCAAAAATAGATATATTTAGTATTATTAACTTACAAATACAGCTCTAATCATTTTATGTGTATTTCCGTGTGCTAATACTTCAATATCATCAACTTCAATCGATCCTAAATATTATGTTACTTTGATGATTAATGACTTCAGTAAGTGGTAATGGTAAATGCAATCATATTGTAATAAATAGCATTACATAAAATATAATAGAAGAATACCTGTAATGTCACGTTTACACTGACACGATATGTTGCAAGACTTAGGAGAACTTTAATATTATTGATGGGAGCACATTTATTGCCCAAACTAAAGCATGTAGTTAATTGAAACATTTATACAACCAGTTACAAACAATACTTTTAGCATATTTAATCGAAGTTTTTACGTGAAAGGCTCTGTTTCATTATGAAGTAGATAATATTATTTAACATTTTTATTTGAAATGTCTTGAGGCCCCATCCATAAGTTTCATAGTATCCTGTTAAGTTTCATAGTGACAAGCCTTGATGTAATAATAATTAACGAGAAAATAATTTACGTGTAATTTTACAAATTTTACACTAAATTCCATTACCTGTAGTTTGAATAGTTTGAGTTTTGTTGGTACTATTTCCTAGCCTGTTAGAAGCCAACACTTCAAGTTTGTAGGCTGCACAAGCTAGCAGAACTGGAAACGATTTGCATAAATGCCAAGTGACTTGAATAGAACACTCTGAATATGACAGTGAAGGCTTTGATAGTGTAGTATTCCAAATGTTGAAGCAGTACGTAACATCTGGACTAGCTGATCTAACATTAAAAACAAAAGGAGCTTCCCAAGAGGCATTCACTGTTCTATCTGCATATACTATAGTTTTCAAATCAGATATAGGATCTGGAATACCTGAAATAATATAAATGTCATAAACAGTAAACTAGAAACATCTATAATGAAGAGAACCTTGAAATACATTTGGTGTTTACTATTAAGTAGCCAAAATCTTACTAAGGTGACTATAATAAACACCATAATTGATATAATCAGGCTAATTTAAAATATACCAGAGATGCTAGCTATTCAAGTTATGGCATTTCAAAGCTAACAGAAAGTTCATTGAGATGAATTCTTACTACGTTCAGTATACAAAGTACTATGATATATTTTCTCAAACTGTAGTCAATAAAAACTTGTTTCAAATTGTTGCTACATGAATACATGTGATCATTCTGCTCACAGGTTAACATGTCCACCATGTCCATTATTGATGAATATCACAGCACAGTGAACTGAAATGTTTTGAATGATGTTCATTATTCATTACAGCCATGCATATCCAAGTTCAACAGCTTAACTTTTATATGAACTGATATAAATGCTTTGAAAACAGCACTTGTTAAACTATTAGGAGAACCCATTGACCTATACAATTTGCTTTTACTATAGCTACTTACAGTATTATAGAAAAAAATATTTCCAAGCTGAGTTTATGCGCAGAGTTTTTTTTTCCTATATGCATTTAACTCTTGGTTTCCCAATTTACTTAACCATAACTGCAAATTCTCTTGCAACCGCTAGCGGTTATGTGCACCTGGCAGAGCCAGGATGCCTGCATGCACTAAGCATACACAGTGAGCCTTGCAAGCTAAGCTTCAAAAGCCAGGCTGGAACTCGCAGTAGAACAGGCCTTTCCTCACAGCAAGTGGTGTGGACACCCGGAGTCCCACTTGGACCATTGCTGTTTCATGAGAGAATTTTGCACCCCAGCAAATGCCAGGTAACTAATCACAGCTCGGTGGACTGGTTGGGAAGTCTCTACTGTGAAGGTATGCTTCTTTCTAAGTATGCCTGATCTCCAAAATGTGTGCCCTAAGTGTTCGTGCAGCGTGCATGTCGGAAAGTCCAAGTGTTCTTTAGGTTAACACTAAGCCAGAGAATGCCATGAAGTCCTCAGAAAGTCATAAAACCTTATGGCTGAATATCAAGCACTTAAATCAGCTTTAAAAAATGGATCAGTCTGTTGATCTGGCCTCTGACAAAAAGAGAAAAAAGAGAATGAGTAGGAGAAAGAAAAGGAACTGAGAGAGAAGATGAGTTGAGGACTGGACTGAAAAGATAGCCAGCAATATATTGTTTAGATTAGTTTTTTGCACATATGTGCTGTCCTCCTTTTGTATCATGTAGGTAGCTACAAAGAGTAGGCATGGTCTTAAATCCGTTGTTATGTTTGTATGAGTTGTGCCCTGGGTTGACTGAAAGAATGTATTTGTGTGTGTGTGTACTGGCCTTTATAGAACTCATGGTCTCGCATGCGTCAGTCAGTATATTCCTATGATCTAGTTTGGGTAAAACCTAACTCGGGTGTCTCTTGCCATGCTTGTCCATACGAGCCCAGTGACCTCCGCATAAAGGCACTTGTGAGTTCAGCGACTGCCTGCAAACAATATGAACTCAATGTCTTCGGACGACTGTGAACCTACACAGTCCCAGGAGTGTATAAGGGCTGGTTCTAAATATTCATGCACATAAAAATGCCCTTGAAATGCCACAAGAATTCCAGAGATGCAAGCAGGCTAATTTAAAATTTACCAAAACAAGTAAAATTTATATTCATTTGTTATATGCTGAAAATGTAAGAACTTGGTTATTCAACAATAGTGACTCCTTTTGCAAATTATTGCTTTTTTTAACTAACGCTGAGGGTTTGTACTTTTAGTGCCCTAATTATTCCTTACATTTTGGTTCATCTGTCTCTTTTTCTCTTCATTAGGTTCCAGTAGATCAATATTTTCTTAGCAGTAGCTCTGGAAGCTGTCTCTATCAAGCTAATACTTGACTAGCATCCATAGTCATTCAAAAAATCAGGAAATAATTTTTCTTCTAAATAAAGGAATGCAATATATCTCTTGCTTGCATTAGTATATTGATCTTTACCACTGAACTAAATTTGCCAAGTACTGTATGCTCCTATACGAAGAAAAAAGTATGTCAAAAATCTTACAAAATTTGTATAGCATGGAAAGCCAAGAGTTAATTAGCACGGTAGCATAGCGATGGTAAATAACATCCGTCAATTTAATATGACTCAATTCATATATCTGCAAAATTGCTCTTATACTACATATGTAGTAGTATCAATATCCTACTGCTCCTGCAATGAAAAATACACTAGTGATGTGCTTGAGCACAAATGGCGAGCGAGCCTAAAGACTATACTATTTTTATATGAATGATTTTGACTTCTAACACTGATGCTACTGAAAATAAGGTCCAGTTTTTAATTTCGCATACACGGTAAAGGGATTTCAGTGCCATAGTAACAACTCTCTGCAACTGCTTGAATTACAGGGAAAAAACAACAACAAAACAATACACGTTATTTAAAAGTTTTCTTCGTGATATTCTTTAGCTAAGTAGTGGTTGTAACACACAATGCTTTGACACAACTGGACATGTACCTACACAGACTTACCTTCGCAGTAGTCTAGTGGACAATGTATTTTCAGGTAAATACTGTTGCGCACGGCTTATAACCATGACAAAAAGCGCATTGACTTACCACCGCCACTAACTCGAATAGAAATGGAAGTCCCTTAAGTTTTCAAGTTTTAACTGCACCCGCAAAAGAATTCAAAACGGTAAACAATTCAATTTCTAGGGTGATACGGGTACTGATCGATAAACAGAGAATTCTGTTTAGTGAAGTTTGGGACGGGGTCGACAACCGAACTAATACAAAAACACGAGGGTCAAAGTACAAAAATGCCTTACGTACGTCCATACATATATACAAATAAATAAATAAACATCCCCGATTTTCGATTGTGTTACCCCTGTAAGTGTCTCGCTCGCCAATTAGTATATATATATTTTTTTTTTTTTTTTTTTTTTTTTTTTTTTATTATTATTATTATTATTTTAATATAGGAATGCCCTTGACAAGGAAATTGGTATTCATAAACTAATTTACGACAAGACGTGGGGCAAGTCTTATTCCAAGGGTAAGCTATCTAATCAATTTGTTACGATGTAATGCTACATTGCCGAATGATCTTTAATATTAACTAATAATCTTTAATATTAACGAATGATCTTTAATATTAACTAATGATCTTTAATATTAACTATTGATCTTTGCCAATAGATGCTTACATTATATTAATGATTAAATAATGATGAAATACTTTTTGTGAAGGTTTCTTTCCGGCGGAGATGGTGTTTACTGAGCGTGCAATCCCTACTCTTGTGAAGCAAGGCATAGAGTGGGTGATAGTGGCTAATAACCACATCTCCAGAGCCTGTCAGGTGAGGGAGGAGGCAAGGTTGTGTGTACCTCGGTGTTGTGTGTTGTCATAAGTGAGGGTTGCTGGTAAGTTAGTGGAAAAAAGTTGTTAGTGACCTGATACGAGGTCATCAAAAGATCAAGTCACATCAAGTTGCAAGAATAGCTGAAATGATAGCCAATTTTCTCAGTTCTAATGGCCACTTAACCTGAAAATAAATAGCTCGGGGAAAAATAAAATATAAATTTAACACACCCAAAGAGTGTGATAACGCCCTTCAGTGTAGTGTCAACATTTAAAAATAAAAATCTGGTATTAAAATGACTGAAGCACAATCAAGATCACATACCCTCATCAAATGGGTGTTTTTTGTGTTTGTTGCAAGTCATCACATAAAAAGTTCTTTAGTTGATTTCAAATGAAGAACGAACTCCTGGTGTTCATATGGCTATTTCCCATTTCATGTGATGCTATTTCACTGAACATCTTTAGCCAAATGTGCACATACTAAATATAAATAAACAAGTAATTCAATATTTTTAGCTTCGCTAGTAGCATTAAAATTTTTATATAATATTCACAAAACGTTTCGGCTCAGTAAGCCTTCTTCAGTTGTGAGGTGAGGGGTATGACCGTTTAAAATAAAATACAAGAAACAAAATTGTCAACGATAATAATGCACGTAGCCGTGGGTCAATTGACACTAGAGTTCTTGTAGGAACGGAGTCCACGCAGAGTTGAGCTCGAGGCCTTTGTCTAAATTTGAGGTGGTGTTACTGCTCTGTATAATTAATGCTTCCGTTAGCCTCCTATGGAAGTAATTTGGTATAATTTTCAGAACTCTTGATTCATCCCAGTTTACTTTTATGTTCTGGGGACTGCAAATTCGCTCAATTTTCTCGCTAATGCCTTTGATATGGTAAAACCAAAAGTTTTGATTCATTTTCTCTGTTGGAATTCATACTTTTTAAACTGGTAAAGGATAGCCATTAGCTAGGAATGTTTTTTTTAGATAGTATTGCAGAGTTGCAAATTGATGTTGCTCTAGAACTCAAACACTTGACTACTCCTGACAGAATTCTAGGGTGGTGATTCGATTTGTAATTCAGATAGCGATCAGTGTGTGTTTTCTTTCTGTAGATTG
>WLWI01001823.1_pt1 | contig 18362 bp, 14 predicted proteins | sample 6701501 | NCBI WGS metagenome assembly WLWI01 (sample SAMN12718690, study PRJNA515312) | sponge metagenome | isolation source: marine sponge | host: Mycale hentscheli | place: New Zealand: South Island, Marlborough, Capsize Point | collected 2014-11-01
TTCAACTTGTTGTTAGGCTTCAAGTACTTGACTTGTGCAATAACTAATTATAACTTTCACGGTGGAGCTCAAAATTTATCACTTTCAATTTGTCCTCAGCTCCAAGTTGAGGAGGCCTAGATAATGGCATTTGCTTTGTTAGAGCTCTATCACCAATAGCTACCGTCCAGGCTATTGCACTGCATGGGGATATTGTATTTAAAAATGTATGAGTGTGTTGCAATTATTTTGCAGTCTATGGATTTGACGATCAAGGTGCTATTTTTAGGTACATGACCTGTTACCTTATCACATGGTGTTATCTCATGGCTGTACGGCCAAGCTCGTTGCCCTAGTAGTTATAGCAACCAGTCTGGCTTGGCAGTTTTCAGGGGTTTTACAGCTACTTTCCTCTAAGGGAAGCCTCCTGAACCAGTTAGAGAAGTTGCTATATAATATCAGCTGGGGGTGTGGGGTGCCCCTAGAGAGTTTTACAGCCAATTTTACACCAAGAGTTACTCATCCTAGTACAAACTACTGCAGTGAAGATATCTAACAAGGAATAAGCCGCTTATTACACGCTGTCAGAGTGATATGGCTAGCATTTCACTCTCAGGCTTTATTTTTACTCACCTCTGACTCCTGAAAATAAATTCTGCTTTTCAAATACTTTAACTTATATAAAAAAGTTTTCAGAAAAATGTTCAAATTTTCACAAAAACAAAATTGAATACACAAAAATAGTGGTAAGTCTATTAGTAAATTTCTATTACTAGTACAATTTGACAACATGAAATGAATATTCTAAGCTAATGATACAATATCACAATATTACAACGTCTACTGATAACCAAAGGTTTGATCTGAAACAATTACATCAACACAAGACAGAACTAATCTTGTCATCAAACTGAGTCAAGCGTCCATAGTTCCCTGGAGTAAGTCTTCTTGAGCCTCCTTCATAATTACGGTTTTCATAAATCTTCCAAGTTCCTCCTATGACTATCACGCTGGATACTTAATTCTCAAATTCCAGTTCGTGGAGATTAGGATTAGAACGGCACAGAATCACCATACGTCCAGTGAAGTTAGGATGTTCAAAAAGAGCAATGGTAATTGTACCTGCAGGAGGCAACACTCTAGCAGATGAGAGGGTATCAGTTAGTCCACTCCAAGAGGAAGCTGAGGGATAGTTGGTATTGGAATTCAAAATGTATGAACTACCGGAAAAATTAGGGTCTGTGTAAAATAACCATTTGCAGCTGCCATGAATGCGGATAGAGTCTGCTCTGTTGTCCATCAAATCATTCTGAAAATTAGCATTTTGCTGCTTGATGACCAATTCACGGCCTTCATTATAGTTTGGGTGCTCAAAGACAGTCACACTGCATGCATTTGATCTAATACAAATAGTTTCACATTTTTTTAGTACAAATGTACATGCTGTTGATGCTATGAATAATTTAGATATACTTACAAACTTGGATTAGGAGGACAGGGAGGAAGTGGAGGAGGAAGAGTAGTAGGAGGAAGAGTTATAGGAGGAAGAGTAGGGCAATGTCTTCTAGGACAGCAGCAGATTCTAGATGGATTTGAATAATGAAGACATGAATGGGAATAACCTACAAGAGGGCAGCAAATTAAGGGACAACAACAAGAATCGGAATACCGATATTCTCGTGACGAGCAAGCATCAATTGGTGGTTTAATTGATGGTAGATGACGAATGATTTCTGGTACTCGAATTCGAACAGCACTACCAGAGCATAATGTTGCTATGGTTATACAAAGAAAAAATTTCATTATGGAGAAGCAATTAATTTGTACAGAAACGCTTCTTTTATTTCTCTCTAAATTCACTCACAATTGCCCGCCTTTTAAAGGTTTCTAGCAACGCATGTAATATGGGCTAGGTTTTATAGTAAAAAATACCGTTTATTAATGCATACAGGAAATGCCAACTAATTACAGAACTACATTTGTCCAATGCTGCATCTTTCATGATACTTTCATTAAAGTACTCAAAATAAAGTTAATTAAAATTTTTTTTAATAAAGTTGCTCAAAAAGTATGGGAACTACCAAAGCTCAAAAAGTGTGGAAACAAGAAGGTCACTTTTCCCACGTGATGATTGTGTATCCCTAAATTGCTCTCTCTTTCAGTGATATTGCGTCTGTTCCGCTGTTACGCTCTGGTTACTAACAATTGACCGTTGATTTACTATAATCCAGGACCTTTAATTGTGCTATTTTTTTTTATTTCGGGTTGTAATTGCTGAGAAAATGCGAAGCTTTCAGCACCGCGTAGGTACCAGCTTTTGGGGGTAACGCCCCCTAGCATTACATCTTAATCACGTGAGCAAATAAATTGCTTGCAGCCTTTGGTGTAGATTGCTTTGTATGCTCAGGGAAGTTAACGTAGTTGAAAGAAGTGAATTTTCGTGTTAAAAATATATACCAGTAAGTGTTTCTGCTTTTCTTATGAAGACAGGGCTTTTACGCACCATTTTCATTGTTCGAGCTATAATATTGATGCCTGATATAAATAGCCAATAGAAACTGCTTGTTCTTTTGGTCTGAATTTTATATGGTAATAGTTTGGTAGTGCTGAGATTTCGCACATTTGGTGCTTCTTTATTCTAGTAAGTGCTAAACAAAATGGTCTTTGTTTTAGTACTAGTGCAGAATATAATCTCAACCAGTTTGAAAAAATCAAGCCTTGTTTTAAATTTACTTAAACTGTGGTTCGAAAATACAGTTTTACATTTTCCCTGTTGTGCTCGACCATATTATACCATCAGTATGACTAAAATTTTCCAGTTTATGTTAGTTATTAGACTACTTTTACCAAATGAACTGCATGAATGAAGCAATGTGCATCAAAGTTTCAGACAAGCTTTCAAAGCTCAATCTGTTTACAGCTGTAATAATTTTCTTACCTGTAATACTCACTTGACCATCTCCATTGATATAGAGTTGTTAGAATCCAATGTTTATATCGATAATCCAATTACAGCATCGTGTGTAGCAGAATGGGCCTGACAGATTTTTGTGTCGATGTCCATTAACAACCACACTCTAATTTGTTGGAATGTAGACATTACTAACAACTCCCAAAATAAGTGGACTCAACAAGTTAAAATTGTTGTACGTAATGGACCAACCTTTAATATAATATACATATAGTTGAAACTTCAACTCAATAGCCTTCTCAGCCGAGAGAGAGCATGTTTTGTTTGCTTAACTACAGGCTTGTCCACAAGACATCAACCATAACTACAATAATAATACATCCCGGAAGAAACATGTTTGAGCTCAGACTTCATGTTTAAAATAGTCTAATAGTTGGCTCTTTTATGAAGTTGCCATACCAATAACTTGATATCAAACAGTCATGATGTTGTTAAAAGGGAGGAGTTTGTTCTTGTGCATTAGTGAAATATTGGGTGCATGTAGTGAACAAATTATGAGATAAATCCTATCAGATCATTACAGTCTGGAGTTGGGAGGCACTATGTAGCTACTGCACACAAACAATTGAAACAATTGACTTTTGTTTCATCAAAAATACGTTAATTTATGCTAAATAAAAGAGTTTTTAGTCATAGTAAGAATTGAATGAATAATAAGATGATACTAAGTTTTTATTTAATGTGTTCCTAAAATTACCTTCTTCCTGTCATTTCTTCTGTGAATTCCTTAGCAATGTATGTCAGTTCAGTGTAGCCAGTTGTTTCTCTCTAAATATTCATCAAAATGGTATAATAATTAATAATACAGTACCTTTTCAGCAGGGCCGAAGGAAGCTTTATTTTAGCTGGTCAGACTAGGAAAAGGTGTAGTCATTGGGTGTGGCCAGTATGCGGAGATAAGTGATTAAATGTGCCACTTTTAAGTAGACATATCCTTTAGCCAAATTGTAATGAGTTACACTGCAAATAACCACATTACACACGCCTCTGTGTGGGCTGAGTCTCAACGGTTGCTGCACCCAGCACAGTTCCAGATGTCCCAACCCACATGGATGCTCCTGCAGGCTTCTCCAGGGGTTACGCTACCACCAGAGATGTGACTAAAGGTTATTTCTCCTCTCCCACTGTTCACGACAAGGAACTCATCCTGAACCAGAAGCTCAATCTACCCCACAGAACTGATCACTTGTATTCAAGACCCTTTCCATAACTGTCAGGGACCACCCCCCCAGGTGAGCTGGAGACAGCAGTCCTGACAGGAAATCCTCGAATCCAGGACGTTTGTGAGGATACACAACAGTGTTTAATGAACCGTTGAATAAGTTGTTTACGGCGAATCTTGACTAAATCTTACCTTGATTTTTGTCAATAAGCTCAGTCTAACAGAGGTTAGAATAGCTTCATTTCGATTGTTCCATATCTTATCGTCAATTAAAATTTAACTCTGCACTTGTTGACCAGGGCTAGCTAGGCTCGGATAAGTGTGACGGTGGCTCTAGTAGCTAAGGTTGGGGCAGAAACCGTCACAATAACCACAAACAGAACATTATTAATGCCCTACCCACTGGTATATCATTGCGCTGCATGACATAAATGTGTTGTAAATGTAATGTTCTTGTTTCAAGTTGAAAGTGAATTGATGAATGAGAGGTCATCGGATAGCTAACTAGCAGGTTCCTGCTTGCGTTGGCATTCTGCAGTGATTCTTTATAGGGCGGCTTCCTGGTCCTTCGATCCTTGCCGGTCGACTGACCTTTACCAGCTCGGGACTTTACACACCCCGAACACCCACCTTTTGCAATTTTATTATTAAAACAACCACAGAACATAAGTCCAAAGCACAGAACTGAACAAAATGATGATGACACACAAATTATATACAGACAGTTCAACCAACACATTAACATGCATTGATACACAAATCAAAACTTAACCCACTATGAAAACATTAAATTATCATGGATATACTGTAATGAATTGCAAAAGACTCACACCCTTGAAGAACCTTAGCCACTGCTGTCTAGAATGCAGCAGGTGCATTCTGAGACCGAAAGGCATCTTTGTGTACCTGTACTTCCCAAAGGGGCAAATGAATGTTGTCAAATCCCTGCTCTCATTGGTATCTTGTGGTATCCTCTTAGCTAAATCAATTTTTGACATTATTTTTGCATGTCCTGCCTTCCCAAGTATTTCTTCTAGGGAGGGTAACCAAGGCTCGGTAGTAGTCAACACAAAGTCTAACACTACCATCCGCCTTGGGCACAGGTATCAATGGGCTAGACCATGCAGAATCACTTGGTTCTATTATTCCTGCTTCCAGCAAGGAATCTATTTCATTTTTCACTTCCTTTCTTAAGTTCACCAGGATGTTGCTTAATCTCCATACATGACACCTCTGAGGTACCTGTTTTATCAGAAAATGTAGTCTTATATTCTTTAGTCAAGCTGTCAATGTCTTCCTGGTTAAAACCATCACAATTCCCCACAATACGGCCACATCCATTTTATTGTCAGCTACATATTCTGCTAACACTGTTGAATACACTACTGCTTCACAATCCGAAATACGCTTTGTATTATATATGCACTATTCTCCCTGTTCTATCTTTTACATCTCTTTTCACTTTAACTGTAACTGGTCCCAAAATTTCACTCACAACATATGGACCCTCCTATAGAGGTTCCAAACCACTATGTAATCTAGGTATCCTCACCGTAGCCTTTTCACTTAGAGTTAATGGCTCAAATAGCTTGTTCTTATCTATCAATTTTTTTCTTTTCCTACTCTCTTCACCATTCCTTACATGTGTACAATCCCTGATAATCTCCAGTTTATCCTGGAGTTGATAAATCCAACTTTGGACATCTATTTTCTGAAGGGGAGACTCCATCGATCCAGCACACAGTATATCAATAGGCCCTTCAAATTGGACCCAAATACCAATTCACGTGGGGAGAATCCTGTGTCCCTGTCAGCCAACTGTCTGATTGAGAACAGCGCCAATGGCAAAAAGGAAGCCCAATCTATCCCTGAACTTCTTGCTTTGCTGAGCAAGGACTTTAGCACCCCATGCAATCTTTCTAAAACCCCATTGGATTGAGGGTGGTAGGGATGGTCTGAATCTGGTTAACACCAGAATTTGCAGACATCCTTCAACAGTGACCCAACAAATTGAGTTCCATTATCAGTTAATATCTGCAAAAGTATACCCATATGGCAAAAAACCCAATGCATCTCTCAGCAACTTCCTTCTTTAACGGAATACCATCCACCCACCTGGTAACTTAACATGCACATGTAAGTACAGACCTAGAGCCACCTTTGCCTGGAGGTAGTAGGCCCACCAGATCTAAAGCGAGAACCTAAAATGGTTGATTCACAGGGGGTCTGACCTTCATAGGAGTCTGGACTTAACCATTCATATTAAATTCAGCACAAACAGTACAGGACTACAGAATGCAATGCAGTCTTCAGCCAGTTTTGGCTAAATGAACCTGCCCACAATGGAGTCTTTTGGTCGTTTTGCACCCAGATGACCACATCTTTCATAAGCTTATCTCCAGCACTGTCTTCCGTCTGGGGAGAGGAACCACCAGCCTGTCACTCCAACCTAGATTATTCACAGCTTGCCTCTGGAAGTGGATAACATCCTTCCAGAAGTATTCTCTCTGTCTTTCTTTGCCTAGCTTTCTACAAACACTTAGAGTATCATCATTGAAAATTTAATGTTTAAGTAAACTAATATCATCGGTACCCCTAGCTCTGGGAACTCCAATGTCAACATCATCACTTTCACCACTTACGTCAACACACTCTACCACCTTTTCATCCTCACTGCTTAAACAGCGATCAAGCCCATTGCTATCTTCAACTACCTCTACTTCTGCCGAAGGCTCCATCTCATCTGCCTAAGCCCGTAACCAATGCTCACCCCAAAAACTCTCTGAAATGTCCTAATCCGCTCTCCCATTAGACTCCTTTACCTCACTACCGCGTTACAATATTCATTGTCCTGTTCAATATTTGTTGGAGTAGGTATCACACCCTTAGACTCATTCTCTTCCTTCTTCTTAATCATTGTTTGAATCTAAGCGAAAGCAAATTCGTATTCAGAAGTGAATAAAAATCTTAGCAGTGAAGACCAGAAATTTGGCGAAAAGAGAGAGAGAGGGCTGTGATTTGGAAGGGGAAGAAGTGGTCACGGTTGCACCTACTTATATGTCTAATAATTGTGTTTTGTTGGCTGTTCAGGAAGATCCACATCAACTATCAAAATAATTAGCCTTAGCCAATTTAGCAACATACGGCTCACTGCTAAAACCTGTCAATTTCACTGACTCTCAGTATAATGACAGCTATCAACTAACTGTTGTGAGACAACAGAAATTTCTGCTCCAAAATTTAGCAACACATTGTACTCTTTCTCAAACACTTTTCCTATTAGGCATGGGCTATAACCATATCTATGCTGTAACTGCCTTTACTCACACAATTTGCTTTTTTCACCTCTTGCTTGCTACTACCACTACTTTACCCATTCTTATCTCTTGGACAGTCTGGTGTAATATGCCCAGGTGTGCCACATGTAAAACAAGTAACTTCCTTACGTGCAGCCAGATTTCCATTTCGTTTTCCTCCATTGGGCTGATCTCTTCTGTTGCGATACCAGCGTTCAAAAGCAGGATATCCCACTTTCTCACAAATCTGGCATGTAGGCAGTCTCTCGAGTCGTCTCTTTCTTTTTCTTTCTTATCATTCTTCACGACTACACCTTCAATGCAATTAACAACTGCTAACAAGTCTTCCAGGGAGGAAAACGAGATGATCGATGCAAGGGGAATAAGTCACTTCAGATAAGCCCAGATGCTAGTCGAATCACACAGTTCTACGTAGTCTTGCAATTTGAGAACATCCTGGTGCCCAGATTATAGAGATACTTGGAGTACTCAACGTAAGTTTTTCTGCATCTACCCTGGCCAAGCATTCTGTGCCATGTCTCTTGTAGTGAGGATCACTCAAGGTCTAGCAATCTAATCTTTAGATTTGAAAAGGCAACAGTACAATCGTCAAACATACCTGCCACCTTGGACAACACCGTTGGTGGAAGCTTTCCTGTGAGAATCTTTTTCCACCTAGCTATAGGGACCTTCAAAGTGTCCATCATCAGAAATAAGGTAAGCTGATATATCTTTCTCTTCGTAGGACTTTTCAAAGTCTGCAATATCTCTCTCCTGTTTCTGTTTGTGCTTCTCGTCCTCATGATCCTTTGACCTCTTTTCTTCTTGCTTTCAACAAGGATTTTGTTTCTTTTCTGGCTGCCTTTGCCTCTTGCCGAGAAACAGCTAGCGATGCATTCAGAGCACCAACAACTTGGACTAGCAGTGCCGCAATAGGATCCACATTCACCAGTTGCTTTGTCGAAACTGACACAAACTGTTGTGTTGCTGCTGCGGATTTAGCTTCAAGAGTTAACTGCCTCTACCCAATCTTGTTCCTCATCTGACTCATTATTTGCGGCAACTAGTTGTTGCCATGCCTCTTCCAAGCAATTCATAGTAACCACAGTATGCCAATAGACTAACAGACTCCTTGATGTTGGCATCCAATCAATGGCGCAATGTCCTGAACACCTGGAGACCTGCACACAGATACACAGAATAAAAAATAATAAAGAGAAAGGATAGAGAGAAACATATGGGGAAATCCCAGCCATAAGAGCAACTCCAACTTGTCTTCTGGATGCTGGAGGACTTTAGCACCCCATGCAATCTTCTAAAACCCCATTGGATTGAGGGTGGTAGGGACTGGTCTGAATCTGGTTAACACCAGAACTTGCAGACATCCTTCAACAGTGACCCAACAAATTGAGTTCCATTATCAGTTAATATCTCCAAAAGTATACCCATATGGCAAAAAATCCAATGCATCTCTCAGCAACTCCCTTTACTGTTGCTTCTTTAATGGAATACCATCCACCCACCTGGTAACTTAACATGCACATGTAATTACAGACCTAGAGCCACCTTTGCCTGGAGGTAGTAGGCCCACCAGATCTAAAGCGAGAACCTCAAAAGGTTGATTCACAGGGGGTCTGACCTTCATAGGAGTCTGGACTTTACCATGCATATTAAATTCAGCACAAACAGTACAGGACTAAAGAATGCAATGCAGTCTTCAGCCAGTTTTGGCTAAATGAACCTGCCCGCAATGGAGTCTTTTGATCGTTTTGCACCCGGATGACCACATCTTTCATGGGCTGAGCACTGTCTTCCTTCTGGGGAGAGGAACCACCAGCCTGTCACTCCAACCTAGATTGTTCACAACTTGCCTCTGGAAGTGGATAACATCCTTCCAGAAGTATCCTCTCGGTCTTTCTTTGCCTAGCTTTCTACAAACACTTACAGTATGTAGGCAGTCTCTCAAGTCGTTTCTTTCTTTTTCTTTCTTATCATTCTTCACGTCTGCACCATCAATGCAATTAACAACTGCTAACAAGTCTTCCAGGTTCTTGAGCTTAGCCCAATGGAGGAAAACGAGATAGTCGATGCAAGGGGAATAAGTCACTACAGATAAGCCCAGATGCTAGTTGAATCACACAGTCCTATGTAGTCTTGCAACTTGAGAACATCCTGGTGCCCAGATTATAGAGATACTTGGAGTACTCAACGTAAGTTTTTCCGCATCTACCCTGGCCAAGCATTCTGTGCCATGTCTCTTGTAGTGAGGATCACTCAAGGTCTAGCAATCTAATCTTTAGATCTGAAAAGGCAACAGTACAATCGTCAAACATACCTGCCACCTTGGACAACACCGTTGGTGGAAGCTTTCTTGTGAGAATCTTTTTCCACCTAGATACGGGACCTTCAAAGTGTCCATCATCAGAAATAAGGTAAGCTGATATATCTTTCTCTTCGTAGGACTTTGCAAAGTCTGCAATATCTCTCTCCTGTTTCTGTTTGTGCTTCTCGTCCTCATGATCCTTTGACCTCTTTTCTTCTTGCTTCTGCATAAGTTTCAACAAGGATTTTGTTTCTTTCCTGGCTGCCTTTGCCTCTTGCCGAGAGCTAGCGATGCATTCAGAGCATCAACAACTTGGACTAGCAGTGCCGCATTAGGATCCACGTTCACCAGTTGCTCCGTCGAAACTGACACAAACTGTTGTGTTGCTGCTGTGGATTTAGCTTCAAGAGTTAACTGCCTCCGTACCCAATCTTGTTCCTCATCTGACTCATTATTTGCGGCAACTAGTTGTTGCCATGCCTCTTCCAAGCAATTCATAGTAACCACAGTATGCCAATAGACTAACAGACTCCTTGATGTTGGCATCCAATCAGAGGCGCAATGTCCTGAACACCTGGAGACCTGCACACAGATACACAGAATAAAAAATAATAAAGAGAAAGGATAGAGAGAAACGTATGGGGAAATCCCAGCCATAAGAGCAACTCCAACTTGTCTTCTGGATGCTGTGGCAAGTTTGTTTGTTTTTTGATAGGTATTTCAACATCTGTGGGTGATGTCTTGCTTCTCAGAATGAAGACTTCAGCACCACTGCCACCAAGTTATATGGGGGCTGAGTCTCAACGGTTGCTCCCAGCACGGTTCGAGAAGTCCAACCCCACATGGATGCTCCTGTGGGCTTCTCGAGGGGCTACGCTGCCACCAGAGATGTGGCAAAAGGTTATCTCTCCTCTCCCACCCTTCGCAAAAGAGATAGGATTTTATTGTTAAAACAACCACAGAATAAAAGTCCAAAGCACAAAACTGAACTAAATGATGATGACACACAAATTATATACAGACTGCTCAACCAACATATTAACACACATTGATACACCAATTAACACTTAATACACGAAACATTTTTTACCTAGAGTTTATCTCATTCCCTCTGGCCTCTTTCCTATTCTTTTTCCTTCACATTCACAACTCCTATGAGTCTAGTCAGGGGGTGGTGTCACAACCTCCAAGGACAAATTGTCAACAATTTATTCTCTATGAAGAAGTTAATTCGTTGCAAAAAGTAGTCTGACTATAGCCTGACAAGCCTGACCATGTGCTTATCAAGACCAACAATTACTCTTTTACTCCACACATCTAGAAATGACAGCTGTATGTACTCTGGCTGACTTATGTACTTAGTACAATCATCGTGATAAACATATTGAATTAATTAGCATATCACTGTTATAATTTTTGCCTTCTAAGCAATATATTAAGGAAGAGGATGAAGACAGAAAGAAAGGAAGAGTTTGAGGACCCCAGTATAATTATTGGGATGGTACCCCCACACTTCATGTATATACTGCATCTATATAAAACATTTGTATTGATCTAGCCATATGTAATGAACTTAGAACTTTACATGTGCTTTATATGAATGTATCCTTTTCCACTCAGCCTTTCCGCATTTGTCCATATCACACTCCATAAAATTTATATAATGTAGAATTAGACACTCAATGTTGACTTATCCTGGAATTGATTATACTTATTTACTACTTTCTTGGAGTTCTATTTTTCTACAAAAAATAGGAAATATAAAATAGGAAAAATAAAACAATATTAAGGGAAATTATAAACATACAAATACACCATATATGGTACTTATGCATTCATTAAACTAGGCCACTGTTTATGTATCACACATGAACTTTAAAACAGTACAAAAATGACATTTTAGCGGTAACAATCAAGCTACTGATACTAATTTGGTATCTAAGTTGTTTAATATAATGTAGCTGTTCATTCTAGCTCTGGTAGGTCTTATAGGGTCTTCATAAAGATTTATATTGATATTTTAGAGTGTATCTTGAATATTTCTAAGTAAACCTGAGTATGATTGATGTCACTGTTATAGAGACAATGAGTCAGCATTAATGAATGTGTTCATCTAACCTAAAATTGTATTCAATTGAGTTAGTTTCATTAAGGCCAAACTGTGCTGGTGAGTCACTTTAACCATTCAAATTACAGTAGAATGTCAGTTATCCGAACACGTTGGGACCGAGAGGTGTTCGGATAACTGAAATCTTCTGATAACTAAACACCATAGAAAAAGTATTATAAAACGCTAATAAAGGGGTGTGATCAAGCAACTCCTCATGTCTGCAAATACTACTATTAGATTTAAGGTGTTCGATTAACTGAAGTATTCGGATAATTGAAATTCGGATAACTGACATTCTACTGTAATCATTATAATTTCATATCATTATACTCTAATAATACAATTTTGTTTAGCATTAGTTTACTGCTTCTAATTCCTTAAGGAAATAAATTGTAGAATATAAAGATTTTTCATCAGCTTTCTATAACTATGCATGTCATCATCAAAACTAATGTATATATAACAACTAGAAACTATATTTTTCTATTTGAAATGGAAATAGGCTTACGAGTTTCCTGGAAGGCAAACCTAGGATATCTAGCTATAACTACTACAACCTATGACTATCACACACATTAGGTACTGCTTGTTAAAGTTTCAAATTCAATAAACTTCTAATAGCAAATTAATACATGCGCTATAATTAAGAAATCTGCCATTTTATTTCACACACAACAATCAATTTTTCCCCACAATATATTTATTGTCTTCTATAGAAAGTTAAGTATTAATACTAGTCTGCACACTCCGGATGTTCACAAGTCTAGTGGATAGATTGGATATAAAGAAGGGTGAACAAACCACTCTCCCTATTATGTCAAGCTATGTATGACAGTCAAGATACATAATAATGAGTTAAAAGCAAATTCAATGCAACCTTTCTTTTTGTTGTGTATATAGCATTCACACTGGAACAGCTAAGATTCTGCTGCAAGATGTAATACTTTATTCCTTTTATATTTATTAGTGTATTGCATCTGCATTACAGACTAACTTACCTATACGTTCACCTATAGCAAAATAATCTAAGTGAAGTTTCCAACAACAACTCCACCTACCCTTCCAACAACACTATAGATCAACAAGTTGAAAAGAATAAAGAACACTTAGATATAAAGTGGAATGTATCATTATAGTGCCCAGACAATAAACAAGTTTTCACTGGATGTAGAGGGTACAATTTATCTATGCCAATACCTGTGAATGGTGTTAATTACTCCAAGTTATGTAGGAAAATACTCAAAAGAGAATGGGGAACTGGATTCAGTAATTTTATTATGTTCAATCGCAATATCGAGGATGTGTATGTGGAAGGTTTGTCACTCACACATGGACCACATGGGAAAAGATGGCACATCTGGACATGTACAGCTTCAGTTATAGAACCCTACATTAGTAACATGTCAATATACCTCTGTCCATGTACAAACAGTAGTGATACATGGTCACACTCAACCCCTTGGTACATCAGCAGCGACTATTTTTGTGATACAAATTCCCATGGTTTGTTAGTGCCATATTTTAATGGTAATGTGTAAGAAAGTATATTTCAGCAGTAACATAATAGGTTAAAAAGATAACCTTTAGAATTTCATACACATCAAGAGGAAGAAGATGAGGATGAGTGCAAATGGCTTGGCAACGCTAAGGGTGGGTTCAGCATAATATCCCGATTACCACAGACAGAATATTGTCTAGGGCGGTGACCAGGTGAGCAATACTGATAACTCACACACAAGGAAACGGAAAAGGCAGAGAACATTAGTTGGTGGAGTCTGGAGCTTCATTAAATGATGCTCTGCTAGTTGGGCCTAACCTTTATCCAAGACTTACTTTAGTAATCATTGCATTCAGATGGAATCGCATCACTATATCAGCAGACATTGGCAAAATGTTCCAGGAAATTGCCATCAATCCGAAAGAAAAAGACTTCCAATGTTCCCTTATGACAAACAAAGAAGGCATAGTATAAGATGAAGGATGAAGCGCCTGACATTTGGTTTTGCTCCAACAGAGTCACTTGCTCATTACTTAGATGATCAACATATCCGTTGGAGTCACACTCCAGCCCATTCCCCACATTTTGGAGGCATATGAGAGGCTGGTGTGTGACAGATGAAGTCTCTGTTCATGAAGACCAATTCTACTCACAAACTCACCACAGAAGAGCTCACTACAGTTATCATAGAAGTAGAGGCAATGCTAAACTCAAGGCCTCAAGTTCAGCTAGACTCTACACCCTCAGATGGGTCAGAAGTGCTCACTCCTGCACACTTCCTCATCGGAAGATCCCTGAAGGCTCCACCCCATTGTCCAGACAGCTCTAAAATTTCCACTCTCAAGCATTGGCAGCTCTACCAATAACTTACCCAGCACCTGTAGAATAATGGTCTTCTACTTACCTGCGAGTGTTACAGAGGACGGCCAAATGGCACACAACACAGCGTTTTATTGGTGTTGGAGACATTGTCTTAATCAAGAATGACACACTATTTTGATAGAGCATGGCCTACAGCTAGAGTTATAGAGGTACACCCAGGGACAGATGGACTGGTTAGAGTGGCCAGAGTGAAAACAGCCAAAGGCACATACAGAAGAGCTGTCACTAGACTAGTTCCTCTCTTCTACATTAGAATTGCCAGATAGATACCTCTGCTTCATGTGCTCCTAGTCTTCATTCTCCTACAACTTCTTCTTTTACATTAATATTTAATGTAAAAAAACTTTGTGAATATGACAATCTCCCTATCAATGTTCCTATCATTATTTTTATCAAGAGAGAGGAATAAAAAAAGTATATATCCTATGTTCAGTTGGGTTCAGAATTAATAGTGAATAAAATAAGGAATTAGCTACCTCACATTGCTTTCCACTTGAAGAAGACATTCATGATGTGTGGAAGTCATAGTCTTGGAATCAGCTTAGACTTATCTGTATTCATTATGTGTGTGGTTGCCTGACTCTATTGATATAAAGTTGCTGGAATGCAAGTTTGTGGAATAGTTGCACATATATCGATAATCCAATTATAGCATTGTGTGTAGCAGATGAAAGAGTTGGACAGATTTTGGTGTAGTTTTCAATTAACAGCCAGATTCTAATTTGTTGACATGTAGATATTACTAAAGACTCCCAAAGTCGGTGGTTTCAATAAGTAAATAGTACTGTATGTAATGAACTGTCCTTATCTATTATGAAGGTTTAAAGTAATGCACCCTACTTCAAGAAACTTTTACTCAAATAAAATGAAGACTATGACATTTATAAGATACAACATTTCAAATCTGGGTGAATAACAAAACACAAAACTTTTATTCCTACAATAAGGATACATAGACATTTACATTTTTATGAAACTAGATAAGCACTAAACATCAATTAGATAGAGTCGCACAACAAAATACAAATTTGTGGGACAAAAAAATTTCTGTGCCATCATTGTTTCTCAGCCTAACTTCACTGATGACATTGTGTTGTCTCTGATTTGAGGTCCATAAGCTATTGGATATTCACCGACACCTCTAGAGTCGTAATAACCTACAAAATTTTTATTAAGATAGAGTTTCCAAGAACCACCAATTACGATGTAGCTAGATACTTGGTTATCAAATGCAAAATCTTCAAGGTCATCAGAGGACTGATACAGTACCAACATACGCCCAGCATACTGATTTAAATCAAACAGAGCTATGGCATGAGTCCCTGCTGGCGGTAAAACTCTAGCAGAGGAGAGGTGATCTCCAGGGCCACCCCAACTAGGAGATGAAGAGTAGTTAAAGAGTGCTAAGAAATGGGTCTCACCTAGAAAGTTAGGACTGGAGTAAAATAGCCATCTGCATTTTCCTTTAATTTTGATGGAGTCTACAACATTCGTAAATAAATCATTTCGGAAGTCTGCATTCTGTTGCCTAATAGATAATGAGTGGCCTACAAAATTGGGATGTGGATAAGCAATTGCTTCACAATCACATAGCCTACAAATAAATAACAATAATTTTCTTTGCAATGATCTTGACACAACTTACTGGCGCAATGTTATTTCTGATTGCCTCTTGGTTCGAAAGAGAGGAGAACGCTTTATTTGCTTAGCTAGATCTTGAACTGGAGAGTTTCCATACTCCGTGGGCTTTGTCCACAAGCCATCAACCATAGCTGCAATAATCATGCATCCCAAAAGAATCATGTTTTGCGCCCAAGCTTCAAGTTAAAAAGAGAGTCAAATTGTGGGCTCCTTTATATAGCGGCAGCTGTTAATATGTATGCCAAACAGACATGTTGCCATTAAAATCAATTTAAAAAACTGCTGATGAATAAGGAAGCACTTTGTCTTCATGCATTAGTGAAATATTAAGTGCATCAAGAGAACAAATTACAAGACAAATCCTATTAGATTACTGTGGGAGGGGGAGGGGGGATATGGGTAAGGGCACCTCACAGTAATTCATGCTCATAACACTTCTATTTCATAAAAAAAAATCAAGCTTTAAATCACTTCAATGTCTTCAGTTTCGTCGCAGTAAATATGTGTCAACATGGTATCATAAATAATGCTAAACCTCATCTGGGCCATTAATTATTCCCATCACGCAGTAAAAATGGAAGTGTGCACGGCACACTAAGTACTCAGCACGCCATAGGAGTGCATACCATAAAGTGTGTCTAGCACACTTTTTTATGGTACCGAGTTTGTTTAGCACTCCTGTATTTTGGTGTGTTAAACATAGGCTTGGCGTAAGCCCGTTGACATCTCATGCAAGACCTGCTGACATGTTTCAACAAGTTCCTGAGTCCTGTGATGTAATGAGTGGCAGAGATGATGGACTGTAGAGCGGAGACCCTTAAATACCAAGTGTGCTTTGCACACCTCGACTGATTTTATTTTTTAACTCGGTAAGCATGTTCTATAGACTATAGTTGGCTCTTTAGAAGAAAGCTTGACTTCACTTCTTAATGACCTCAAAGATATACTAATCCTTTATAGAATAAGTGTCAAGGTCACACAATCTAAGCATTGTTATAAAGAACATTTGGGATATATATAAAGATAACTACACATACCAAAGTCTGTCCATTAGCTGCTGCACATTTTAATTATATTCATAGTTTACCCACATCAATTCTAGCAAAGTCATTGCTACATAAGTAGATGGTGTTTTCCTTGAAGTATCACTGGTCAGATTCTTTGGAACAATCTTTTTGATTTAGGGTCATATCCTAGAAATGGCGTGCGTATTGCAGACTTCATCGGCACACCTTATTGGGTGTGCTATGAACATTTCCTTTTTTTACAGTGTAATGTTAAAAAAAAATTGGTTTAGGAATTATATTTCTAATTATGGCTCTGGTATCAATAGCGGCCTTAATTTCACCTCTACTTTTTTTTAAAGAAACCTGACTGTACTGATTTCCCTCTTATTTATGATAACAATTACAATTCTACTGCTCATTTAAGTTCTTCTATGGATAATGTATCTTCTACGAATCCTCCCACGATGTTTATATGGAGTATCTAATCTATTGCTATACACAGCTCTGTATGAGTTTATACGTGTCCAATGTCTGTCTCTATGAAGGCGCTACTCATTAGACTGCCATTTTATGTTAAAGGGAGTTTTTTTTTCAGCTGTTGGAGCTGCTTTCTCAATTTCACTTCACCTACGTCTTTTTGAAGGCTATGATTTGCTGTATTGTGGAATAAACATAGCACTAGCTTTTATTACATTAGTAATATTTAGCTATTTTGTTCAGATATTCGTGATGTACATCGTTATGCAGAGGAACTTTTCTCCAACATTCAAATGTTGCTTGTTGTAAATTCTATTTATAATGCTCTGTATATTTTTAGAACGATTATTGTGGACTAAAATTTTGGAAGATTATGAATTTATGATTAAATAATAACTTCTTCAGTAATTATTATGCTAGTTTAGTAGCATTAAATTGGTTATAAAAACACGAAACTCTACGGCTCGTGAGCCTTCACCGGTTTTTAGGTGAATACCAGTAACCGTTAAGGATAAAATTAAATGTAAACAAACAATGCAGGTAGCTGATGGGTCAACTGATGCTGAAGTTTGAAAAAGCGGAATCCAGATGAAGTTAGCTCAAGGCCTTCATCTAGATTTGATGTACAATTAGTGCTCTGTACGTATTAGTAATGCTTCCCTTAGCCTCCTGGGAAAACATTTGGAACTATTTTTTTACAATTATGCATTCACTCCAGTTTACTCTGTGGAAATTTTTTCCATGCATGTACGACATGCCATTTTTATCATCCATTTTTTTGACTGAATATGGTTTTCCTTCAATCTTTCCTCTAAATTCTTGCCAGTTTCACCTACATAATGCTATTACACTCCTTTCATTTTCTGTATTGGTGTAGTTTGTTTTACATGCACAAAAATTTCTTTAGAGTGATTGAAGATTGAAATTTACTTTTATGTTCAGAGGGCTGCAAATTTGCTCAAATTTCTCACTAATGCCTTTGAGATTGACTTCTAGAGCAACATCAATATACAACT
>WLWI01001825.1_pt1 | contig 18357 bp, 13 predicted proteins | sample 6701501 | NCBI WGS metagenome assembly WLWI01 (sample SAMN12718690, study PRJNA515312) | sponge metagenome | isolation source: marine sponge | host: Mycale hentscheli | place: New Zealand: South Island, Marlborough, Capsize Point | collected 2014-11-01
GTTCTTAATACTATACCATCATTTTGTAAGTCTTCAAATAATGAAACAAGGGGCTTGAGCAAAACAGACATTGGAGGTTTGGATTCTCCTGACCAAACTGCTAGTGTTATTATATTATCCTTATTCAGGCGTATTGAGGGGGTAAAATAGTTAATGCCATTAATAAGGGCCATACAGTAACCACTAAAGACTTGACGGGAGAAATGCCATCTGTTAAATATGATACCACGATGTGATATATCTTTCCCTCTTTTTCCATCATGTATATCTGCCTAAATAGTGTCCTTTGATTCTGGGCTTATAATAAGATCTTCACAATTTCCTGCACAAAAAGTGCAGAAAATATAAACATTAGCAAAGCATTAAGTTTATAACACTTACTTTTGAGTGCTCTTGTGATTGCTTTCTTAGGGTTAATGACAATTAGGGTATCTTGTTGGGCATTTGTAATTTGGCTATTGTGGTGAACGGAGACGGCTAGCTCTTTTAAACTCCATTATTGCTTATTATAATGTATTGTGGTTTAATACTTTAATGTTAATGATTAGGAGTCACCTGATATTACAGGCAGCTAGACTATTTAATAGAACTAGCTACCCTGATAGCTAGCCAGGTGTGGCAAGTTTCAGAGAATTTATTTCAGTAGAATAAAACCACAATATTTCGGCTTGTGGAGCCTTCTGAGGGTGACTGAACAAGGAGCTTTGTATAAACAGATGATACAGAACATGAGATCATGTGTGGTGGGGCACAGCCCCTGGGAATGTTAGTTGGTGTTGGACAATTTCTGTGAAATGTGAGTTGTACTTGGGAGGTGTGAAGGCGTAGTCATAATTAAATTAGTGGCAGTCACACTTGGGAGGTGTGAAGGTGTAGTCATAATTAAATTAGTGGCAGTTATTCTGGAGGGTCACTAATTCAATTATGACTACACCTTCACACCTCTTAGTTAAAAAATGCAATAATTTGCAAAAGAAGTCACTATTGTTGAATAACCAAGTTCTTAAATTTTCAACTTGTAATAGTTTTGTTCTAAACGTTTAGAACCAGCCCTTATACACACCTGGGACTGATCCATACTTTCTAAAGCTGTTTTACTTGCTTGATACTCAGCAATACAGTTTTTACAACTTTCTGAGGACTTCATGGCATTCTCTGGCTTTAGTATTAACCTTGTCTTGGTAGAAAATAAACAGCCACAAGAACATTTGGACTTTCTGGCATGCACGCTACACTAACACTTAGGACACATTTTTTGGAGAGCAGGCGTACTTACAGTTGGTGAAAGAAGCAACCTCCAGCAGCAGAGACTTCCCAACACCAGACAAAAGAAGTTGGGCACTGGAACTACAGAACACAAGCAACAAATGTGAACTGAGCACGGTAAAATTTATATGCTCATGTGAGCGCACGTGATTCTAAATGGTTGAATGGGCATGGCTGTATAGCAGCACTCACCGGTCTGCCTTTTCTCTCGTTTCCTCAAAAATTATGCTGAAATTTTTTTAAAAAAAAGGCAAATTAAAGGGACTTAAATTGTCATCTAGTTGGAGTTCCTCTTCTCTCAAGGAATAAAAGTCTGCTGTTAATACAATGAATGAATGAATGACAAACAGACTACTATAACCCTCTCGCACGTGCGCGCTGAGGGTTAATAAGAATAAATAAATGTTCATACCCTTTTTACCAAACTGATTCTAAGCAAATTGTATTTGATAACTAGGCTTAGAGATTTAAGTGTGAATCCCTGGTAACTGTGATGTCTCCAGTTATAGAGAAATACTCCCAAACTGGAAAACATCTTTTGACATATATTCCAAATGATGCTATTTTCAGCTGTTTGAGAAGTAACTATTGTAAACAATTGCAGGTATTTTAACACCTTCAACAAAAAAAACAAGTAGTAGCTGTTTTCTCTGAACTGGTTTCATTGTATCAGCCAGAGAAGATTGACTACATGCCAGAAAATTAGTAATTGATAAACCAACAAATTTTTTACACAACTTGTAACATTGTGTTTTGTTTATTTATACACAGATTATATTAATAGCTTGGTGGACAACAGGGACTTGAATGTGTTGGATGATTGGAGTCCCCTGTCTGAGTAAGCACCTTGTTTGAAATCTCTGCAACTCCTATAATTATAAAGTTTGGGATTTCAGGGTTTGTGTTGTTTGTTTGTTTGTTTGGGAGTGCAACTTGTTATGTATATGATCCATCAGAATAAAGTTGGATGGATATGTGTGTTATATGCAGGCAGCTGTCGGAAGATCAAAAGAAGTTATCATTTGAACTAGAAGGGAGCCCCCCCCCCCCCCCCCCCCCCCCCCCATTATGTAGGTCACTGGACAGCTATTAGAATAGTTTGTGTGTGTGCGCGCAGTGCTTATGGTTGCGAGTGAGGATCAATCTCATAGAGAGCATCCGAGAAGCTGTCTCTATGGCTACACACCAATACAAAGGCCAGCCTTCGTCACAGGAAGTGCTAGATAGGCGGCGCCTGAGTTTGGTGGTGTTGGTACAGAGTGTGGATCTCTTCAGGACTGCGCTCGACGACATGGGCAAGCATCGTGCTGTCGAGATGCTTCGGGACTCTTGGCACCAAAATTCCAAAGTATGTTTGTTTGTCATTGCTTACTTGGCATTGTTAGGTGATTTATTAGATTATGTTGTGTCCCAACATATGTGTGTGTGTGTTAAATGCCAAACAGGCTGTTAGTTTGTGATGAGATTTGCGGGCTTTAGGAATGAGGGTGGTGATCTTTCATTAGGAGTACTGGTGGACCAAACATGGCAGCGAGGCAATGATGAAACGCACTGGGTTATGAGATCTCGTGATTTCATGCTACAGCCTAGAAAACTGTTTCTGAGCTTTCCTTCTTTTGCAGTGTGGGGGTCAATAGGCCTGTATGGGGATTTTCTGTTGCCTTGTGATATAACTTTGGGGGCAATGTGATGGTTTGTAACTTGAAAAGTGAAAAGCGCTGTTTACTTTATTTTATTTTTTTGGGTTAGTATGTCCTATTCCTCCTAGAAATTATTGCCCTTAATTTGTGTCCTCAGGTTGCTTAATGTTTCATGGTTTCCTTCGTCAATATGCAGCTGGCTAGACATTTAACACCACTAACCGGCACACTATATTGACTCAAATTTTTCGTGGATTTTTTTTGGCAGACTCTGATTGTGACTACTAAATGAGGGTAAAATTGAGCTGGTTTAAGTCGAGTGACTGTTCAATATAAATGACCTGCAGGGGGTGGGTGGTTCGAAAAAGCACAGATGTTAATCGAGGGTAGTTATTGGCTGAGGAAGCGTTGCACTTCCTTCTTCTTCTTTTTTTTTGTTTAAGTTTTTTTGAACCTGTATGGGCAGGTTAAGACACCCGAAGTGTTTAAGAAAGTTTGCGTCGAAAGGGTTAAACAAGCGACTCAAATAACACATTTTAAGGGCCACAAAGTTAACAATTTGACGGGTACACACCTACTTTGGATGCCTGGCTGTTTTTGTTTGTTTGTTTGTTGTTGTTGATTTTTTTTGATTTTTTTTTTTGATTTTTTGCGGTGAAAATTCAAAAATCAGGTTCGAATTTTAGAAGATGCTCAAGTGTTAAAGGAAGTCGGCATCGAAAGTGTTAAGTTGCACTTACCACTGGAGATTATAAAGTCTTCTTGAATCTGAAGTCACGGCTTGGCCCTCAGAATTGCTCAGTTGACATAATACTGCGACTAATGTAGTAGTAAGATTGCTTGATTTGCAAGAAAAGATGGGGCATCCTAATCCTCACATGTGTGTACTATCTTTTTAATTAATCAAAATACACGTCCTTTTTTTGTTGTTGTTGTTGCAGTTGTTTGTAGCACATTTAAATGCAACCACCGTGATGAAACGCACTGGGTTATGAGATCTCGTGATTTCATGCTACAGCCTAGAAAACTGTTTCTGAGTGGTTGTTTTACCTAAGATGATATTTTTGCTTGGTTCTTGACTAAGATAATATTGAGTGGTTTGCTTATGATAATGTTTGTGAGTTGTTCTTGCCTAGAAGACTAATTGCTAGGCTTCATTGCTGTGTGTTTGTTCACTGCTTGTTTGTGTGTGTTGTGTTCTCAGACCAGACTTCCCCTGCACCACCCTCCGCCATGTCTTGGCTATTTCTTCCTCCAGCAAGGTCATGGGAAGATCATGTTTGACATGCTCCGAGTGACTGTCATCTTGGCTGGAGAGGACGAGACCAAAGAAGACGAGGAGCACAGCTTGTCTCGTGTGGAGACACTGCTGAAGGAGATCTTGCACAAAATGGAAGGTTTGTCAATTCCATGTCTCTAGCTCTCTCAACAGGAATTTAAGTTATTTATCACTTCACAACTTCTTTCTCAGCCTTTTTTTACTCATTAGATGTATTCTCTCTTTTTCGCCTTTTTTTTTTTTTTTTTTTTTTTTTTTTTTTTTTTTTCACAATACAGAATTAAAAGTATTTTGTTGCCACCGGGAATCAAACCCAGGACCGCTTGCTGTCGTAGCTTAGTGGTAGCGCTCTTGTGCATTACGCAAGCAGTCCTGGGTTCGATTCCCTGTTAACTCTGCATTTTTTTTAAGCCTATGAAAGAGAGATAAGATAATATATCTGATAATAATATACGATAATGATGAAGTGATAGTAGTTGTATGTGAACAATGATGGACGCTGAAGTGTGTAGCTAGAGTGAAGCAGATTGTGTCATCTTGTTGTATTACTAACTGTAGCTTGCCACTTTGTGTTCAAAGAGAACAATCATCTTTAGATGATTTTCCTTCAGCTGAAACTGATCCAATATCTTGACCAGTAACTGTAGGCTGTTTCCTTCCCTAGAAATTTGTAGCACTGCCACTTGGTAATTGTCTCTAATTAGAGCACCTCACCTCATTGCAAATTTGACGTTTATTTACATGAGGTATTGTTTTATTAGTTGTGAAAACTCAGATACACCCTGTACCTGATGAACTGAGAGATTCTATAAACAAGTTTGTTGGGGAAGCTGCAGCAGAGTCCTCTTCGTCTTCTTCAGGAGCTGTGACATCACATGAGTCAGAGGCAACTTCAAGTGATGGTCGTTGTGATAATGACCAGGAGCCTTCCTCTAAGCACCCTTATGACATCTTGCTGCAATCTAGGATTGATTTAGAAGCTTATGTGCTATTCCTGCAGGTTTGGCAGAGGGTGTGGTTTAGTTTTATCCACAGTTAATTGTTTGTTTTTATTATTATTTTATTTGTTTATTTTGTGTGTGTGTGTGTGTGATATGGTAGTTGGCCCTTGCAATCAATGGCAATGAGTATTACTCAATACCATGGTGATGCACAAAGAAAAATAAAGCAAGGAGGCAATTAAAAGTTTTGTTTAGTATATTGAGAGTATTTATTTGTGATTGTGTTTATTTGCAATCCTTTGTGCAGTTATTACTCTCGAAGTCACTTGAGCAGCATTAACTGTATTTGTAATACATACTACTCATTATAACAATAATGATGTAATGTTAAAGTGTGGCTTACAATCCTTCTATGATTTAGTGATTTTCAAACAAAGGCCTCAACTCATGGAATTCTCATTACTTTTGTGAGCCTATTTGGACTTCTTCTTTTTTTTCAATAGTAATAATAATAATAGTTGCATATAATAATTATGATAGTTCAAGACATTGTGCTGTAGGTGTATAAATAGCCTGTTGTGTTGTTCCTTCAAATTTTTGTTGTTGTTGTTTTTTTTTTTCTAGACCATCAGCCATGTCTTATTATTGAGCTCGGTCTGTGTGACTTGTTTAACACCACAAGTTAAAGTTCGGAAAGAAGAAGGAAAGAAGAACAAACGAAAGAAAGCATCCTCGTCAACTCCATCTTTATCTCCTAGAGCTACCGTGAGTGTGTATGTGTGTAGGAGATAAAATTGGAGGATTGAGTTTGTGTTGTTTATAGAAAATGGCTACTTATCTGAAGAACTTTGTGTCTGAAATTCGAGCAACTCTGAGCATGCTCAGTAGACAGTTTCACCCAATAGCATTGCCCAGTGATGAAGAGAAGTTGCTGTCGAGGCTGAAGAAGGAATACGTAACTGAAGAAGACTCTGCAGCTGCAACAGAGAAGAAGATCAGAGCAAGTGTTTGTGGCACAGTGTTGACCAGCTATGAGATGTCTCTGACTTCCACTATGGGTTTGGTGACATCTAAAGTGAAGATTGCTGAAGCTTTAGTTGACCAATTCAAAACACTTGAAACAAATGCTGCTCCTAGATAGGGTTCAAATAGTGTTGTTTTAATGTGTTTATTTTTGTTGTTTGTTTGTTGTATCTGGCTTTATTTTTGTTTATTTCTCCCTCTTCAATACAATATTATTTATATACTACTTGAGTGTAATGTTTAAAATGGCTCTACAACACCTAATCTATAAATACCACGCTAAAAAACGAACTTGCTACTGCAGGCTGATGAAAATATTGCACTGGGCACAGGTGGTTTTAATTTCTGGTGTAACTTGCTGTTTACTTCGCGATGATAGCCCATGCGCGCTCACTCAGCGGGAGTAATTAGTGCCTGATGAGAAGGTTGGCTGAACCGGTTGGCGTGCTAATGGAGAGTGGTAGAAACCCTGTAGCTCCTCCTAGGAGAAAGAAGAAGTCTTGCGTTGTAAGCGACGACGAGTCATCGCCTCGCGGTGGAGGGTCGATCAGTAAAATTACACTTAACCCATCTATATCTTCAATTGAATGCGGCATCGATGCAGTGAACGATGATGAACCGTCAAATTCTAGATCTACAGACGTTATTTCTAGCAGCAAGTTTGCAGAAACGAGCGCTCGCTCCACCATGCACCAGCTACCTCCTAGATCACCCAGGTCTGCAAAACGACTTATATTGCAGGATAATTGTAGAGTTAACAGTGAAAGACCACTTTCTAAAGAAAATGTATACCTTGAAACTGCAGTACATAAAAAGGATCCTAGCATGTCATCGTCTTTGATGAGCCCTCCAGTAAGTAAAGGCAATGAATCACCAAAACAGAAGCCTGCTAGACCTGAGAGACCAAAGCTTGCTGCAGTTCCAAGTGGCACACCAAAGCACCCATCACCGAAATCACCATCTTCATCATCAATTTCCCTCAAGTCAGCTTACAGCGCCAACAAAAGAAGTGATCGGGTGGCTAAAAAGGAAGGAGAACTTACTATAATTGACTCCATAGGAAAAGCAATTGTACGTAAAGGTTCAAAGAGTGACGAAGATGGAGACAATGTTGCAGTTAGTCCTACCAAGTCCTCTGGCCGCCCACTGACCACCACGCGGCAATCCAGTGTCAAAGAGATAACCACCACTCGGCAATCCAGCGTCAAAGAATGGATGGCAAGAGGAAAGCAAGAGACTAGTATTGCAGCATTAGAAATGCGCAACAAAGCTCAATTATTATTTAAGAAGGTTAAATCTAGCACCCTCCCCAAATTTAGCTCGTCATCCAGCGGCCACTCAAAGGTATCCCATCGGCTACCTGAAAGACCCCCTCGACCGGCTCCTCCAAAGGTGGACGAACCCGTTTATGCAACCATTGGTAATGAAACTCCTTCAACCTGTCGTGCATCGAGTATTTCCAATTATTCATACATTGACACCTCTCCAGGCTGGTGGAAGAAGGGAGGAGGGCAGGACAAAGCTAAGCAGCAATGGGCCACTCTTCCGGCGTCGAGCTGTGAGTTATAAACTTCTGTAGTTATGGAAATAGTGTGAATTTTAGCACTGAAATAGTGAGGCTAGTAATTAAGTAGAAACAAATGCTGGGACAACATTTATGTGCTTGGAGACTGCACGGTTTAGAGTGAAAATTGGCCGCATTTACTGGATTTACAGCCTGCAAGGTATAGCTCAAATGCATGCTAAGTCCTGTCTCTATGTGCTGCAGTCTGTGTGAACTAAACTAGAAAAGTAATAAACACCATCTGGTTCACACGGAACTAAGATAATTAAATGTTAGGCAAGCATTTCTATATATGTGACCGTCTACAGGAAAATCGGGCACAACGCGGCCCCGACGAAAAAAAAAATGTTTACACTTACACACTCCTCGGCAAGCAGATATTAAGCTCTCCAAGTTTTATCGCCGTAGCTTTAGCCATTCCCGCTATGTATCACCTAACCGTTCCCTTTGTTAGGCTTATTTAATACAATTTTAAGAACTAAATCGATCTTTTTGCGACGTCTACACATGCCGCGTTGTGCCCGATTTTACCATAGATGGTCACATATAATATCTGTGCTATTGTAATGGCTATCAGATTTGCTGTCTTTGAGGAAATGCTGTCCATTCCTTGTTTCTCAATGACTATAAATAAACAATATTCGCAGAAAAATGAACATGTGAACAATTTGTTGCTATTTTCCTTTGACATTTTGTGTTCCTACTTGTCACTGCAGAGTGACTTTATCGTACAATTGAATATACATTAGGTTGACTTAAAGTGACTGGGAAAAGTTCATTTTTATTTTCACATTCATAAAGATATCCGGTTAGATAACTAGGAAACTTGCTCTTCCTCGACATCATTGGATTATTGCTGCCATACAAGCATACTATTTACAAAAGAAAAAATAATAAAAAAATTTTACTATATAAAGAAGTTGGCATCCTTGTAGGAGCGGTAGTATAAATGAGTCTCTTAAACATTTTGTTATTGTCTTTGATATGAACTAGTTGGCTAGTGATCTTGATATGACTTGGCAAAAAAGAAAACACCTGGCCGACTCTAGTAAAGAAACAAACAAACCTAGAGAAAGTAATGGAGTAAACAACGCCAATGAGAACTCACTCAGCCATTGTGGCAATAAGTAATTATTTATTGAACTGATATAAACTTTGCCTTTTTTAGAAGTTGTTTGGTTTTGTTTTTCTCATTAAGTCAATTAGGGTCTTCTGGAAGTCTATCTTAACCAGAAGTGCTGGCTGGCCAAGTAGAAGCCATGGCTCAAGGTTTGTAGTGAGTGTGGTCATAGGAGCCAGCAAGGCCATTCATTGGTCCTGCGCCTCATGTCACTCCAGGGAGGATGGTGGATGTGTAAGCATCACTGCTTCCCAAACGTTACCAGATGTTCCTTCTGAGCTTTATCAGCCACAGAGCTACAACCCTCCACAGCTTTTAGGCCAAGTTTTAGCTTATAGTTACTTAGCCACACTAATAAGCTAATATGCGGTGGAAGGTATAGTTTGGTGGAAGGTATGGTTTGGTTGAAGGTATGGTTTGGTTGAAGGTGTGGCCTACTGTCGCATTGAGATAATATATAACAGGTACTCTTTTCATTTCATGCTTTCATAATTCTGGAAAGATGCCAGTAAGTGTTTTAACAAGCAAAGCTGCTAGTCCTATGCATGACTCAGCAATGCTGTGATTACTGTATCTCAGAACCTGTTTAGATGCTGGTGTCGTGTTATCAGAAGCAGGTCAGCTCAATAATGGAGTGTGTTGTTCAGGTTAAGTTTTATTTCATGTACCTATCAGTTTGCTTTATGTAGAATAATGAACATTCAAGAACCCAGCTATAGCAATTTTATATTAATGAATGAAGTCAAATTATTTCCTTCACACACTTCACTACTTAATCATTTCTTACTCATGAAAATGATGAATGTACTTGTGAATACTTCACATCTTATGGCACTAGATAGAACCAAACACTAACTATATACTTCTCCCTTTGTTCACTCCACTTTCTCCTTGGTCCCCTCTAAATCATCCTTTGATCTGTAGAGCAGATCTTTGAGGTCAAACATTCATTACAAGTAATTTGCTGTTTGTTTTGTACACATATTATCATTAATAAACACTATTAATAAACAATTAATTAATCCCAAATTAAGTCACCACAGAAGCCACTTGCTCCCAAGCTAGCTAACCTTATCTCATGAGGAAATCAACCAAGGCTACTAATCACTTACCCTTGTTATTACCATAACGACTACCACTACCTTCATCATAGGGAACTGTCACCACAGTTGTAGCCTTTCCTAGAAAGTCGAGTGCTACCGGTGTGGTTGAGAAACCAAGCTCATCCGTTGCATTGTAATTACTACTGTGCAAATTATGCTTTTTTGGTTATTTTCTTGTGGAGCACATTGTGCCATAAAATAATCGGGAAGATGTCAGTTCTCATTGTTGAATGTTCTACTACACAGATTGTACTGTGTAACAAGCAAAAAATAAAATCATTTTTTTAGAAGCATCGAAAGTGCCACAAGTAAGTTCTAGTGCCCTACTCTTTATAGAAGAAAGTTTTAGATGAGGTCCAAGAAATGAACTGTTTTACAGGCCACTGTGTGTAGCTGAAGCGAATAGTTTGTTTTTCAAGCTAGATTTCTGACTCGGCATTAATCATGTTTGGATTTAATAACTCTGTACAATTTTCTTCCCCTACTGTTTGTTTCCTGTAGTACCACATCACCAGAAATTGGGGGATGCTGGTGTAGAGTTCCTACTGTCACGCTAGCTATAATCAGTCTCTCTAAAATCATGACCTCACTTTCAATTACTGTTCTAACTGTTCTCGTGCACTGTTTCCACTCCCTGCTGTTTGTGCCGATAGAGCTGAAGTTGTTATGATTGTTAGTCATAACTTGACTTCTTTAGAACTTATCTTTACACTTCAGTCATTTGTTTGTATGACTTACTATTACACTAGTAGTATTATTACTTAGTCTGAGAACTTTAAGACTTCAATGTTTGTTATAGTTACTGTCTTTAAGGTATCACGCAGATTAAATGTTCATTAATTTACTATTATTATTATTATTTATATTATTTATATTATTATTAGTTGTTGTTGTATGTGCAGCTGATATTGTGCCTTGTAGTCGTTTATTGCTGTAATTTAATCACATCCTGTGCATGAGGTAGAAGGAGGAAATGCTCTACATGCATCTTAAATAGACAACTGCAGCATAGCTCCATATATCGGAACCCACCATTCCTCGTGTAGTTTTGTTCTGAAGTAGTTATAAGACTAATATAAAATGTGAATAGCATAATAATATAAGAATTACTCTGTAGGATCGTCAACATTTATTTATCAGCAGTTCTTGTGATTTTACTTTTCCTGGTTTGAACAAGCTATAGGATCTTCAGTATAAACACTGTCAGTGCTCAACTCTATTCCATCATTTCCCTATTGCTTCCACAAAATAGACACAGCATCATACTTAATAAAACCAGTACAATTCTACCATAGAAGGAGCAAAATGTTGAAAAACCACACTGGGTCTTTTGAAGTTTATGGTGATGGCTTCGATAATGCAGGTATGCAGGTATGCAATCAGTCCACCCACAAAGTGATTGAACTTTGAATGTATATAAATTATTCCTGTGCCGTGATGATGACTTGTCCAGTGTAATAGTTGCGGCAACAGATGATGGTGTTGATACAACTTGGTTATCGGACTAGCAAGAGACTACGAGATGTTTAATCAAAATTATGTATTTAACAAGTGAGCAAGACGCTTTCGGTACCTTATCAAGCTTTCAATACTATGTATGTGCACTACATAAGATCCTTTTTTCTTTTCTTTTTCCCTCACATGAATACCTCATTATGTAATTGGTAAAGCATCTTGAAGTATATACAAGCTGACTAGTGAAAATTTAATTGTCAACTGTGTATTTGATAATGACTTAGGACTTTGAAAAATAGACTAACCCCTTGGAATGGAGCAGACTGAATACCTGAACTTTTTATATTGTTGACCAAAAACACACAGCAGACTGAGAGCCATTGCGAGACTGGTTTACTTCTCTAACACCCTTAAATGGTAAATATGGTTCAGTTGCTTCAACTTCTACCGGTTAGCGCATCGTAGGTTTATAAGAGACCTTTAAAGGCTACTTCAGTGCCGTTAAATGGCTAGTGCAGTTTGACTCCATTGAGCTGTCAAGAAGGAAGTACTTCAGTTACTGCTAAACACACACTTTGTCTTTAAGAAAACTAGAAGTGAAACTAAAAAATTATGCTAGAGTTGTAGCTCAGAGCTCTCTCTTCAGCTTAAAAGTGTTTTGCTGTTGTTGTATTGTTTGTTTGTTTTGTTGTTTTTTGTTGTTTTTGTTGTTTTTGTTGTTTTTTGTTGTAGTTGTTTTTGAGAATGTAAGAATGTATATCAAACAAGTAAGTGCATCTTATTGTTGATCATATGACTAGCTTAGCTCACTTGCCATTCATACTGAAGCACATGACTATATTATATACAATAGTGTAATATGTGTGTGGGTGTGTGTATAGATGGCTCGTAGTCCTTGTTTTAAGTATTGTATGTAATCAGATGTAAGGTACTCCTGGTTGTTCTGTTACATAATTGCTAACTCTACTTTAGCTTGGGCTCTAATCAAATAATTTTAACTACATTGTGTGGTTGCCAAGAGTTATGACATTGAACTTTTACTTACCGTGCATGGAATTGTCTTTGCCTGTTCAAAGTAAAGTTGTGTTATCTCTGATGAATGGACGTGAGGGAATGCTGAACTGCACTCGGAAATTTAGGTTTACAGCCATCAGTTGCTGTGTACAGATACTCAGACTCAAGTCTTGTGTACAACTAACTTGGAACAATTAAATGTTTTAGCTAAAATGTTTTCTATTTTATTGCTAATGGGTTCTTGTTTATTGTTGATTAAACTATGGGCTAGCTTACTTGGACTAAGTGCTCAAACACACCACAGTGAGTGAGGGAGTGAGTAAGGTGGGGAGAGGGAGGGAGTGATAAATGAATTTTCTCTCTTCCACAGACTTTTTTAAGCAACATAGAAATGAAAGAAAGAAAGTGTTTAAAGGATATAAGAAGGCATATATTTTCATTTTTCTAGATTTGAGTTCCGTGATGATGCCTGTTAATTAGCAAGTTCTGATTTGTGTTAAAGTCTAACGGATGATCCTGGCGGGTATCAGCAAACAAATTTACCAAGGTTCTTGTTCCCCTGTTTGAGCACATAGAGTTAAGAATTTCAAGTGTAGAGTGAAGTTAGCTGAATGTTTCATGCAAACAGTACTAGCCTCACAACGGCAGCACTGAGGAAGGAAATATTCCAATGAAATGACTTGGTTGGTGAAGCCATGCCTCCTGTTTCTCTGGCTGACTGCCACTTCATGTTTCTCTGGCTGACTGCCACTTCATGTTTCTCTGGTTTTGTTTGCTATTGAAACTATAGAGCCAAAGCATTGACTCAATTTCCTTTCTCTTTTTTTTTTCTTTTTTTTTTTTCTTTTTTTTTTTTTTATTACAGAAGACTAGTGAAAGGGTTATCTGTTACTAACCTGCTATTGATTATACCACACCCCATAGGTTTACGATAACAGCATGTCAAGTTATCAACAGCACTGTATCCCTTCCTCATTCTGTGAGTCCTAATTTACGTCACAAACAACCCTGTTTGTGCCGTCAGTTCTAGCGGACATGTTCTGTGTTGTAAACAACCTTCTGTAGTCGTTGGCTCGTGGAGTGTCATTTGATTTGCTTTCTTTGGTTGCATGTGTGTCCCCCCTTTCACTGTAATTATCTTAAAAATTAAAATGTGTTGTTGTTTTTTGTTTTTGTTTGACAAATGTGTCAGTTACACAATACGGAGGAGGCGAATAGACGGGAAGATCAGTGCGGATAGGACCATCTGCCACTTCTCTAACCTTGGGTTTTGTGTCCGTCTTATTTGGAATAATGATTCTTTCCATTATTTGTGGTCCAAAGTGAGAGTTCAAGTGATGATGTACCAACGCAAATTTAAGCGTTTTCATTAGTGTTCATTCTTAACGTTAGTGTTGGGCTGTAACACTCCTATTGTTCATGTTTGTGAGAGCGACGGAATGGCAGGTATGGGATGTTATTAAAAAAGCAAAAAATAAAAAAGACAGGCTGATTAGTTTCAACGTGCAAAAAAAGAAAACTTGTACAATTTCCAGGAGGTCATAAGGAGTGATTGTGCCTATAACACGCGCAAACACACACACACACACACCATGACACACACACACATACATACACACACATACCACATCATCATCACACTCACGCACACTGAGTGAAAAATGTTAATTTCTCTTGCTGCCACTATAAGCAGGTGCGCATGTGGCAGCTCACAGCAAGTGGTGTTGGCACCCAATCCACCTAGGCCATTGCTGTTTCAAGAAGGGCCTTGAATTTTCAACACAACACACACACACACACACACACACATACTCAAGACAACTGGAAGTTGGCTGACCCTGCAACATGACATTTGTGGTTGTGTGTCCATTGTTCATCAGCAGCAGTAAGCTCCTGGAATCTCTCAGTTGTGGGGCAGATCTTAGGTGCCCCAGTGTGTGGGTAGGAAACGGGGGGGGGGGGGGTTAGGTAAAGTATCATCAATGCCATAAGAACAGTGATGAAGAACTGCCAAACTTTTACCTAACGCCATTAATAAAGTCTCACTCTTGCTTTGTACCAATGCTGCCAAGTGAGCTAGGGGTGCAGTGTAGGGAGTTTATTTGAATAGTAGTAATTTTAGCTTTTTATTTTATGTTTAGTACAGACAAATACAGTAGTTTCTACTATTATTACTGTTATTATTATTACTGTAGACTTGGGTTGTTAAGCACCCCCGCTTTTAACTTATAAAGCGGTTAAGGAAATGATGGGCACTTGATAAAAAATAGGTGCTTAACACTGAGCGGTAACCTAAAAACTGGAAGTTGCCTGGATCGCTTAATTAAAAGTTTAAAACTGAGAAGAAAACAGGCACTTAACAAAAAGCAGACAAAGAGGGGGTGCATGCTTAACCAGAGTCTACAGTATTACTTATTGTTACTACTACTATTATTATTATTATTTTATAATGAATTTTTTGTTCTTGTTGTATATAGCTGGACAAAGCTCTTCTCAGTACGCTCAGCTCACTCCTAATACCATTGATGACGGTAAGGGCACGAAGTCTCCCTTGAATTCAGGCCCTAAAAATATTTCTTCTTTTTGTTTGTGTTTTTTGTTTGTTTATGTTTTTTGTTGTTGTTGTTGTTCAAAGAGGGAACGTATGAAGAGATGCACAGCTTTACCCAGAGCTGCACCAGCTCTCTTTCAGCGACCTCCTCTCTGTCTCCATCTGACAGTCGTCTCAATCCAGAGTCTCCGGTCACAACGGCCAAACATTTGCTCTCCACAGAGCACAACCTGCAGGGGGAAGACGATGGTGACTACATGTTCATGTCTTCCCTTACCATGGACGAACGTAAATACCCTTACTTTGTCTAATGTGGAAGTACATACATAACCAAGTCACCACTTCCTCTGCTTGTGTAGTTGCCTGTGTTTTCATGTGGGTACGGTAGCATTACTCGCTGTCTGTCCCTTTATAATTAATAATGCTATGACCTGGGGGCATGTAATAACCCAACATAATAACCCAGCATAACACAGGTGATATGAAAAAATACTGCCCTAAGTATATTCTTGTTTATTTCCTATGGGAAAACAGTTATTGGACTGGGATAGTTCAGATATATACAGTATATGCTTATAACAAACGATGTACCCTTTCCTACATCTAAATGTTTTAATGAGATGCTATCAATTACACTACAAATTTAAAAAAATTGTTGTTCATTTGTAGCTTCACACTACATGGGCTTCAATTCTCACCCATCATCTCACCAGCCAGAAGATTCCTGTGACCCATGAATACATGAATTGTTTTATTTGTATGTTTGTCAATTATGTTTGCTTCATTTCTCATAGTTTCAACGTTTATTTATTAAAAGCACTCCAACTAATGCTGAAGACAATACAAAAGTGTTGCTATAATTAAATTAAGTGTGATCTTGAAAAACAATTTCTCATCCACTTGGAGTAGCATTTAGTTTGGCGACCTTTTACCATATTACTGAGACCCTGATTCCGTCAGTCAGTGGCAGTGACGATGGGACACTTTGCCTGTGCAGCCATTGCCGTGCTGCTCTCTCTTCTCGTCGTATCCCGCGGGCAAGAAGTTTTAGTTACCTTTGGAGACGGAGGGTCTTTCGTAGTGATGCAGATTTGTTCCGTAGCGGGTCCCTCAATATCCGTTACGGAGGTCAAGTGTGGAGCTCCTCCAATACGGACTCCTGCATGCTGGTGGCCTCCGCATCGCAGAATGACACCGAATCTGGCGAAGATTCCATTGGAGTATTCACCAGGAGAAGGTGCGAGGCGTAGAAACCATACAGTAATTGCATGCTTGTAAAAGGTGGGTGGGGCTGAAGCTCCCTAGCTCCTGCATGCACATGATAATAATTATGTGTATAATAGTTAGAGAAATGTATTGAAAACTTGCTTGTAGCAGGGAATCCTGTAGTTACTTTGTTTTCACCTAACCAAGTGTGACTTCATAATCTATTGCAACTCTCCCCAGAGCATCATGTGATATAAAATGGCAATGGCCGCCATTTTTGTCACATATGATGCTCTCGGAAGCTGCAGTTTGTGAGCTGTGGTCTATTAAACTAACACACAAAAACATCGACCCTTCAGGTTCACATGGACAGCGTATCAAGACAAAAACACACCCACTGAAGTTACCATTGAGACATCCGTGTCTGTCTATGAGGACCCTCCAGCAGCAGTCTTTGATATTGTGTACCTCAAGGGCCTCAACAAATCTGCTGATTCAGACAATGATAAAGGAGTCCTCTCTACCTTCCCCTCCTTTGTGGTAGAAGCTGGTAAAGTGGATCGATGATGGATGACCTGGGCAGGAGCTAGTGAGTGAATTTGGATGAGTTAACATATTTGCTACATTGTTAAAATTTACTTCTTTTTTTGTTTTTTTTGTTTGTTTGTTTTTAATGCTCCTGACATTGGTGAAAAAATTCTAAAATCTTTCCATCTATAAATTACTCTATCCTCAAGTTCCAGCAAATATACAATTTCTCACACAAATTAACAGTGACAACCACGACATAGTAGCCTCCTCGACCCTAAAGTATAGCAAAAAAAATGCACAGCATTATCTGCGGGCATGCAGGAGACAGGTTGTATTGATGGTTAGGTAAAAGGTAATCTTACCGATAATAAGTGGTCTATTTTGCATGGCTTTGTCTTCACTGCTGCAATTGTCCCGAGTCTTTTAAGTCAGAACTTTCAAGTATTGTACTCGCATAAAAACTAATGTTCCTTTGTTTAGTGTGAAGTTTATATATGTACATTTAAAATGTTTCTCAGTATTTACTATTAACCTACATCATATACAGTCAGTCTCTAGTATTTTATAGCATGGCCTCAAGCATTTTGAGAATTATAGGTTGAGAGCTCTGCCTGTAGTAACTAGGATTTGACTTTCTTGAGCATGATATGCTTATTGCTGTTTGTTTGCACTCGCTATCCTCCAGTGACATCATCAATTAAGTCGGGCAAATGGGCAAATGACACAAAAGTGTACAGCGACCTGGACGGGGGATTCCCCCTGGTGTGGTTTGACTCTGACATGGAGACTGCTGTGGTCCTGTCTCCTCTGAACACCTTCATGGCCACTTCCCAAGCATCTTTCACTGACAAAAACACTGGCGAAACTTCCGTTACCATGGGACCTCTCAGCACCATTGATACGGTAAGTTAATGTAATTATATAAATAATCTTTATTGTATTCAGCTACTTGTAAAAATTCTAGTTGTGGATAAATTTAGCTTACAAACATTGCATAAATAATATGTCGGGTTATAAAGACCAGAATGAATAATTCAATAGAGCCAACTCAGTCTCAAGCTCTATCACTTGAATATTAACGGAGCATATCATAATCAGTGTTTGAGCTGAACTTATTTAGATGGTTTAGCCTTTTCCACACATCATAACTGACACTAAATATTTTTAGCTATCAGGAAATTTAATTAAATACTAGTTCAGATAATTCCCTCAACTGATACATGCCAACTTTTAGTCTATTTGTATTGGCTCCATTTGTATTGGCTGCAGATGGTAAGTTCTTGGTCATATAGTCATTAAAATACAGGTTCCCGAGATGTATAAGTACAGTACTGTAATGGTTGCTGGAGGGAACATCACTCACGCCATGAGAAGGTTTGGAGAAGTTCTCCGCACAGTCTACAAGAAAGAAAGAGATTACAGAGATTCTGACTTCAGTCTCAATTATTTGGGGTAAGTTTCAATGACTTCAAAAATCCATAATGCCAACGAATAGTTAGTAATACGTGAGGTTTAATTTTCATGAAAACCATACACAATATATATATATATATATATAATACTTATAGCACGAGTCAGAGTACAATATGGGAAAATATTTTACGAGCACGCAAAATATTTTCACGAGCCAAAGGCGAGTGAAAATGTGGCGTGAGAGTAAAATA
>WLWI01001826.1_pt1 | contig 18357 bp, 21 predicted proteins | sample 6701501 | NCBI WGS metagenome assembly WLWI01 (sample SAMN12718690, study PRJNA515312) | sponge metagenome | isolation source: marine sponge | host: Mycale hentscheli | place: New Zealand: South Island, Marlborough, Capsize Point | collected 2014-11-01
CCTTGTGTTCTCTTCATTCTTGGGGTTCTCTTTCGGGTGCCTTCCTTTCTCCCCCCCCCCCCCCCCCTCTCTCTCTCTCTCTCTCTCTATGAGCCACTCCCACCAATTCCCACCTCAAGCATTCCATCTACCTTAGAACTGGACAAGTGCCAGAAGGAGGGGGGAAATGTGAGTGTTAAAAGTGTGAGTGTTGTGTGGACCTTAACATATTGTGTGCATAGACTGTAGAAAGTTAGCCCACTCACTAGCCCATAGTGGAAGTCAAACTGAAGGAATATACACTTCAAGTCTGCATGATATATTATGTACAAGTCAGCAATGAGTGTATGCATGCTTAATAATAATAATCTATATAATAATACCCGTGACCGACGACCGACGTCAGCATTCATGAATAATTCATGAGCTAATGAGCTAGAACACGCAGACGCACAATACTCGTGAACTCTCGCTAAATTACCGGGTAAAGCTAGAGCACAACGCAGAACTGGTTAGCAACCAAACCCAGCACAAAATAAATGGACAGTAGGAGGGAGTGGCAGAAAAACAGGAGCGTGGTTTTCGTGAACTAATGCTGAATTACCGGGTAAACCAAGAATGCAGTTATAAAGAAGTGAAGGGGTTGGCTACGCTAAACTACAGGTAGGCGAATTCGTTTGCTACCTAACCTGGTACAACAATAAGTGGAAGAAGACGAGAGTGGCAGACAAACCGGAGAGTGGGTAATAATAATAATAACTAGTGGTGTGCTTCAGCACAAATAGTGAGCGAGCTAGCCTAGCTTTAGCTTTAAAGTGATAACTAACTATGAGCTATGGCCCTTGGCATAATTTATGTAGTTGTTGAAATTGAAATGACAACAGAGAGAATAGTGCTATTGGGTCTGCTATGCTTTTACAAAAGTTCAGAGCTTAGGTCTGCTCCATGTAGCTTGCTTTTCAAGGCCAGCAACTCATAAGGCTGGCAGGTTCATTTCTTTGTTATTTTATCAAGACGCTTTACCAACTTACGTAATACGTGGTGCGGGCAAAAAAAAAGGGGTCACACGTACCATAATAATAAGAACAAAAAAATAAAAAAATAAACACCACAGAATCTCAATTGTGTAATCCCTGTAAGTGTCTCACTTGCTTCGTTCACCAATAATAATGAAATAAGTAGTGCCAATAATTAGCTGTATACTAACTAAAGTGAGTGTACGATTAAGCAATGTAATGTTGAATCAGCTAAGCTCATTGACTATCAATTGAGTATTCCACGACGGGCCACATTGCCAGCTTCTTTATTTCTTATACATATTATGACACAGAAATGACTGCAAGAAGTGTGTATGTCATAACACATCACACTTACACTAAACAAGTCTAACAATGAAGGTCTTGAGTTATACTTCAAGTATTGCCAGTTTACACACTAACTCTCTCAGATATGTATCACACACTCTAGACTAATTCTACACACATCAGAACTAAATGCTCAGAGGTCTTTTTTTTTGAGAGCACATTGTATATTTTATGCTGTAAAAACACAAAAAGGATTTCTATTGAAGTCAATGGAAGATGCTGATGAACCAATTGCTCCAGCCTTTTCTCCATACTTTATAGAACCTATATGTCATTGCTGAAGCTGTGATTTCTAAATGTTCAGCGAGATCATTTTTCAAATTACAAAAAAATGAAATGAGCCCTTTACTCCCAACACCACAGGTAACTATGGTGACCGCTGCATCTGAAGAGCTACAGAGTCCCCGTAGGAAACTGCACTCAGTGATATCAGTGAATTTGTTATCTTGCCGAGTGGATCTGACAATGTTTTGACTTGTTTGTAGTACTTTTACAGATGGAACAGAAAGCTTAGCAACACAATTGTATTGATTAGCCCTTATCAACACTGCCATTACTGACTATCCAGACAACACTTTCAAATCATATCTACAAGTTCCAATTGTATACTTGAACTTACATTTCTGCTCAATAAACTGATGAAGTAGACATGACTTGCCCACGCCAGCATTACCTATCACTAAAAACTTGAACAGATAATCTGAGGAAAAAATAATCAAAGATGAACGAGAGCAGAGACACCGATTCCATCACAGAGGCTCACCATAAGATTCTGACATTTTCGAAGCTAAGGCCACAAATAGCAACGCAATAAGGCACTACTCTGCAAGACTCAATATATTATCTACATTCAACTTGACCCCTGGTGTGTTGGCTGTACTGCAAGTTTATTTTCGAGCTCACGTGAGCGGCTACTGCAGAAAAGCTGACTCAGCGTTGTGAAGACTCCCTCGAGGGTATAGTTCTCTAATATCACTCCCCCTCACCCACTCTTAAGTTTTGACTAAGTAAAGTTTGTTGGCCGGTATGAGCGCGGAGGAACCGGACCGCAGTAACCTTAAGCGGAGGCCATTGAATGAGTCCTCTCTTACACCTGGTAAAGCGAATGCTTAGAGACAGTGTTCTGTCAATGCTAATGCTATTTGCAGGCTACAGCTAGCTTGTAGTTAGGTTGTAAGTGAAGGCTGTAGTTAAGTTGATGAGAGTGGTGTACTACCTACAGGTGCAGGTGGGGAGGGTGCACAAACTAGTGGAGGCCAGCCAGCACCTGATGGCCCTCATGCAATACAGATAGTACTGGCCCAGGAAGATCACTCATTTGACCTGGATTTGGAGGCATTGAAGAAAGTTCTTCTGTCTAAAGAAGTAGCCAACAAAAAGGTTGTTGTGCTGTCTGTAGCTGGTGCCTTCAGGAAAGGAAAGTCATTTCTACTCGATTATTTCCTACGTTTTCTAAACAACAAGGTGACTGGAACAGCTGTGTATACGTTATGGTGGGGTGGGTGTGACTATCAATGTGGGAGTACGGTGGTGTGACTGGTCAGTAGTTTGTTCTCTTAAATACTAAAGTATAGCTTTGCCGGGAGTTTTCTGTTCTTGTAGGAAGACATGGTTACTTGTTACTGGAACAATTAGAGCTATGCGGTCATAGGTACATATTTATGCTGGATCCACGTGGTGTATACATGTGTGTGTGTGTACGTAATGCATGTTCGGTATTGACTTGGAACATGAGTGTATTCAGCACTTCCAGTATCCCACCTTTTGACTAACTTATCTTGCAACTTATTCTGAATTATTACTATTATTATTATTATTATTATTACTATTATTATTATTATTATTATTATTATTATTATTATACTTTTTATTATACTTTCTATTATTTTTTAAAGTATTATTACTATACTAGTATTATTATACCATTATTTATATGTGTGTGTGTTTTAATTTAAGTATTTAAGTCCCAGTTTGTGTTGTATGGTGCTGGTTGTGTTGCTGTTGATTTGCTATGTTAGGACAGGCAATCAACCTCTCTCTCCCCTCCCCACCCCTCCCATCGCCACCAACCACCCTCTCCCTCATCTGATGCTCCAGTTCTATGGACACTGTGAAGTCTTGTAAAACTCTATGCAAGAGATTTAAATTCCGCATACATACGTACATTGATGTTGAATCCACAAGTTTAGCAACACTTGCTCCAAAGCTTTTTTGAGAATTATCTTTCAAAATCAACACCGTCTAAATCAGTTGTGAACACCATAAGTCCCAACAGTCTAGTTATTGTATGGCAGCCACACACACACACACACACACGGTTAGTTGTCATGTGACCAAATATGAAACTATGAGGACAATGAATCTGCACAACAGTGACAAATATTATGAATGTTTTTCATGTAATGGCTAGCAATGCAAGTGAGAAATGTGTGGGTGAAAGTTTGACCTGTCAATATGTGTGTGTGTGTGTGTGTCGTAGGGGTTGGAAGGTAATGAAGACTGGATGGGTAAAGAAGATGAGCCTCTGACAGGGTTCTCTTGGAGGGGAGGATTTGAGAGAGATACAACAGGAATTCTCATGTGGAGTGAACCTTTCATGGCGACTCTGCCCACTGGAGAGGAGGTGGGTGTGACAGTTGGAGTATGTATCTTGTCTATGTAGTGCAGGTCATCAGTATATTCTATGCAATGATAATGTGTTTGCATATTAACTGACGTTTTTAATGGAGTGAAGCACAAGTCAACCAATTCATTATCTTCCATTCTGAGACTGTTTGGTGTCTGTCAGATGATAATTAGCTCACATAGAATGAACGAGTCTGAGCATTTGGCAGTTTACAACAGATTGTAGGAGGAGGATGGCTGCTACATTAGTCCTGGGACTGAAGGAGGAGTAGCAAATGAGGACTGTAAAGTGTTATCTTTCCTCTCTGTGTGTTTGACTAGGTAGCCATCTTGTTGCTGGACACCCAGGGGGCATTTGACAGGCTCTCCACAGTGCAGGACAACGCCACCATCTTTGCACTTAGTACTATGATCTCCTCCATTCAGGTGAGCTGGTAAAGATCATCAAAATGTGACTAGTAACTCAACCATAACATCAGTTGGTTACTTTGTGTTCTTGTGAATGAGATAGAGTGTATGTGTGTGTGTGTGTGTGTGTGTGTGTGTGTGTGTGTGTGTGTGTGTGTGTGTGTGTGTGTGTGTAGGTCTACAACTTGATCATGCAGCTCCAAGAAGATGATCTCCAGCATTTACATGTAAGTGAGAGAGAGAGTCAGGTCGGAGTACATGGTAAATATGTCGTGCAACGCAAAGTATGCAGAGAGTTGTCATGGAATAGAACTCACATGTACGCATACATTCTAGATAGTTCAATGAGCACTTTTGGTACTTGTAGCGACCACTTGTTGTTGTTGTTGTTGTTGTTGTTAGCTGTTTACGGATTATGGAAAACTGGCTATGAAGGATAAAGACAGCAGAGGCAGTCCTTTTCAGGTATGTATGCACTGTATGTATGGGAGTACACTAATGGATTAGTTGGTGGACTGACTGGCTGACAGATGTCAGACCATCTGACAGGTGACACTAATGAAATTACAGTGAAATTTGCTTAAGTTGTTACTACCACTATCTTGATACTTTTATACACATTTCCATCATCTGGTGTTTTGTCAAGCATCTTGTGTTTGATGATACTTTACCATGTTGGTTGGTATGTGTTTCGTAGTCGCTTGTGTTTCTGATCAGAGACTGGTACCACCAGAAGCAGTATGCCCATGGCTTTGATGGCGGAGAGGAATACCTGAAGGTGCTGTTACAAGTAAGTTGGGATTATAATGAATAGAGGAAGAAACAAGAGATTAGGAATGGCGGGGACTGAGTGGTCATGACTGAGATGTTGTGTTTGATGGTGTATTGTTGAGAAGTAGTGCATTGAGGATAGAGTCAGGCAGAGACAGAACTTGGTTTGTATAAACCAACACCAAAGTTTGGTTTCTTCCAACAGAAGGTTCAGGTCTGTTGGTCTTGGTTGTTTGCTCAGTGTCACATGAGTCTCAAGTTGTTGATAGGAAGTATGAGAGAATGGTTTGAACTAAAGTTCCCAGTGCTTGAGCAGTGATGGATCTGTCCCAGTGCCAGGTCTCATGGGCAGTGATGGGTCTGTCCAGTGCCAGGTGTCATGGGCAGTGATGGGTCTGTCCAGTGCCAGGTGTCATGGGCAGTGATGGATCTGTCCCAGTGCCAGGTGTCATGGGCAGTGATGGATCTGTCCCAGTGTCATGGGCAGTGATGGATCTGTCCCAGTGCCAGGTGTCATGGGCAGTGATGGATCTGTCCCAGTGCCAGGTGTCATGGGCAGTGATGGATCTGTCCCAGTGCCAGGTGTCATGGGCAGTGATGGGTCTGTCCCAGTGCCAGGTGTCATGGGCAGTTGATGGGTCTGTCCAGTGCCAGGTGCCATGGGCAGTGATGGGTCTGTCCCAGTGCCAGGTCTCATGGGCAGTGATGGATCTGTCCCAGTGCCAGGTGTCATGGGCAGTGATGGATCTGTCCCAGTGCCAGGTGTCATGGGCAGTGATGGATCTGTCCCAGTGCCAGGTGTCATGGGCAGTGATGGATCTGTCCAGTGCCAGGTGTCATGGGCAGTTGATGGGTCTGTCCCAGTGCCAGGTGTCATGGGCAGTTGATGGGTCTGTCCAGTGCCAGGTGTCATGGGCAGTGATGGATCTGTCCCAGTGCCAGGTGTCATGGGCAGTGATGGGTCTGTCCAGTGTCATGGGCAGTGATGGATCTGTCCCAGTGCCAGGTGTCATGGGCAGTGATGGGTCTGTCCCAGTGCCATGTTTGTGGAGATGTGTTCACTCAGTTTCATAATTCTGTTTCTCCTCAGACCACTCCTAAACAGCACGAGGATTTGAAGGCGGTGCGGGAGCATGTGCGTGAGTGCTTCAACTCTCTATCGTGTTATCTGATGCCTTCTCCTGGTACGAAGGTGCAGAGTGGAGACAGCGATGGCAGACTTGAAGGTGAGGGAGCTGGAAGAAGGTGAGGGAGCTGGGAGAAGGTGAGGGAGCTGGGAGAAGGTGAGGGAGCTGGGTGAAGGTGAGGGAGCTGGGAGAAGGTGAGGGAGCTGGGTGAAGGTGAGGGAGCTGGGAGAAGGTGAGGGAGCTGGGTGAAGGTGAGGGAGCTGGGAGAAGGTGAGGGAGCTGGGAGAAGGTGAGGGAGCTGGGAGAAGGTGAGGGAGCTGGGTGAAGGTGAGGGAGCTGGGAGAAGGTGAGGTAGCTGGGTTAAGGTGAGGGAGCTGGGTGAAGGTGAGGGAGCTGGGTGAAGGTGAGGGAGCTGGGAGAAGGTGAGGGAGCTGGGAGAAGTTGGGGATTAAGAAGAACAGTAACAGGGTCGAGGTTTAGAGCAAGGCTGAAATAACTGGGTAGGCGGAGCTATAGGGAAAGGAAGTATTATTTATATCATCGTGTGTGTATGTGTGTGCAGACATGGACTCTAGTTTTCGGCAGCACTTGTGTGAATTTGCTCCTCTGCTGCTAGCCCCAGACAAACTAGTAGTCAAGACTATCAACGGAGCTCCACTCACTGGCAAAACCTTGTACAACATATTTGGTGTAAGTTATCAGTTTATTGTTCACAAGAGACACAAGAACTTGTGGGTTGGTATGTAATAGTATTTAATACGGCAGTTATTGAGCACAGACAATTTTCATATGGAATTAGTGATCTTTCTCTGCTAGATTGGGCACATCCTGACCTGTTTTTATAATGCTAGTCTCATTGTAGAGTATAATCAAGCTGTCATCTATTACTAGTTATTTTTGTTGATGGTAAATGTTCTAATAAGTTGTATAGTGTTTCTGTTCATGTTTGGATTATGCTATCATGTATTAAAATCTGGAATTAAACCAGTGTCATCTATTATCATTATATCACCACTTATTATTCAAATCTTAAACTTAAGATTTTACAAACAATGGTAGTACATATGTGGACTGATTGGGCTGATGGGATACATTAGAACAGAGTCATGAGTTAGCAATGGATGGTTAGTTGGTGCTGAACTAGACTTGTTGGGTGGACTTGTCTTGTTGCAGACTTACATGAAGATATTCCAGAGCTCAGAGCTGCCTGCTCCAATGTCTATCATGAGAGCCACGTCAGAAGCCAACAATCTTTCGGCTCAAGTTACAGCCTTTGACAAGTACACCAAGGAAATGGATTCCGTAAGTGAAGATGGTTGTCTGCCATCTTTAACCCTGTGTCCAGTAGTAGTTTACATGAGTGCTCTCTCTCCCTCTAGTTTGTTATGCTAAGTCTCTTTCTCCAGCTAATTTCTTAAGCTTAATGTTTTTGCTGAATAATAAAGTCATTTTAATCTTGACTTAAAATTGTATTGCATGTGTGTTCAGGTATGTGGGGCTGACACACCTTACCTATCTCCCGAGAAGCTGCAGGAAGTGCACATCAAGTCTAAGAAAGAAAGCATCGATGTCTTCAACAACACACCCAAGCTAGGCGGAGAAGAAGTCAGTAAGAAGTACTGCTCAGAACTGGAGTCCAAGATTGAAGATTCTTACGAGTCTTTTGTGAAGAGGAATGAGAGCAAGCACATTCTGAACGCTTATCGCACGCCAGCAGTCCTGGGGATGGTCATGGTTCTATCCTACCTGGTGTCCAGCATCCTGGACACACTGGGGGTGGAGTCTCTATCTCAGACTGCTATATTTGGTCTGTACATCCCCATCATCTTATTAATACTATGGATGTACATCCGCTACAGCGGCGAGTTCAGAGAGCTGGGCCAGATGATAGACAACATCACTTCTACTGTCTGGGAGCAGGTGAGACCAGTGGAGGAGACTGAGAGATTGCATAGTTACTGGATAATTATGCATAGTTACTGGATAATTATGCATAGTTACTGGATAATTATGCATAGTTACTGGTTAAATTATGCATTAGTTTCTGGAATCAAGCCTGCATATCCAATAACTACTGGAAAATTAGTTTGAGTAAAGTTTTTGGTTGTGTGGTGTATGGGGTGGGGAGGTGCATAGTTCTGGTGTGGAAGTCAGCACATGTATTGTCCCGTCACATGTTATGTCTTCATATTGCCTGTTAGTCTTTCATTTGTGATAACATGATGTTGTGTTGTTTTGTTGCTAATGAGTTTCCCATGTTGTTTGTGTAGGCCTTGCAGCCAGTGTACTCTCTCATGGCTCAGAAGGCACTCAACCAAGCTGTCAATTTAGCCACCAAGAAGAAAACAGACTGACATGTGCACTGCGAAACCTACTAATTAGCGAGCAAATACATACAATATCATAACCTCCTAAATTCCCTATCTTATTATTATTATTATTATTATATTATTATCCTGTTGTGTGTAAGGCCAGTATCATATGGCACAATAATGATATGTTTTGAACATCTTTAATTTGGAATATTTCAAGTGTTGTCGTTTTATTCTTTTGAGAAGAAGCATGTTTAAGTTTTTGGAGAGCAGTGACCCTACTTTGTGCAGCATCTAATAGCTACAGCTTCACCTGGGGTTGTTTTAATGTAGTAGACTAAGTGGCTCAGTACCTCCACTAATATTAATTAAATAATAATGTTCGTGGTTCCGTTAAAATTTCATGGTGTCAATGGGGAATCATGCGTATTGTGTCGATCTCGAACTTCTTTTGCACTCGCCCAACCTGCGCATCAAGATTCTGCGCATAATCAATGGGCGGGGCTGCATGTGGCGTTAAACGAAAACGTCTCTTTACCCGACAAGGTGTGGTCGTTATTATCCGCAATCACCTGAGGCCAGACCTCAAAACTACTTTCAGAAAGTTGTAGCCGCCTTGTTTCCAGCTTGCTCGGCTTATTGTGGCTCTCTGAGCGGCTCCGTCTACAGCTTTATTGACGTTCAAACATGACGAAGGAAGTAGGGGGTTATAATGGCACCTTGTTGGGGAAGAAAGACTCTTCCGAGAAGGTAGAGCATGGCGGCAAGAAGCGGGAGCCTAGAGAAACGTTTGAATCTCCTCCACTGTTGGCCGCTCTATTTACTTATGTCAGTTACGCCATACTCGTCGTGTTCGGACATCTAGCAGATTTACTGAGGAGACTGAAGTTAAAGAAAGACAGAGTTTACGTCAACGTGGAGGGAGCAGTAAGTGCCTTACATATGTTAGCTGTAGCTGTAGTAGTGCATGAAGAGTACCAGAGTGAATAGAATACTATGATATGGTGTGTATTCTAGAGTTTGTGGTATAGAATTTGCAGTCTGCTGAACTGGTTTATAATTGTAGCCATAGCAACCACTTATAGGTCTATTTTTTTGCCACGGAGCACTTTGTGTCTGTTGAAATGGTGTAACTTATGTTGGACAGATGTGACAGGACAACTTGCTAATGATAGACTGTCATCTGATGTGATACAGACAATGATGTGTGTGTGCGTATCGTGGGAGGGAGGGGTGCGGTTAGCAGGAGAGAGAACAGTAATGCTAAATTATACCAAGAGTTTCTGGAGGAGTAGTTGATGTTACTAGATGAATCTTGTCTCACTTGTTAGCACCTTCACCTCTGGGTGCTCTGGTACTATGCAAACCTATTAACACCTCACTCATATTTCTCTAAGCCACAAAACCTTCACCACCAAGCTGGTATATATCTGGGTGCCTGTTTAGTGACTGAAGGGAAATTTTATTATCATTAAATTATCATGTGATCTGATAATAAAACTTGGTCCTTCTGTCGGGAATCCGTTGTGTACAATATACGTCCATGCACTTCTGTTGTCTATCAGCTGATGTATTAGGAAAGAAATTAATCTTGACTCTCAAACTATATGTGAGTAAATGAGGGAGAAGGGCTCATAGTAGCTATGTGGACACCATAACTAAACTAGAGTCTAACAAAATTGTTTTGTTTTGTTTTGTTTTTTGTTTTTTACCACACCCTCTTAAGGGCAGTCTCGCTCGTGGTGAAGGTATAGAGCAGTTGGGGAGAAGTTGGCATTTCAGTGACTTTTTCTTGAGTGCTTATTTGCTTACCAGTGGGTGTGGCATGGGTAGTTTATTGTACTGTAAAGTTTGATTAGAGGTGTGTAGTCAACAAGTAACCGTTGCTGGTAAATAGAACCTGGAAGTTTCTGGCATCCCAATATTTGACTTAATTTAATTGAGCCACTGAAGTATCTTCTGTCCAAACAAAGATTTACATACTTTTTTTTACTTCTGCTTGAGTGCGTATTTGCGTACATTGGGTGTGGCGGATTAGATCATTTTATTGTATTGTATTAATTAACTGTAAGTGATGGACAATACAATCAACTAGCAGTGATGCTCTGTGTGGAGCTAGCAGTGATGCTCTGTGTGGAGCTAGCAGTGATGCTCTGTGTGGAGCTAGCAGTGATGCTCTGTGTGGAGCTAGCAGTGATGCTCTGTGTGGAGCTAGCAGTGATGCTCTATGAGGAGCCAGTTATGTAAAGAAGAGTTTGCTCATCAAATTAATGAGTTTATTTATTGTCTGGTCACCAGTAACTTGCCTGTACAAAGTGCCAGCTTTGAATGGAGCTAATGGGACAGTTCATTAGGGTCACTGCCCTGGCTGCATGACTACCACCTAGGTCAACAGCTATGTGCAAACACACAATCAAAGTGAGCCCTCAGGCATTTTTGACCTTAAATAAACAGCAACACAAACAATTTTAACACTCTCTAGTACTGAAAAGTGTGCTCTATAACATATAATACTAAAAGTCCTAAGAAATCCCTTGAGGGGAAAGTATAGAAAATTGAACTTAACTTTAATGCACTTTTTTTTTTTGTTAAATCTAGCAATTCGATTGTTTGTTTACTAAAATGGAGAAACAAATAGAATGAAAATAACCATTCTATCAGATAGGTTTCCATTCCAGTACCTGGAAGTAGAAATATTTCCGAGGATATCAAGCTAGCTAAAGGTTCTTCAGCTTTGAAGTTGTCTAATTTTTTCAGTGATCACAGCAGTCATACCTACTCTTTCTTCCTTGTGATAGTAGACTGGAACTCTTCCCACAGCAGCTGTATCCTTGGTTGTAACTTTCATTCTGAGAATTTGGTTGGTATTCTTGTTTCTGGGAGTTATAATTGTGATCATTCCCATGCCCATTAATCATTATCATAAAAAACAAACTGATCCAGCACTGTATTGTAATTCATTGCATTATATAAAAAGTCGCAAAAGTACCCCCCCCCCCCCCTCCCCTCCCTTTCTTCACAGCAATAAAGTGTTGCAGACTTGAATTTGTGACTGGACAAACTCTAGACCCCGCCCAGCAGATCTGTGATTTGTTGTTGGCCTGCTAGTGCATACATGTATTTGCATGCACATGGCACTTGTATTACGTACATGTTCAAGATGAACTTGTATTAACATGTGGTATGAATGCATGTATAGGACATGTTCAAGATGAACTTGTATTAACATGTGGTATGAATGCATGTATAGGACATGTTCAAGATGAACTTGTATTAACATGTGGTATGAATGCATGTATAGGACATGTTCAAGATGAACTTGTATTAACATGTGGTATGAATGCATGTATAGGACATGTTCAAGATGAATTTGGACTTTGAGACATTCTTCACTCGCAACTTGTATAGACGAATCCGGGACTGCTGGAACAGACCCATTGCCAGCACTCCTGGAGCGTACTTTGACCTGGTGGACCGTGTCAGTGACAACTACAACTGGACATTCAAGTAAGTATTAGTATTTGTATGTGTGTGTGTGTGTGTGTGTATGTATGTTTGTGCATGTATATGGGGAGTGAAAGGTGGTATAACAATGTGCATCATGCATTGTGATAGGAGGAAGTCAAGACTGCAGTTCTAGTGGACACACAGTTATAAATGTCATTAGGGGAATAATGTGTGTGAGGATGTCCATGTGTTTATCAGGAGCAGGAAGGAGGATATATTCATAATAGCTATGAATAATAACTAGAAATGTGAATCACATTGCTGATGCAGAGGTTGCACAGCTGCTACATACAAAGTCTGGGCTGGCAGTTGTGACCTCTGTGTGTGTGTGCGTGTGTGTGTGTGTGTACATGGAAGACTTACATTGTGTTGTCTTGGCCAGGCCTGGAGTAGTAGGTGATGTAATTGCACTAGGTAGTGTTGTCTAGTCAGGTATTGTAGTATGTTAATATATGTCACTGGGCCATGAGGAAGACATACTGACTATAGGACCTCAGCATTACAATGGTCCACTACATTTATTCTGAGCATGCTTGCTAGGATTCCTCATCCCTGGCTTTGATGTCTCAGCTCAATTGCCGGTGTAAGTGAGGGTGTGGCAAGTGAGTGTGTGTCCACAAGGAACCATTTACACCTACCAGTGGAAGTTACCTGATTGGCTGCAGAATAGCTTTTTGTGTGTGTGTGTGTGTGTGTGTGTGTGTGTGTGTGCGTGCGTGTGCGTGCGCAGTCTGTGTATAATAACGAAACTTGAAATTGAAAGGTCTCCTCTTGTGTGTGTGTTTGTGTGTTATTGTTCAGGATCCACCTGAACAAAGAACTTCTAGCCATCAATCTTAGCCTAGCCATCAATCTTAGCCTAGCCATCAATCTTAGCCTAGCCATCAATCTTAGCCTAGCCATCAATAACAAGTAACTTATCTTAATGATATTCATATATTCCCATTCAGTTGGGCTTCACCTCTATTCCATAAATGTCTTGTGTATTTACTGCTCCTTTGTGTCTGTGTTACCTAAACTTTGACTTTAAAAGTTAAAGAGTGCGTGCTTTTGTAAGGCTGCAAGCTTACGCCATGCCAGCGGCTGCACACTAGTTAGGACAGTTGTCCTTCGGGCGTGGCATATCAAGCCACACTCATTTGACCTCAACCTCACACGCTCGGAATTTACGCCTCCCGAACAGTTAAAATGCTAATTCTTTGTGCTAGATTTACTGATCCTTCCTCTAATTCCACACCAACACTTAGAGCTTCTGATTTCTTAGTTGCAATGAATAAAAAAACGGGAGGAGTCTTGTAGTCTAATTACCCATGAGTTTGTCATGGCCATGGTTGAGGTTATCCTTCTCTCTAGAAGCATTCCAGCTAGATGACTGTCACACACAAACACACCACACATGGGGAAACTTTGCCCTACACATGTCAGAACTGGCTAGTCAGTTTATTTGTTTGCCATAATTAATGAAGTGTAGTCCAGATATATGTGTGTTTGTATGTGTGTGTATATATATATATAATATATATGTATGTGTGTGTATATAATTATATATATATATTCCACGTTAGTTAGATACCTTCACAATAGTGTTATCTCATGGCTGTATGCAAGCTCATTACCCTAGTAGTTATAGCTACTGGCCTAGCTTACCAGTTTTCTGGGTTTTTACAGCTAGCTACCTTCCCCTAAGTGGAGCCTAACCAACCAGGTTAGAGCTGCTGCTAAAATATCAGCTGGGGTTGTGGGGAGCCCCTAAGAGTTTTACTGCCAACTTCACACTAAGGGTTACCAACCCTAATACAAACTACTTCTATGAAGATATCTAGCATGGAATAAACCACTTATTACACTGGCAGAGTGATATGGCTAGATATTTCACTCTCAGGCTTTACTTTCACTGCCTCTGGCTGTGAAAATAGATTAGCCTGCTCATGAAATATTTCGACAAGTCACACTCTGACTCATGTATTAAGTACTATTTATATATAATATATACTAGTGATGTGCTCACAAATGGTGAGCGAGCCTAAAACTACACTATTGTTAAACGACTGATTTTAACTTGTAACACTCAAGCTACTAAAAAAAAGTTGAGTTTTTAAATTACGTATATATGGTAAAGGGGATTCAAGGCCATAGTAACCACTCCCCGCAACTGTTTGAATAGAAAGGAAAAAAAAGCAACAAAAAAAATCAAGTCATGTTATTTAAAGGTTTTGTTCTTTTTCTAAGTAATAGTTGTAACACACAATACTATTCACACAACTGAACACACCTACATGAGACTTACCTGGTTAGTCCAGCAGACAATGAACTTTCAAGTAAATACTGTTGCGTAGGGCTTATAACTATGACAAATAGCTTATTAACTTGCCACCGCCACTAACTTGAATAGAAATGGATTTCCTGTAATTGTTTGAGTTTTAACTGCACCCGCAAAAGAATTCAAAGCGGTAAACAATTCAATTTCTAGGATGATACGGGTAATGATCGCTAAACCGGAGGATTCTGTGTAGTGAAGTTTGGGACGGAGTCGAACACCGAGCTAACACAAAGATATGAGAGGGTCAAAGTACAGATGACATACGTACGTCCGCATATATATATATATATAAACTAGTGGTGTGCTTGAGCACAAATGGCAAGCGAGCTGCCTTGTTATGTTGTATAAAACTACAATTTTGTTATATGATGAATTTTGCCTGAATAAGCTTTTTTATAGCATGATTACAATACTGGATACAGAACTACATTCTTACCTTAATATCCTGAGTAGTGATAGATCTATAGTATCAAACTTAAGCCATTCTGACTACTCCTATTACCAGTAACTCTTGAACAAGCTCTCAGCTACAAAGAAAATGGGCCAGAGTTACTTTTGTAACTTTAGTTAACAAATAGCTTCGCCCGAGTATTGGTAGCTTCTTTAGAAGCCATTCTGACTACCAGTGGCTCTTGACAACCAACAAGGTGCGCTTAGAAGCTCCAAAACACAGCAAGTTTTTAAATTACGCATATACGGAAAAGGGATTCAATGCCATAGTAACCACTCCCCGCAACTGTTTGAATTGAAAAAAAAAAAATCAAGTAATGTTTTCTTTGTGGTATTCTTAGTAGTAGCCATAAATTTCTCACAACTGGACATACCTACACAAGACTTACCTTTGTGGTTAGTCTAGTGGACAATGAATTTTCAAGTAAATACTGTTGCGTAGGGCTTATAACTATGGCAAATAGCGCATTGACTTATCACTGCCACTAACTCCAATATAAATGGTACTCTGGCAAGTTTTTGAGTTTAAACTGCACCCGCGAAAGAACTGAAAACGGTGAACAATTCGATTTCTAGGATGATACGGGTAGTGATCGATAAACCGGAGGATTCTGTTTAGTGAAGTTTGGGATGGGGTCGCACACCGAGCTAAAATACGCGAGGGTCAAAGTACAAATGATATACGTACGTCCCCACATATATATATATATATATATAAACTAGTGGTGTGCTTGAGCACAAATGGCGAGCGAGCCTGATAGTTAGGTAACATAAAACTAAGTATTGTTACTATGTTTTAGCTTAGTTCATGCAAAAACTATAATAGCAGTTATGACCTTTTATTTCAGCAAACAAATACAAAATCACTCTCTTACCTGATTAATAGTAACTTTTGTAGTATCCAACATCTGCCATTCTGATAATCTCAATTACCAGTAACTCTTGAACAAGCTCTCAGCTAGGATAAAAAAATAAACCAGTGTTATTATTTGTAATTTTAGCCAACAAATATGGAATTACTACTTACCTCAATTTCCTGAGTATTGATAACTTCTGTAGTATCAAATTTAAGTTACTTTGACTATCTGAATTACCTCGAATTCTTGACAACAAGCTCTCAGCTACAAAAACAAAAGACAATCAATGTTAGCGCACAAATACAAAATTACTTTCTTACCTCATTTTCTTGAGCAGTGGTAACTTCCGTAGTATCAAATTTAAGCCATTCTGACTATTTGAATATACCAGCCACTGTTGACAACAAGCTCTTAGCTACATAAAAGAAAGGTCAGAGTTATTTTTGCATATTTAGCTAACAAATATGGAATTACGTACTTACCTCAGCATCCCTCGAGTAGTAATATAATATTGTGGCATTCTGACTACCAATTGCTCTTGACAACCAACAATCGGCACTCCGTATCCCCCCCTAAAACGGCGAAGTTTTGAAATTAAGTCTGGAAAAGAGTCTTCAATGCCATAGTAACCGGTCTAATCAACTTTTTGTGTTTTGAAAAGCAAGCGTTTTCACAGGAATTTTCTCACACTTCGGAGCTTAAGTATAAAGTAAGGCTTGCTTAATGCTGTAGTTTCAGAATAAACTGGGTTCAAGCCTAAAAACCCGTGTTTTTTGGAGGAAAAAAGGGGATCCGCGCGTGCGTTTAAAGGCATACGTACCATTTATACACGCATATATATATATACTAGTGGTGTGCTTGAGCACAAATGGCAAGCGAGCCTGCTAGTTAGGTAACATAATGTCAATATTGTTACTATGTTTGAACTATAATAGTAATTATGACCTTTTATTTCAGCAAACAAATACTTAATTACTCTCTTAACCTGATTAATGGTAACTTCTGTAGTATCAAACATCTGCCATTCTGATAACCTCAATTACCAGTAACTCTTGAACAAGCTCTCAGCTACGATTAAAAAAAATAAACCAGTGTTATTATTTGTAATTTTAGAAAACAAATATGGAATTACTACTTACCTCAATTTCCTGAGTATTGGTTAATTTCTGTAGTATCAAATTTAAGTTACTTTGACTATCTAAATTACAGTGAATTCTTGACAACAAGCTCTCAGCTACAAAAACAAAAGACCATCAATTTTAGTACACAAATACAAAATTACTTTCTTACCTCATTTTCTTGAGCAGTGGTATGTATATATACCCGATTTTGCATTATCCACCCCTAATACTGTCTCGCTCGCCAATAATATGTGTACCTAAAAGCAAACACTCGGCAATTCTTGTGTTGTTATTACAAGTGGGTACAACAAGTGGTCATACTGTACCTATTGACATACTGCAAGTGTGGTTTTCTGTACCCGTGGGTATTCTGCACAAATGCTTCCCTGCTACTAATGTTGCATTTTCCAATATCTAAAGTGTAAAAATTCTGACATGGTTTACATATTATCAGCAAAATTTTGCTCTAGACATATTCATTCATTTGGAAATAGTTGGTTTTCCCATTCAAACTTAGAATTTTATCTCTCTCTCTCTCTTCTCTCTCTCTCTCTTCTCTCTCTCTCTTCTCTCTCTCTCTTCTCTCTCTCTCTTCTCTCTCTCTCTCTTCTCTCTCTCTCTCTCTCTCTGCTGCAGTCTACTAGTGGTGCGGCTGCAGAGGCTTCACGTCCGAGTGCACCAACCTCTACTTCACACACGGAGTAAGGGCAAATCTAAATGTTATCACTACATGTATAATAGGCTGCAAGTGATACTCATTTTGAAACTATTGGGTCAGCCCTTCTTCTTTGAAGGGAGAAAGAGTTGAATGAGCTAGTTAGAAGTATTTAGTAACACTTTTTATTGTACTAAGGGCATAAAGGAACTTGATACTTTTCTTTTGGCAAGGATGACTTGTACAAAAGTGGAATTATGTAGTGGGTACAAATTACAATACTCATGCACCTTTTATCATTGTGCTTTGCTAATTTTGTCCTCTTTTTTTTAATCATTAATAGTATTCCTTCATTGGGATAAAGATTTGACCGGCTAAATTGTAGTGTCTATAGAGATAAGGAAAAAGTGAAGTTATTTTGATCCGTGATTTGATAATTTTCAGTGGCAGCGCCCAGGAAAGTAACCCTCAGCAGCCCAGTGTTTCTGTAACGACCACGTCTTCCACAACCACGCCCACTCCTGCTTCTACTACTCCAGCTACCACAGTGACCACACCTTCCAGCGGGCCAGAGGTTCAGTCTAGCGTGGCTTCGTCTGCCCCTTCAGCCACGCGTCCAGCCACAGAGAGTGGAGGAGAAGCATCAGGTGGAGATGTTATCAGTCAAGCCAACACTACCTTAGGTGAGTTCTGTAACACATGAGGAGAATATGATATGTGATCACCCTTTACCAAAGCAGCCTGGTCTATGTATGTATTCAATTTGATCATTTTTCTCTCTCTCTATCTCTCCCCCTCCTTCTAATGAGTCATTTATGGTACTATTATGTTCAGGGTTTCATACAGAGGTAGGGACGCCCT